>Ga0213876_10000407_pt1 | contig 36181 bp, 31 predicted proteins | sample BarmaccomBMRX_R9_FD_160113 | JGI IMG/M metagenome (GOLD analysis project Ga0213876, IMG submission 160113) | Root-associated microbial communities from Barbacenia macrantha in rupestrian grasslands, the National Park of Serra do Cipo, Brazil - RX_R9 | ecosystem: Host-associated > Plants > Roots... | reverse complement strand
GTGTAGGCGTCGGGCTGGCGCGGCGTGCGGAAGAAGCCGCAGAACTTACAGTCGGCGTAGCAGACGTTGGTCGGGTTGAAGTGGCGGTTGACGTTGTAGTACGTCACGCGCCCGTGCAGGCGCCGCCTGACGGCGTCGGCCAGGCGGCCGAGCGCGGGCACGTCCTCGGTCGCAAACAGCGCCAGCCCGTCCTCGAAAGTGAGCCGCTCGCCGGCATCGACCTTCGACGCGAGTTCGTTGAGCTTGGGGTCGTGTGAAAAGTCCATAGTCTTAAAGTCTGTTCATAAGAGCTGCGCCGCCGAAGGTGGCGAGCAGGATGACGCTGACGAAGGCGTTCGTGGTGAAGAACGCGGCGTTCAGGCGGCTCAGGTCGTCGGCGCGCACGAGCGAGTGCTGGTAGACCAGGAGCGCGCCCGTCGCCGCGACGCCCGCGACCGCCGCCGCGCCCAGGTTCGTCAGAAAGTATAACCCAACGAGCGCCGCGAACGCCCCCGCGTGCAGGAGGCGCGAGACCCACAGCGCGCGCGCCACGCCCAAACGCGCCGGGATCGAGCGCAGGCCCGCCCGCCGGTCGAACTCCGTGTCCTGGCACGCGTAGAGCACGTCGAAGCCGGCCGTCCACAAAAGCACCACGAGCGAGAGCAGCAGCGGCACCGGCGAGTCAATCGCCCCGCGCACCGCCACCCAAGCGCCCGTCGGCGCGATGCAGAGGCACCAACCCAGAACGACGTGCGAGAGCGACGTGAAGCGCTTCGTGTAAGAGTAGAGCAGCACCGAGGCGAGCGCGACCGGGGAGAGAATCAGAGTCAGACGGTTGAGCATCGCCGACGCGAGGAAGAAGAGCGCGGCCGACAGAATCGTGAACGCCCAGACGAAGGAGACCGAGAGCTTCCCGGCGGGGATGGCGCGCGCGGCGGTGCGCGGGTTGCGGGCGTCGTATTCGCGGTCGGCGATGCGGTTGAAGGCCATCGCGGCCGAGCGCGCCCCGACCATCGCCAGGGTGATCCAGAGCGCCTGCCACCACGTCGGAAGACCGTTCGGCGTGAAGCCGCGCGCCGCCAAAAGCGCCCCGAGGAAGGCGAAGGGCAGCGCGAAGAGCGTGTGCTCGATCTTGATCATTTCGAGCGTCGTGCGGATGTTGCTCGCGGCGGTGTTCATCTCGGTCTGTTGGGTAGGCAAACGTCGGGCCGGGTCGTGACTAAGGTCAAGGCTTTCGCGAGGCGTCTTTCCGAGGCGCGGGCTGGCAAAATGCCAAAGCGTGATTCCGTCAGTTGCTTTCCGCCAAAGGCTTCAGCGCGGCCCCCAGTAGTCGGGCGACTCCTTCATCGAAGGGTCTGGGCGCTCCATCCAGCGCTCGGGGCGGTGCAGGTCGATGAAGCCGAACTTTCGGTAAAGCTCGTGCGCGTCCTTCGTCGCCAAGACCCAGCGGCGGAAGCCCTGCAACTTCGGGTGGGAGAGGATGACCTCCATCAGCCACTTCGAAAGCCCGAGCCCGCGGTGCCCTTCGAGGACGAACACGTCGGCCAGCCACGCGAAGGTCGCGTAGTCCGTCACGACGCGCGCGAACCCGACCAGCTCCGCCCCGCGGTAGATGCCGAACGGCAGAGAGTTCTCGACCGACCTGCGGACGAGCTCCAGCGGCCGCCCCTTCCCCCAGTAACTCTCCTCGGAGATGTAACGGTGGATACGGTCGAAGTCTAAGCGCCCGCGCTCGGTGCTGATCGTGTACTCACCTTTGTGCCACTCACTCATCACTCAAAACTCTCAACTCTTCTTCCCCCTTCCAGCGCGTGCCGGTCGGGTGCGGGATGCCGAACTGGTCGAGGAGGCGGAAGACGAGGTGGTCTACGAGCTGCTCGACGGTCTGCGGGCGGTGGTAGAAGCCCGGACTGGCGGGCATGATGCGCGCGCCCGCGTGCGCGAGCCGGAGCATGTTCTCGATGTGGATGGTGTTGTAAGGCGTCTCGCGCACGACGAGGACGAGCCGCCGCCCCTCCTTCAAGGTCACGTCGGCCGCGCGGTGAATCAGGTTCGTCACCGCGCCCGAGGCGATGGCCCCGAGCGTCCCCATCGAGCAGGGCACCACGCACATCCCAACCTGCGGGTGCGAGCCCGAAGAGGGCTTCGCCGCCATGTTGTCGAGCCGGTGGAAGTGTATGAGCTTTGAGTCTTCGGGCAGTCCGACCCACCTGTTGACCGCGCGCACGTCGCCCGGCTCGATCTTCGCCCCCAGCTCGACGCGCGCGACCACCAGCGCCGACTGCGACATGATGAGGTTGACGCGCTCGACCACGCCGCTCGCCGCCATGTGGACGAGCGTGCGGTGCGCGTAGATGGAGCCCGAGGCCCCCGTGACTGCGACGGTCAGTTCCATCTTTGACTCTACGTGCGACGGGCGGCGCGCGAACGACTTTCGTCGAACGACCCGCCACCCGCCGCGTCTGACCTGTTACGTCGGAGAGAATCTTAAGGGTCGCGCCCCGCGCGCGCAAGCGTGCGTGTTTCAAACTGCGCGGGCGGGGGTGCTAGACTCTGGCTGAAAGCCGAAAGCTGAGAGCTGACTGCTACATGGACTCAAAGGAACTCGAAAGGCTTCTGCGCGCCTTCAAGCAGGGCGAGCTGGAAGAGTCGGAGGCGGCGCGGCGCATCGCGAACCTGCACTTCGAAGACCTCGGCCACGCCCGCGTCGACCACGCTCGCGCCGCGCGGCAGGGGTTTCCCGAGGTCGTCTTCGGGGCGGGGAAGACCCGCGCGCAGGTCGTCGAGATCGTCGAGGCGCTCGCGCGCCGCACGCCCAACCTGCTCGTGACGCGCACGGACGAAGGCACCTACGGCGAAGTCCGCAACGTCTGCACAGAGGCCGAGTGGCACCCGGCCGCGCGCCTGATTCGCGTCGTGCGCGACCGGACGGAGCGCGGCGCGGGGACGATCATGGTCGTCACCGCCGGCACCTCGGACATCCCCGTCGCCGAGGAGGCCGCGCTCACGGCCGAGGCGATGGGCAACCGCGTCGAGCGCATCTGGGACGCGGGCGTCGCGGGCATCCACCGCATCATGGCCGAGCGCGAGCGCCTGCGCGCGGCGCGCGTCCTCGTCGTGGCCGCGGGGATGGAGGGCGCGCTCCCTTCGGTCGTCGGCGGGCTGGTGAGCGTGCCCGTCATCGCGGTGCCGACGAGCGTCGGCTACGGCGCGTCGTTCGGCGGCGTCGCGGCGCTCCTGGGGATGCTCAACTCCTGCTCCTCGAACATCACGGTCGTCAACATCGACAACGGCTTCGGCGCGGGCTTCGTCGCCAGCCTCATCAACCGGAAGGTGTCGGGTGACGAGTGATACGTGATGAGTAAAAGAACCGTCGTCTGCGTCACCCTTCTACTTCTCGCCTGCGCCGGGTACACGCCGGCGCAGCCGCGGCAGCCCACGGCGCGGAAGTTCGACGAGTTCACGACGGGCGCGGGCGGCGCGAACCGCGGCGGTTGGTACGGGAGGTTTGAGGCCGAGGCGGAGCGCAAAGAGTTGGAGACGCGCTTCCGCCGCTACGCCGCGCAGTTGCGGAAGGAGGGCACGCGGCCTTACGCCATCACGTACGGGCCGCGCGTCGTCGCCTGGGAGATTTACAACCGTTCGGTCGCGAGCCTGCGCGCGGCCGCCCTCTGGCCCAACCTGACGGGGGCCGGCTTCGACTGGCGGCAGATCAACTGGGTCAACGGCGGCTTCCGCGAAGAGGCCGCGACCGAACTCTGGATCGTCCCGCCCGGCGCGCAGCCGCCCTGCCCGACGCCGACCGTCCGCCCCGAAGACGTGGCCTACTGCCCCTCTCTGCGCGCCCAGGGCAAGACTTACGTCCCCGCGCCGTCCGGCCCTTTGAGCTTCACGGCTTCGGCGAGCGTCAACAACACCAACGTCAAACAGACCTTCGACTGGGCGGTCTCGAAGGGGCGGATCGTCAGGGGGCAGGGCACGGACTCGATAGAGGTCGAGCTGCCGCCGGGCGCGAGCGGCGAGGTGGTCGCGAGGGTCTCGGTGCACGGCTACTCGCTCGAATGCACGGCCGCCGCGACGGCCGCCTCCGCGAAGACGACAGTCGGCGTCAGCCACTTCAAAGTTGACGAGTTCGGCAACATCAATTCCGAGGACACGAAGGCGCGCCTCGACAACTTCGCGATGGAGTTGATGAACGACCCGACGCTTGAGGCGCAGCTCGTCGTCTACGGCGGGCGCTCCGGCCCGCCCGGACAGGCGCAGCGGCGCGCGGACGTGCTGAGGAACTACATGGTCAATACGCGCGGCATCGACCCCGCGCGCGTCAGAACCTTCATCGGCGGCTTCCGCGACGAGCTTTCGGGCGAGCTCTGGCTCGCGCCGAGCGGCGCGCCCCCGCCGCCCCAAAGGCCGACCATCGACGCGGGCTACGTCACCGAGACGAAAGGGGGCGTGAGGCGTAGATGAGCGGGACGCTCCCGAAACTACTCGCGGCCCTGCTGCTGCTCCCGCAGTACGCGGCCGCCGTCCGCACGGCGCAGGGCGTGCGGGCGCGGGACTGCGGCCTGGCCGCGCAGTCGCTCAAGCTGGACGAATACGGCGACCTCTCGGCCGCGGAGGAGGGGCCGCGTCTCGAAAAGTTCACGGCCGCGCTCAAAGAGTATCCGGACGACACGGCGGCCTTCATCGTCGCCTACGCGGGGCGCGCCGAGCGCGCGGGCGCGGCCCTCCGGCGCGCCGACCGCGCCAAGCAGGCCGTCATCGACAAGTCGCCTTTACTGAACCCGAACATCAACACGCTCGACTGCGGCCGCAGGGAGTCGCCGGCCGTCGAGCTTTGGCTCACGCCCGTGGGCGCGTCGCCGCCTCGCTGCTCCCCGACCCTCGACCCCGCGCCCCCGCCCCCGAAGGCCGGCGCGGCGCGCCGCGGAAGCCGGAGGTCATGAGCAAAAGACTACTCGCCCTCCTCGTCAACTGTGCGCTGCTCTTCACGCTGAACTTTATGCAGGGCTGCGGCGCGCGCCGGACGCCAGACCTCGGGCGCATCTTCGCGGGCGTGCGCGGGCGCAAGGGCAAGCGCCCCGTCATCGTCATCCCGGGCATCCTCGGCTCGCGCATCGTCAACCAGAAGACGGGCGAGGTCGTCTGGCCCTCGGCCTTCCGCTCGGACGTCGACGGGTTGAGTCTGCCGACGACGCCCGACCTCGCCAACAACCGCGACGAGCTGGTCGCCTCGCGCATCGTCGAGGCGGCGCGGCTGGCGAAGATCGCGCCCGAGGTCTACGTCTACTACCACCTCCTGCGCGCGCTCGAAGACTACGGCGGCTACCGCGAGGGCGACTGGGCGAACCCGCCTGAGGGCGGCGACCAGGACACCTTCTACGTCTTCTCCTACGACTGGCGGCGCGACAACGTCGAGTCGGCGCGCCTGCTCGTCAAAAGGATCGAGGCCCTCAAGCTGAAGCTCGGCCGGCCCGACCTGCGCTTCAACGTCGTGGCGCATTCGATGGGCGGACTCGTCGCGCGCTACGCGGCGATGTACGGCGACCGAGACCTGCCGCCCGAGGGCGACGCCCTCAGGCCCGACTGGGCCGGCGCGAGCTTCGTCAACAAGATCTTCATGTTCGGCACGCCGAACGCCGGCTCGGCCGAGGCGCTCGCCGTCCTGCTCGAAGGCTACTCGGTGACCGAAGGGTTAAGGCCCCGCGTCCACCTGCTCAACCAGCTCTCGCGCGACGACGTGATGACCGCGCCGTCCATCTTCCAACTGCTGCCGTACGGGCCGGCGGCGCGCTTCCTCGACCGCGACCTGCGCCCCCTGAGCGTGGACTTGTACGACCCTTCGGTGTGGAGGCGCTTCGGCTGGTCTGCGGCGAACGACCCCGACTTCCGCGCGGCCTACGAGCGCGGCGACCTCCGCGGGCAGGAGGCCCCGACCGGCCGCGGCACGCTCGCCGAGCTCGACGCCTACTTCGACGCCGTGCTCGCGCGCGCGCGCCGCTTCCACGAGGCGCTCGAAACACAGACGGCGGACGCGCCGGTCAAGCTCTTCGCCTTCGGCGGCGACTGCGAGGAGACTTTGAGCGCGCCCGTCATCATGCGGGACGAGAAGACGGGGCGCTGGTTGACCTTGACGCGGCCGCAGTCTCTGAGGGGTTCGGACGGGCGGAAGTTCAAGCGTGACGAGGTCGTGCGCGCGATGTACGCGCCGGGCGACGGGCGCGTGACGCGCGACTCCCTGATCGGCACGGGGCTCGGCGGCGGGGGGCGCGCGAGCGCGTTCTACGAGACGCCGCTGCCGGTCGCCTACGCGGCCTTCGCCTGCGACCTGCACAGCGAGTTGCAGAACAACCGGACGCTACAGGACAACGCGCTCACGCTGCTCGTCAGCGAGTTGACGAGCTGAAGAGCAGGAAAGTGATAAGTGATGAGTGATAAGTGATAAGAAAGAAAAGACGGGCTGGGTTTTTCTTATCACTTATCACTCATCACTTATCACTCATCTTATGGCGAGGTCTCTGATGGGAGAGTCGACGGCCGTACTCCTCTTCGTCTGCGCCGTGGCGGCGGTCTACCTGTTCGCGGCGCTCGCGGTCGTGCGCTTCATGCTGCGACGCCTCGGGTTCATGGAGAGGCCCGCGCGAGCCGCACGCATCGCCGAGCGCGGCGCGCTCGTACTGGCGGCGGCCGGCCTCCTCTGCTTCGCCTACGGCTACTTCGTCGAGCCGTACTGGCCGCAGGTGACGCACGTCCGCATCGAGAGCGCAAAACTCAAGGGCGCGCAGAGACCCGTCCGCGTCGTGCACATCTCGGACTTGCACTGCGACCCGTCGCCGCGGCTCGAAGAGCGCCTGCCCGACCTCATCGCCGCCGAACACCCAGACCTCATCGTCTTCACCGGCGACTCGATTAACGAGCCCGGGGGCCTGCCGGTCTTGCGCAAACTCCTGCCGCGCCTCGCCGCCGTCGCGCCGACCTACGCCGTGCGCGGCAACTGGGACACGGCCTTCTGGCGGCGCGAGCAACTGTTCGAAGGCACGGGCGTGGTCGAGCTGAAGAAGGAGGCGGCGCGCGTGGACGTGGCCGGCACCTCGCTCTGGGTCGCGGGCGCGCCCTTCGCCTCGCTCGCGGACCCGCCGGACGGCGTGCGGAGCGGCATCGAGAACGCGCTCAAGGACGTCCCGCCCGAAGCCTTCGCGCTCTTCCTCTACCACACGCCGGACGCGATACTGGAAGCGGCCGAGACGAAGCGCGTCGACCTCTACTGCGCCGGCCACACGCACGGCGGGCAGGTGGCCCTGCCCTTCTACGGCGCGCTCGTCACGCTCTCGAAGTTCGGCAAGAAGTACGAGAGCGGACTCCACCGCGAAGGGCAGACGTGGCTCTACGTCACGCGCGGCGTCGGCATGGAGGGCGGCCCCGCGCCCCGCGTCCGCTTCTTCGCACGTCCCGAAGTCACAGTCATCGAACTGATCCCGGCAGAAGCCCGACCGTAAGGGAGGGCGCCGGCGTAGGCAAAAGGCAAAAATGAAGGAGGAGGAGCCATGAAAGGAAGTCTCACGTTACTGCTGACGACCTTCTCTTTACTCTTCGTGCTCGCGCGACCAGCGCACGCGCAGGGGGCGCGGGCCGTGAGGCTGGCGGTGGACGCGACGAGTGCGCCGCGGAAGCTGTTCCGCGCGACGGAGACGATACCGGCCGCGCCGGGGCCTCTGACGTTGTACTACCCGGCCTGGATACCGGGCGAGCACGGGCCGACGGGGCCGATCATTAATCTGTCCGGGTTGAAGTTCACGGCCAACGGGCAGGCGCTCCGCTGGCGGCGCGACCCCGTAGACATGTACGCCTTCCAGCTCGACGTGCCGCAGGGCGCGGGCTCCGTGGAGGTGGCGATGGAGTTCCTCGCGCCGACGTACGCGGGAGGATTCACGTCGGGCTCTGCGACCACGTCGCACCTCTTTATCTTCTCCTGGAACTGGCTGCTGCTTTATCCGAAGGTCGCGCACACGGACGACCTCACGTTCGACGCCTCCATCCGCCTGCCCGCCGGCTGGCAGTACGGGACGGGCCTCGACACTTTGAAGGAGTCGGGCGGCGTGGTCGAGTTCAAGCCCGCCTCGCTCACGACGCTCGTCGACTCGCCCGTGCTCGCCGGAGAGTTCTTCCGCAAGGTGCCGCTCTCGACCGCGAAGCCTTCGGTCGAGCTGGACATGGCCGCCGACAGCGCAGCCGCGCTGGAAGCGAGCCCGCAGTTCACGAACGCGATGCGCAGGCTCGTCGCCGAGGCGCGCTCGCTCTTCGGCGCGGAGCACTACGAGCACTACAACTTCCTCTTCACCTTGAGCGACCGCGTCGCGCACTTCGGACTCGAACATCATCAGTCGAACGACAGCCGCGTCGCCGAGCGCGCGCTGGTTGACGAGACGGCGGGCCGGCTCGCGCTCGGCGTGCTCCCGCACGAGTACGTGCATTCCTGGAACGGCAAGTACCGCCGGCCGGCCGGGCTCGCCACGTCCGATTACCAGAAGCCGATGCGGGGCGAGCTGCTCTGGGTCTACGAAGGGCTGACCGAGTATTACGGAAACGTCCTCGCCGCGCGCTCGGGCCTTTGGACGCCCGAGGAGTACCGGGACGAACTGGCGTCGGTGGCGGCGGGCCTCGATAACCGGCCGGGCCGGACGTGGCGGCCGCTCATCGACACGACCGTCGCCGCGCAGCTCCTCTACAACGCGCCTTCGGAGTGGGAGGCCGAGCGGCGCGGCGTGGACTTCTACGACGAGGGTGAACTCATCTGGCTCGACGCCGACACGCTGATAAGGCAGTTGACCGGGGGCAAGCGCTCGCTCGACGACTTCGTCCGGCGCTTCCACGGCGCGCCCTCGGGGCCGCCCGCGGTCAAGCCCTACACCTTCGAAGACGTGGTCAACACCCTCAACGAGGTGGCGCCGCACGACTGGCGCGCGTTCTTCGAGGAGCGCCTCTGGTCGACGGACGCGCGCGCGCCGCTCGGCGGGGTCGAGCGCGGCGGGTGGCACCTGACCTACGACGCCTCGCGCGGACAGCACGTCGAGGATTTGGAGGACGGGCGGGGGCGAGTCGAGTTGGAGTATTCGCTCGGGCTGCGCCTGGACAAGGACGGCCTCGTCGCGGACGTGTGGCCGGGGACGGCCGCGGACAGGGCCGGCCTCGGGCCGGGCATGACGGTCGTCGCCGCGGACGGCAAGGCTTACACTTCGGACGTGCTGCGCGACGCCGTGACCGCCGCGAAGTCGCGTAAGGAGCCGATCCAACTCCTCGTCAACAACGAGGGCGCGCTGCAGACCTTCGCGCTCGACTACCACGGCGGCGAGCGCTACCCGCACCTCACGCGCGACGCCTTGAAGCCAGACCTGCTCGCCCAGATCATCACGCCGCTCGCGCGCGAGCGGGTCGGCGTCGCCGCGTGCGACGAGTTCATTTCGAAGTATGAGAGGTGTGTGGAGAGCAAAATCCCCACCGCGGTGAAAGCGACGTTTATGACGAGCATGGCGGTGTGGGCGAAGAGCTGGCGCGAGCTGGCGGGACACCCGGAACAGCGCGCCCCGCTGGCGAAGGCGTGTAAGACCGCGCTCGATGAGGCGAGGACGTACCTGGGTTCGTACGGCTGCCGGTGGTGAGAGCGGCGGCGGTTGAAAGGCGGAGGGCGCGGCCGTCGGACGGCCGCGCCCTCCGCCTTTCAAGTCTCATCCGAATCAGAGTCCCGACAGCGCCGACCCCTGCACGCGCCCGGCCACTTCGTCGAGGCCGACGTCCTCGGACTGCTTCGTCGCGCGGTCGAAGAGTTCGACCTTGCCGTCGGAGACCTTCTTGCCGACGGTGACGCGGAGGGGGATGCCGATGAGGTCTGCGTCCTTGAACTTGACGCCCGCGCGCTCGTCGCGGTCGTCGAGTAAGACTTCGAGTCCGGCGCGGCGCAGCTCTTCGTAGAGCCGCTCGCCCGCGTCCACGATCTCCTGCTGCTTGACGTTGGTGACGGTGACGACCACGTCGAAGGGCGCGATGGCCTTCGGCCAGACGATGCCGTCGGCGTCGTGGCTCTGCTCGACCGCGGCCGAAAGTATCCGCTCGATGCCGATGCCGTAGCTGCCCATCACGATGGGCACCTCCTTGCCGTCCTTCGTCAGGACGGTCGCGCCCATCGACTCGGCGTACTTCGTACCCAATTTGAAGATGTGGCCGATCTCCATCGCCTTGAAGATGTCGAGCGTGCCGCTTTCGCAGTTCGGGCACGCCTCGCCCTTCTGCACGGTGCGCAGGTCGGCCCAGGTGTCGGGCTTGATATCGCGCTCCACCCCGACGCCGCGCAGGTGGTGGTCGTCCTTGTTCGCGCCCGTCGTCATGTTGCGCCGCCCCTTGAGCGAGTTGTCGGCGACGACGCGCAGACTCTTCTTCGAGGCGGCGGCCTTGTCGCGCGCGCCGACGCCGCCGAGGCTGCCCGCGGACGCGCCGAGCAGTTCGACGATCTCCTCGTTCTGCGCGGGGCGCACGGCCGACGCGCCGAGCGAGTCGCCGAGCTTGACCTCGTGCAACTGGTGGTCGCCGCGCAGCAGCGCGAGCACGGGGTATTGCTCCTGCGTCTTGCCGTCGGTGGCGACGTAGACGAGCGTCTTGACCTGACGCTCGGCCGCGGCACCGCCGGGGAAGGTCGTCAGGTCTTCGATGGTGCGCACGCCGGGCGTGGGGAACTCTTCCGGCGCGTCCGGCCCCGCCTCGTCCTCGACCGCGGGAATCTTCGAAGTCGCCTTCTCAAGGTTGCCGGCGTAGTCGCAGGATTCGCAGACGGCGATGAAGTCCTCGCCCGCGGAGGTGCGCGCCATGAACTCGTTCGACTCCGAGCCGCCCATCGCGCCCGAAGAGGCCTCGACGATGTGGTACTTGATGCCGCAGCGGTCGAAGATCTTCTTGTAGGCCGAGCGCTGGTTTTCGAAGGATTTGTCCAGCCCGGCGCGGTCGACGTCGAAGGTGTAGGCGTCCTTCATGATGAACTGGCGCAGGCGCATCAGGCCCGACTTCGGCCGCTCCTCGTCGCGGAACTTGGTCTGTATCTGGAACCAGACCTGCGGGAGCTGTTTGTAGGAGCGTATCTCGTGGCGCGCGATGGAGGTGAAAATCTCCTCGTGCGTCATGCCGAGGCACATGTCCGCGCCCTTGCGGTCGCGCAGGCGGAACATCGTCTCGCCCATCACCTCCCAGCGGCCCGACTCCTTCCAGATTTCCGCGGGGTGGAGGGCCGGCAGGAAGAACTCCTGCCCACCGACGGCCTCCATCTCCTCGCGCACGATTCTTTCGGCGCGCCGCGCGACGCGCCAGCCGAGCGGCAGGATCGAGTAGATGCCCGCGCCGAGCTGGCGGACGAAGCCGGCGCGCAAGAGCAGACGGTGCGAGACGACCTCCGCGTCGGCGGGGTCTTCGCGGAGTGTGGGGATGAAATACTGTGACCAGCGCATATGCTTTTCTCTTCAATCTCCTTCAGAAAATGAGCGACCATTCTCGCCCACGGTGTGGTGCATCGTCAAAGAAAGGATTAACCACGGAGACACAGAGGCACAGCCAGGAACACGGCTTTAAGGTCTTAGCTGTGTCTCTGTGTCTCCGTGGTTAATCCCTCTATGCCTACTGCTCTTGTGCGAGAATGATGGTTATGCGGGTCGTCATCATCGGCGGGGGCATCGGCGGGCTGGCGTTGGCTTTGGCGCTGCGGCGGGAGGGGTTCGAGCCTCTGGTCTGCGAGCGCGCGCCGGCGCTTTTAGAAGTCGGGGCGGCGATTGCCGTCTGGCCGAACGCGTTCCGCGTGCTCGAAAGGCTGGGCCTGGGCGAGACGTTGCTCGCGCGCGCGGGGCGCATCCGGAGCGTGCGCTGGCTCGGGCGCGAGGGGCGCGAGTACAACCACTTCAGCTTCCCCGAGACGGGCGCGCCGGCCGTCGCCCTTCATCGCGCGGACTTGCAGGGCGCGCTGCTGCGTGCACTCCCGCCCGAGTCCGTTCACCTGGGCAAGACCTTCGCCGGCTTCGTCGAGGAAGGCGAAGAGGTGCGCGCGCGCTTCGAAGACGGGGCGGAGGTCGCGTGCGACGTACTCGTCGGCGCCGACGGCCTGCACTCGCGCGTGCGCGCACAGTTGTTGGACAACGGCGGGCCGGCCTACCGCGGCTACACGATCTGGCGCGGCGTGGCGCGGCTCGAACACGAGACGCTGCGGGCGGGCGTGGCCTCGGAGATTTACGGACGGGGCCGGCGCTTCGGCGTCGGGCCGGTCGGGCTGGGGCGCACGGGTTGGTGGGCGACGGCGAACGAGCCGGAGGCCGCGGCGGAGTCGGCGTCCGAGCACGCGCCGAAGTTGTTAAGACTGTTCGAAGGCTGGTGCGCGCCCGTCCAAGAGCTGATCGAGGCGACGCCCTCCGAGTCAATCCTGCGCAACGCCGCGTACGACCGCCCCGCGGCGGCGCGCTGGGGTGAGGAGAGAGTGACGTTGCTCGGCGACGCCGTCCACCCGATGACGCCGAATCTCGGGCAGGGCGGCTGCGTGGCCGTCGAGGACGCCGCGGTGCTCGCACGATGTCTCGCGAAGTATAAAGACACGCACGTCGCCCTGCGCGTCTACGAGTCGCGCCGCCGCACGCGCGCCGCCGCCGTCGCCGCCTACTCGCGGCGCTACGGCGCCTTCGGCCAGTGGCACACGCCCGCGATGGTGAACCTGCGAGCCCGCCTGCTCTCCTCCGTGCCCGAATCGGTCGGGCACAGAGTCCTCTCGCTCGTCTTCGACTACGACGCTTATGCGGTGGCGGTGTGAGAACAGTTAACCGCAGAGACACAGAGGCACAGCTTGGAGCAATACCTCAACAAGCCGTGTCTCTGTGTCTCTGTGGTTAATCTGCTTTGGTGACCGCCTACTGCTTCGTCTGCACCTGGCTGGTCTCTTTCTGGAGCGAGTCGATTTCGCGTTGGAGGGCGCGCTTGAGGTCTTCGTCGGTCGCCTTGTCGAACGCTTTCTTGAGCGCCATGAGCTGCGCCGTGCGGAGCGCCTGGTCGGCGGGGACTTTGACGTCCGGCTCGACGCCGGTGCCTTCCCAGTTGGTCTTGGTGACGGGGCTGACGGCGCGGCCCGTGGGGATGAAGGCGCCGAAGTGCGCGCTCAGGCGGTTGCCGCCGCCGGGGTTGGCGCCGCCGCCGGTCGTCTCGCCGACGAGCGTCGCGCGCTTCAGGTTCTTCAGGTTGTACGAGAACTCCTCCGCGCCCGAGAAGGTGTAGCCGCTCGTCAGCACGTACACGTCCTTGCCCGTGTAGCGCCTGCCCGAAACCTCCTTCAGCGTCCAGAACTCCTCGACGCGCTCGCCGGAGCCTGAGCGCCAGTGCAGGTCGTTGAGGTGGACGGGCTCCGCGCCGAAGAGGTAGGAGCAGATGAGCGCGACCATCTTGGGGTCGCCGCCGCCGTTCCGGCGCAGGTCGAAGATGATGGCGTCGGTGTTGGCGAGGAAGTTGAAGGCCGCGGCCACGGTCTCCGCGCCGCCCTCGGGGTCGAGGAAGTTGCGGAACTCGACGTAGCCGATGTTGCCCGGCAGGCGCTCGACCTTCTGGAAGCCGTAGTTGATGCGCGACATCTCGCGGCGGAACTGCTCGCGCTCCTCGGCCGTCGGCTCACGCCGGGCACCCGCGCGCTCCGGGATAGGTTGGGCGGAGTAGCGCACGCGCAGGTGCTTGTCGTGGCTCACCTCCTGCACGTCGGCCGTCAGCTTCTCGGCGAATTGCTTCGCGCTCGTGATCTTTTCGTACTCGCCGCGGTCTGAACGTTCGCGGACGGCGCGCTCCATCTTCGCGGCCACGTCGGGGAAGATGTACGCGTCGTTGAGTCGCTTGAGGAGGTTTTCGATGACCTCCTTGCGCGCGGCGGCGTCCAAAGTCATGTCGGGCTGCTCGGGCGGCGGCCCCTGCCGCGCGGGCGCGGGGGCTGGGGCGAACAGCATGAAGCCCGCGCAGAGCGCGAGGGCGAAGAGTGCTTTCGGACGATTCATTGCTTGACGGTCTCCTTGTTATTTGTGGCTCGGGCGGCGTGCGCGTCAGACTTGCATTACGTCGGAGGGGGCCTCGGGTTCCACTTTTCCTCTGCGTTGCGGCGGGGCGGGGCGTGAGGTAACATTCAGGCCGCCGAAGACAAGCCGTCACAGACACCACGCGGGAGGAGCTAGCGGATGAGCGACCTTTTGAACGCCCCTTTAGCCGAGGTTGACCCTTTGATCTCGGGCGCCATCGACGACGAGGTGCGGAGGCAGGCCGAGGGCCTGGAGCTGATCGCCTCGGAGAACTTCGTCTCCGAGGCCGTGCTCGAAGCGATGGGCTCGGTCTTCACGAACAAGTACGCCGAAGGCTACGTCGGCAAGCGCTACTACGGCGGCTGCGAGTTCACGGACGTGGTCGAGCAGGCGGCCATCGACCGCGTCAAGGAACTCTTCGGCGCCGAGCACGCCAACGTCCAGCCGCACTCCGGCTCGCAGGCGAACATGGCCGTCTACCTCGCGGCCCTCTCGTACGGCGACACCATCCTCGGCATGAACCTTTCGCACGGCGGCCACCTCACGCACGGCCACCCCTTGAACTTCTCCGGCTTCAGCTACAAGGTCGTCGAGTACGGCGTCTCGCGCGACACGGAGCAGATAGACTACGACGAGCTTGAGCGTCTCGCGCAGGAGCACAACCCGAAGATGATCGTCTGCGGCGCCTCGGCCTACCCGCGCATCATCGACTTCGAGCGCATCGGCGAGATCGCGCGCTCGGTCGGCGCGCGCGTGATGGCCGACATCGCGCACATCGCCGGCCCCGTCGCCGCCGGCCTCCACCCCTCGCCCGTCCCGCACGCAGACTACGTGACGACGACCACGCACAAGACTCTGCGCGGCCCGCGCGGCGGCCTCGTCATGTGCAGGTCGGAGCACGCGGCCGACGTGGACAAGAAAGTCTTCCCGGGCATACAGGGCGGCCCGCTCGTCCACATCATCGCCGCCAAGGCCGTCGCCTTCGGCGAGGCTTTGAGAGAAGAGTTCAAGGACTACCAGCGGCGCATCCTCGCCAACGCGAAGGCGCTCGCCGCGGAGCTTCAGGAGCAAGGCTTCCGCCTCGTCTCGGGCGGGACGGACAACCACCTCGTCCTCGTGGACGTGTTCATGGGCGGGAAGGGCGTGACCGGCAAGGTGGCCGAGAAGGCGCTCGAAGCCGCCGGGATCACCGCCAACAAGAACACCATCCCGTTCGACACGAACAAGCCCTTCGTCGCTTCGGGCATCCGCCTCGGCACGCCCGCGCTCACGACGCGCGGCATGGGCGAGGAGGAGATGCGGCAGGTCGCGCGCCTCATCGCCGCCGTCCTGCACGAGCCCGAGTCCGATGAGGTCAAGGCGCGCGTCAAGGAGTCCGTGCACGAGCTGGCCTCGCGCTTCCCGCTCTACCCGCGCCGCCAGCGCACGGCTCCGGGCGCCGAGGCCGCCGGCGCAGACTAACGCGGCTTCGACATTCACAACCGCCCCTAGTTGCTGGGAGCGCGGGCATCCCTGCCCGCATGAGCGCGCAGCGCGAAGGCCGTGAGACTTCATGTCTCGACGTTGAGGTAAGGAGTCAGACGGTCAGCGCGCTGAAGCGCGCTTGCGGGCAGGGATGCCCGCGCTCCCAGCTTTAAGGCCCGCCCTGGACTGAAAGCGCCGCTCACCTGCAAAACTTATGATGAAGAAACTGTCGGCCGTCCTCGTCTCCGTGATGCTTCTGTCTTCCCAAATCGCAAACGCGCAGACCGCACAGACCGCCGAGCCGCCCGCCTGGATGAAGGACGCGTTGACGAAACTCGAAGCGTCTTTGACGGCGAAGTACGGCGAGGGCCAGCGTGCGCGCGCCCAACGCGGGCTGAGACAGGTGTCGCGCTTCTGGCGCGCGGAGGACGGCGACGCCGCCGCGTTCGAGGAGTTCGTCAACGCGAACTTCGCGGGCGACCGGGCGGCGCTCGACGCGACGTTCGCGCGCTTCGAGCACAACCTCGAACAGCTCTACGGCCACATGGCCGAGATCGGCCGCGAGTTCCGCTCGCAGTCGGAGCTGGACGTCGGCCCCGTCTTGCCCCTAGACGACCTCTTCGCCGGCTACGACCCTTCGGCGCACCTCTCCGAAGACCTCTTCAAGTCGAAGATCGCGTTCGTCGTCCTCCTCAACTTCCCGCTGACGACGCTCGAACAGCGTTTGAGCGAGGGCGAGCGCTGGTCGCGCCGCGAGTGGGCCGAGGCGCGGCTCGCGCAGCAGTTCTCTTCGCGCGTGCCGGCCGAAGTCTATCTCGCCAACGCGCGCGCGTCGGCCGAGGCCGAGCGCTACGTCGCGGGCTACAACGTCTGGATGCACCACGTCGTCGACGGGGAGGGGCGCCGGCTCTTCCCCGCGAAGATGCGCCTGCTCAGTCACTGGAACCTGCGCGACCAGATCAAGGCCGACTACGCGGGCGGCGCCGAGGGCCTCGCCCGCCAGCGCGCCGTCCAACAGGTCTTCGAGCGCATCGTGACGCAGACCATCCCGTCGGTCGTCGTCAACAACCCGCGCTACGACTGGAACCCCTTCACGAATGAAGTGAAGCCGACCACCGCCCGCGACTTCGACGACGACGCGCCCGGCGCCGAAGTCTCCGCCGGCGCGAAACTCGACGCGCCGGAGCCGGACACGCGCTTCGCCAAGATGCTCCTCGCCTTCGAGTCGGCGCGCCGCGTCGACCCTTACTCGCCGACCGCGCCGACGCACATCGCGCGCAGCTTCAACGAGGGGCGCGAGATTCCCGAAGAGCGCGTCCGCGAGATGTTCGAGCGGGTGCTCACCTCGCCGCTCGTCCCCCGCGTCGCGGCGTTGATCGAGAAGAGGCTCGGCCGACCGCTCGAACCCTTCGACGTTTGGTACGACGGCTTCCGCGCGCGCGGCGCGTACAGCGAGGCGCAGCTCGACGAGATAGTCTCGAAGAAGTACCCGACCGCCTCCGCGTTCGAGAAAGACATCCCGAACATCCTCGTCAAACTCGGCTTCTCGAAAGAGCGCGCGGAACTCATCGCCGCCAACGTCGTCGTCGACCCCGCGCGCGGCTCCGGCCACGCGCTGGGCGCCGGGATGCGGCAGGCCAAGGCGCACCTGCGCACGCGCGTCGAGAAGGGCGGGATGAACTACAAGGGCTACAACATCGCCGTCCACGAACTCGGCCACAACGTCGAGCAGACCTTCTCGCTCAACCTCATCGACCACACCCTGCTGCAGGGCGTGCCGAACGCGGCCTTCACCGAGGCGCTCGCCTTCGTCTTCCAGAACAAAGACCTCGAACTGCTCGGGCTGTCGAAACCCGACGCGCAGAGCGAGGCCCTCAAGACGCTCAATGACTTCTGGGGCACCTTCGAGATTGCGGGCATGTCGCTCGTGGACATGAAGACCTGGCACTGGCTCTACGAGCACCCGCGGGCCACGCCTTCGGAACTGAAGGCCGCGCAACTCTCAATCGCGCGCGACGTGTGGAACAGGTACTACGCGCCCGTCTTCAAGCGGCGCGACGTGGTGCTGCTCGCCGTCTACGCGCACATGATCGACTACCCGCTCTACCTGCCCAACTACCCGCTCGGCCACATGATCGCGTTCCAGATCGAAGAGCAGATGGAGAAGGCCGGGAAGATCGGCCCCGAGTTCGAGCGCATGGCGACGGCCGGCAACATCGCCCCAGACCTCTGGATGAAGCACGCCACCGGCGCCCCCGTCGGCCCCGACGCCCTCCTCCATGCCACCGAGAGAGCCCTCGCCGCGCTGGGCTCGGACGCGAAGGATTAAGAGACGCGCGGAGAAGGTTATTGTCTTCGCCGTCCGTCTGAGACATACTTCACCCGCGAACCCCGACACGTACGGGCAGCGGCGCTCTCACCGCCGCGCGTCTTTCACCCGGAGCAGGTGTCCCAAAGCCCCACGCCTCTTCCTTCGACCTGAAAAGAAAGGAGACGTGTAAGATGATTCTACGCAGACTCCGATTCTCGATCCTGGTGGCGGTTCTCGCCTCGTGCTTTATCGCGACCGGGGCATCGCGTCCCGCGGGCACCGCCGCCGTCGCGCCGGCCGCGGCCGACTGGACGTTCGAAGGGTGCTGGACGCAGTACCCGTCCGGCCCCTGCCGCGACGTTTACATCGACGCACAGGGCACCTACTGGATTTGCCGCGCGTGCGGCACGACCGGCAACCCCGGCCCCGGCAAGTGCAGCCAGACCAACTCGGTGGCGCTCGCCCACGGCTACTGGTGCTCATAGCGGAACATAGAGCGGCCGTTTATTCTCTGCCTTGAGAATGGCGGGAGGGAAGTTAACTACAGAGACACAGAGACACAGCTTGAAGAGGGCTAAAGTTGAGGCCGTGTTTTAGCTGTGTCTCTGTGTCTCTTTGTTGAATCGCCATTCACGCACACGGCCTCCACTGCGGTAAAATAGCCGCGTGGAAGAGATTTTCGGCCCCGATGGCCTCATCGCACGCGCGCACCCGGATTACGAGTACAGGCCCGGTCAGGTAGAGATGGCCGGGGCCGTCCTGCGCGCGTTCGAGGAGCGGCGGCACCTGATTGTCGAGGCGGGGACGGGGACGGGGAAGACTCTGGCCTACCTCGTCCCGGCCGTCGCGGCGGCCGCCGCGCGCGGCGGCCGCGTCGTCGTCTCGACCGGCACGAAGAACCTGCAGGAGCAGCTGATGGAGAAGGACATCCCCTTTCTCCAGCGCGTGCTCCCGCGAAAATTCTCGGCCGCGTACATGAAGGGGCGCGGGAACTACGTCTGCCTGAGCCGCCTGAAGCGCGCCGAGCACTCGCCGATACTGGATGGCCTCGACGACGTCGACTACTTCGACGCCGTCCGCCGCTGGTCGCGCGACTCGCAGACGGGCGACCGCGCGGAGCTGGCCGAGCTGCCCGAAAGCCTCTCCTTCTGGCGCCACATCGACGCGCGCTCGGAAATCTGCACGGGGCAGAAGTGCGCCGAGTACGACGCCTGCTACGTCACGCGCATGCGCCAGCGCGCGACCGACGCCGACATCATCATCGTCAACCACCACCTCTTCTTCGCAGACTTGGCGCTTCGCGGCGGCGAGTTCGGCCAGGTCATCCCCGACTACTCGGCCGTCATCTTCGACGAGGCGCACCAGGTCGAGGACGTGGCGGCCGAGTATTTCGGCGCGCAGGTCTCGAACTTCCAACTCGAAGACATGCTGCGCGACCTGCAGATGCTGCCCATCACGGACGCGTCGCTGAACCGCGAGCTGACGCGCGTGGCGAACCGCGTCGGGCGCTTCGCGGAGCAGTTCTGGATGGGCTTCGCGCGCGAGGCGCGTGCGGACGAGGGGCGCTACCCCATCGTGCCCGGCACGTTCGCGCGCAAGGGCCACGGCGGCGAGATAGAGGCCACGCCGCTCGGCGACGCGTACCTCGCGCTCGACGGCGCGCTGCAGCGCATGGAGACGACGCTCGACGCGCTGCGCGAGAAGCCGCCCGAGGTCGAGAACCTCATCCGCCGCATCCGCGAGTCGCGCTTCAACCTGGAGTTCATCGTCGCGGGCGACGACCGCCGCTACGTCTACTGGGTCGAGCGGCGGGGGCGCGGGACGTTCCTGCGCGCCTCGCCGATAGACGTCTCGACGCTCCTGCAGGACAAGCTCTTCGACCGCGTCGAGACGGTCGTCCTCACCTCCGCCACGCTCGCGAGCGCGGGCAGCTTCGACTTCATCAAGCAGCGCCTCGGCCTCGCGCCGGAGACGGACGAGAGCGACCGTGAAGGAGGCGGGGCGGGGAAGACCGACGAGCTGGTCGCGTCCTCTGGCTACAACTACGAGGAGCAGGCGGTGCTCTACCTTCCGCCGCGGATGCCCGAACCGCGCAGCCCGCAGTGGGCCGAACGCGCGGCCGCGGAGGTCGTCGAGCTGCTCAACATCTCGCAGGGCAGGGCTTTCGTCCTGTCCACCTCACTCTCGGGCATGCGCGCACTCTACGAGCGCGTGCACGGGGAGGTGGACTTCCCCTGCTTCGTGCAGGGGAGCATGGCGAAGGCCGGGCTACTGGAGAGGTTCCGCACGACGCCGAACGCGGTACTCTTCGCGACGGCCAGCTTCTGGCAGGGCGTGGACGTGCGCGGCGAGCAGCTCTCGTGCGTCGTCATCGACAAGCTGCCCTTCGCCGTCCCGACCGACCCGGTGGTGGCCGCGCGTCAGCGCTTCATCGAGGAGCAGGGCGGCTCCTCCTTCTACGAGTACAGCGTCCCGCAGGCCATCATCACCCTGAAGCAGGGGTTGGGCCGCCTCATCCGCTCGGCCACCGACCGCGGCCTGCTCGCCGTGCTCGACCCGCGCCTGCGCACGGCCTCCTACGGACGACTCTTCCTGCAGAGCCTCCCGCCCTGCCGCATCACCTCCGACCTCCGCGACGCCGCGGCCGTCTTCGAATCGGAACTGGCGGGCGGTTGAGCGGAACACGCCGCGGCCCGGCCGCGTAAGTCCGTGGGACGTTGAGACGGAGGCTTCGAGCGAGAACATGTACTGCCCCCGTTGCGGAATCGAAAACCCGACCGAAAATGTGAAGTTCTGCCGCGGCTGCGGCGAAGACCTGCGGCTCACGTCGCAGGCCCTCGGCCGGCGCATCGGCTGGGCGGCCTTCCTCAACAACCGGCTCGACAACATGCTGGAGGGCCGCTACGGCCTGAGCGCGCGCGACGGCGGGATCAACATCTTCATCGGGCTCGCCGGCCTCATGCTCGCCGCCTACTACATGCTGACGGGGCAGGGCGCGCTCATCTTCTGGGTCGTCGTCTCGCTCTCGCTGCTGCTCGGCGTGGGCGTCGGCATCTACGACGTGGTCATCTACCGGCGCAGCGTCAAAGGCTTCCCGCGCGACGTAGACCGCCTGCCCGGCGATCTCTCGATCTTCAAGGGCGTGCCGAACCCTCTGCCGCCGCCGCCCGCGGCCGCGGGCGGGCGGACGGCCGAGATAGAGGCACAGTCGCCGCCCGCGCGACTCGCCCCGCCTAGCGTCACCGAGAGCACGACGAGGCAGCTTGAGCCCCGCCGCCGCGAAGGCGGCGGGGCCTAGCCCCTGCTTGCGCACGCCCACACGCGGCCTTAAACTTCGGGCCATGTTCGAAGTCATGATTGAGCGCCACTTTTCGAGCGCGCACCAGTTGCGTGGGTATAAGGGGAAGTGCGAGAACCTGCACGGGCACAACTACAAGATCGAGATTTACGCGCGCGGGAGCGAGCTAGACAACATCGGGCTGCTCGTCGATTTCGGCGAGTTGAAGGAGGCGGCCGACGAGGTCGTCGCCTACCTCGACCATCGAAACATCAACGAGCTGCCGCCCTTCGACGAGGAGCTGAACCCCTCGGCCGAGAACCTCGCCCGCTACGTCCTCGAGCGCGTCGCCTCCCGCGTCGGCGACGAACGCGTCCGCATCTACAAAGTGCGCTGCTTCGAGACGCCGACGAGCGTCGCGACCTATCAGGTGGACTGAAGTAAGGCGTGGGCCGTAAACGGTAAACCGTGACAGGGAAGTCTGGCCGCTCCCTGTCACGGTTTACCGTTTACGGCCCACGCTCTTTTTAAGAGGCCGTGAGCGCGGGGATGTCGATCTTGTACTTCTTGATCTTCGAGTAGAGGCGCGGGCGGTAGATGCCGAGGAGGTTGGCCGCCGCCTGCTTGTTGCCGCCGGTGCGTTGGAGCGTGCGCTCGATGACGAACTTCTCGATCTCCTCGAGGGTCATGTTGGGCGGCACGTCCCAGCCCTGGCCGGCCGCGGCCTTGTCGGGCAGCGAGCCGTTGTCGAAGGGCAGGTCGACCGGCTCGATCTTGTTGTTCTTGGCGAGCAGCACGGCGCGCTCGATGACGTTCTGCAATTCGCGGACGTTGCCCGGCCACCCGTGCGAGAAGAGGCGCTGGTAGGCCGTCTGCGAGATGCCGCTGATGGAGCGCTGGTACTTGCGCGCGTACATCTTGAGGAAGTGCTCGGCGAGGAGCTGGATGTCCTCGCTGCGCTCGCGCAGGGGGGGCACGTGAATCGTGATGGTCGAGATGCGGTAGAAGAGGTCGTCGCGCAGCGCCCCGTCGCGGATGGCGTCCGCCGGCAGGCGGTTCGTCGAAGAGATGAGGCGGAAGTCCACGGGGTAGGTCCGCTCCGACCCGAGCTTGCGGTAGCTGCGCTCCTGCAGGACGCGCAAAAGCTTCGGCTGAAGCTCGACCGGCATCTCGGCGATTTCGTCCAGGAGCAGAGAGCCGCCTTCGGCGTGCTGGATGAGGCCGTCCTTGTCCGCGTGCGCGCCGGTGAACGCCCCCTTGGTGTGGCCGAAGAGTTCCGACTCGATGAGTTCTTTGGGGAGCGCGGCGCAGTTGACCTTGATGAAGGGCTTCTTGGCGCGGAGCGAGTTGTAGTGGATGGCGTTGGCGATCAGCTCCTTGCCCGTGCCCGACTCGCCGACGATGAGGACGTTGGCGTCCGACTTCGCCACCGACTCGATGGTCTCGTAGATGGTCTGCATCTCCTTCGACGAGCCGATGATGTTGAAGTACTCGGTGCGCGTCGCGAGGCGCTGGCGCATGTTCGTCGTCTGCTCCAGCAGGTCGCGACGCTCGAGCGCCTTCTCGACGAGGGGCAGCAGCACCTCGAAGTCGAAGGGCTTTTCGAGGAACCAGAACGCGCCGGCCTTCGTCGCCTCGACGGCGCGCTCGACCGAGCCGTAGCCGGTCATCACGATGACCTCGGTCGAGGGGTGCGTGTCCTTGACGTGCTTGAGCACGTGCATGCCGTTCATGTCCTTGTCGGGCAGTTGCAGGTCGCAGACCACGACGTGGTGCCCGCTGCCGTCGAACAGCTCGACGGCCCGCGCGCCGTTGCCGGCCGTGTCCACGGTGTAGCCCTCCTCGACCAAGTTCTGCTTGAGCGAGTCGGCCATCATCGGCTCGTCGTCCACCACGAGGATGCGTACTTCCTTACGTTCCACTTCGTCTCCCCCTATTGGATAAATGCGGGATGATGAGTGATGAATGATGAATTAAAGGCAGTTCTTAATTCATCACTCATCATTCCTAATTCATCATTTCTCCAGCGGCAGGCGCGCGCGTATGCGCCCGCCTTCGCTCGAGACCTCGCCCCCGTGGGCGCGCACGATCTTCGCCGCCAGCGCCATGCGCAGGCCCGAAGCGCCGGCCAGACTCCGGAAAGGGTCTTCGCCGTCCGCGTCCGCCTGCGCCGCGACGGCCTGCCACTCAATCAGGGCCGCGGAGCCGTCGCCGCTCAGGCGTACTTTCGACCCCCCGTCCGCCGCGGCGCTTTCGCCGAGGGCGCCCGCGGTGATATTCTTCAACGCCTCCGCCAGTAATACAGGGTCGAAGTCGCCTTCGAACGGGCCGCCGTCAAACTCGACGTGCGCCCCTTCGGCGGAGTCTCGGAGCAGGCGGGCTAGGTCTGTGCCCGGCTGCCGGCGCAGCTCCAGAGCGCGCCCGAAGCGTACGAGCACGGTCATGTCCGCCGCCGCACGTTCGAGCCCGGAGATCAGCTTCGCCAAGGTCTCCTGCTCGTCGGCCGGGCGCTCGGCCTTCTCCATGCGCTTGCGCAGGAACGTGGCATAGAGTTTGAGACCGTTGAGCTGATTTTTGAGGTCGTGCACGATCTGTACGGAGGCACTCCCGAGGTCGCGCAGCGTCTCAGCGTCTTGTAGTTCAGTTTTTAAAGGCTTCATGCCGCCTGTTCGGCCCTCCGCCGGGAAGAGTCAGGCGGGACGGAAGGCGTCGGGTACGCTCGGGTCATGTATTAATTAAACCCAAGTCCTGTTGTTTTTTGTGTCGCGTTATGATGCGCATCTTAACAAAAAAATTGAGTGTTTGCTAGTCATACGTGGGGACAAAGGGATGGGTGTTCTAACGGTGGACGGCGGTCAGGAGGCAGAACAGAGCATGCAGGAAGCAGGCGACGCGCGCGCCGTCGTTCTCGTGGTCGAGGATTTCGAGGATAATCGCTTCATGATGAGGCGTTTATTGGAGATGAGTGGCTACCGCGTGGTCGAGGCCGTCAACGGCAACCAAGCCGTCGAGCGCGCCGCAAGCGACCGCCCCGACATCATCCTGATGGACTTGAGTCTCCCGCAACTCGACGGGCTGGCCGCCACCCGCCGCATCCGCGCGCAGGAGAACTCGGGCCGCGTGCCCATCGTGGCCGTCTCGGCGCACGACTCGGCCGACTTCCACGCCGAGGCGCTCGCCGCCGGCTGCAACGAGTACGTCACCAAGCCTATCGACTTCGACCAGCTCGTCCAGCTCCTCGACCGCCTGACGGCGAAGTAGCCGAAGGCAATTTCGAGGGTTAAAGTTCTACTTCAGGCGAACGCTTCGTGAACACGAAAGTCGAACGCTTAAAACTAAATCCGGACATTCAAATAGCGGCGGGCTTTAAGCTGAATGCCGAAAGCTGACCTCTGATTGCTTCTCACATGCCCCGGCGGTTCTCGTCACTCTTCCGTCAACATCTCGACCCCTTCACGCGCGCGTGGGCCGATGAGGTCTACGCCGACCGGCGCACAGACCTCGCGACTCTGCTCACTTTCCGCGAGCTTGTCGAGCACGTCCCCGAAGTGCTCGAAGAGCTGGGCCGGCTGCTCGACGAGCGGGCGGACGCCGAGGAGATTTGCGAAGGGGCGCGGCGCCTGCGCGGGTACGCGCGCGTACGTTTCCACCAAGGCGTGCTGATTGACGAAGTGGCACGCGAGTTGATGCTTTTAAGGGGCACTTTATTTGAGTTTCTTTGGCAGGAGGCGCGCGGTCTGACGGAAGACGACCCGCGCCTGTTACGCGACGCGCTCCGGCGCGCGGAGATTTTCTTCGACGAGCTGCTAGTCGAGGCCGTCCTCGTCTACGCGTCGAGCCTACGCCCCGTCGTCCCGACACGCGGGTCTGTCTGGCCGCCGCCCCGCAGGCGCCGCCAGCCTTAAATTCTCCCTGCGGGAAGGTGAACGGACTTTGAAGTTTAAGAGGCGGCAAGGCTCTCTCGACATAAGAACTAAGCTCCTCCTCATGCTGGCGGCGCTCTCGCTGCCCCTGCTCATCGTCGGGCTTTATCAACTGCACAGCTACCGCGCCTCGCTCAACGACCAGTCGGCGGCCGTCGCGCGCGCCGAGGCGGACGCCGCGGCCGGCGCCCTCGAATCGTGGATCGAGTCGCACCCCAACCAGGCCGCAGACCCTTCAGCCTTAACCGCGGCCGACTCGCGCGAGCTTTTCACGCGCCTGACGCGGCGCGCGCGGCCGGGCGCGCAGGCGGCCGTCGCCGTCTACGACGCTCAGGGGCGCGCCGTCGCCATACGGGCGGGTGCGCCGCCGCCCGTGCCGACGGAGCTGCCTCCGAAGCCGCGCGCCGAAGTCTGGAGCGACGGCGTGAGCCGCGTCACTTTCGTCACGCGCACGCAGCCGACGGGCTGGAGCGTGGCGGCGGGCGTGCCCGCGCCGCAGGGGACGCCGAGCAACGGCTCCCTGCTGCTGCTCGCGACGGCCTGGGCCGTCACGCTGACGGCCTCGTTTGTGCTCGCCGTGTGGGCGGTCGGGCGGTTCACGCGGCCGATTACGAGTCTGGTCGATTCGGCGACCGCCATCGGCGAGGGGCATCTGGGCGAGCGCGCGCGGGTCGAGACGGACGACGAGGTCGGCGTGCTCGCGCAGAGCTTCAACGCGATGGCCGAGAGCCTCGAGTCGGAGTTCGAGGCCGTCAAGCATCAGAGCGCGTTCATCGGCGAGGTGCTCGACAGCCTGCCCATCGGCGTCGTCGTGCTCGACGCGAAGCTCTACGTGCGGAAGGTCAACGCCGCCTTCGCGCAGATAGCGGGCCGCGCCGCCGAGGAGTTGACGGGCCGCGGCCTGTACGACGCGGCGGCCGGGCTTTCTAAACTGAGCGACGTGGTCGAGGAGGTGCGTCGCACGCGCCGTGCGTTCGTCAACTACGGCCTGCCGCTCAGGCTCGCGCCGTCGGGCGACGAGAGTGTCGGGGGCGGAAATGTCGAGGAGGGCGCCGACGGCCAGAAGTTCTGGGACGTGACCGTCTGGCCCGTGACGGAACAGACTGAGGGGCGCGGCGATCTAATCCTCATCGTGTCGGAGGTGTCGAAGCGCGTGCGCGCCGAGCGCCTCGCGACCGCGGCCTTCGCCGCCGAGAAGGCGCGCGCCGCGGAGCTGGCGAGCGTCATCAACCAGATGGAAGAGGGCGTCGTTATCGTGGACTTGGCCGGCCGCTACCGCCTGAACACTTCGGCCGCGCGCGTGCTCGGCCGCCGCGCGGGCGAGTTCGAGGGCGGCGTCAAGGCGCTCATCGTCGACATGACCTTACGCGACGCGGGCGGCCGCGTGCTCGCGCCCGAGGAGACGCCGCTCTGCCGCGCGCTCGACCGAGCCGAGCACGTCTCGGCCGAGCAGTACAAGATCGTGCGGCGCGACGGCGAGGAGCGCGTGCTCTCCGTGAGCGCGACGCCCCTGCGCGGCGACGGCGGGCGCGCCGAGGGCGTCGTCGCGGTCTTCCGGGACATCACGGGCGACGTGCGCAAGCACGAGGAGTTGTCGGCCGCTTACGACCGGCTGAAGGAGCACGACCGCCTGAAGTCGGCCTTCGTCGCGAACATGAGCCACGAGCTGCGGACGCCCCTGAACGTCATCATCGGCCTCTGCCAGCTGCTCGCGCGCGACGCGGCGCAGCCGCTCGCGCCCCTGCAGTCCGACGCCGTCGCGCGCATGGAGCGCAACGGGCGCGCGCTGCTTGAGATGGTCAACGACATGCTCGACTACTCGCGGCTCGAGTCGGGGCGCTCGGCGCTCTACCTCGAACGCATCTCGCCGAAGGAGGTCATCGAGTCGGTCGCGCGCGGCTTCGAGCCGGAGGCGCGCGAGAAGAAGATAGACCTGCGCGTCGAGGTCTCCGCGGAAGTCGGCGAGGTGGGCACCGACCGCCGGAAGCTGACGCAGGTCGTCTCGTGCCTCGTCTCGAACGCCTTGAAGTTCACGTCGGCCGGGAGCGTGTCGGTGAGCGCCGGCGTGGCGGGGCAAGACCGGTGGTATATTGAGGTCACGGACACGGGCATAGGGATTTCGAGCGACGCGCTGGCCTACATCTTCGACGGCTTCCGGCAGGTGGACGACCGCCTGACGCGTTCGTACAACGGGGTGGGCCTGGGCCTGGCGATTACGCGCCGCATCGTCGAGCTGCTCGGCGGCGAGATCAAAGTCGAGAGCCGGCAGAACGAGGGCAGCCGCTTCCGCATCACCTGGCCGCGCGAGGCGCACCCGCGCACGGGCACCGGCTCGCTCGTCATGCCGCACGCCCAAACGGAAGAGCCGCAGCGCCGGCTGCGCGCCGTCTGAGAGAGGGATTGAGATGGACGAACGGGATAAGGCGATTGTGACCGCGCCGGTCGAGGCGCCCCGCTCAGTGCCGATGGGCGGCTTCGGCGAGGGGCGCGCGGAGCGCGACAATTCGCGCCTCGTGATCTACGGGGCGGTGGCGGTGCTCGCGCTGCTGCTCGTCGGCGGGCTGGCGTACCTGGCGACGCGGCCGACGCAGAAGCCGGGCGAGGAGAAGTTGGCGAACGCCGTCCGCCCCGGCTCGCCCGACTGGCCCGGCGACAAGGTGGTCTTGGACTTCGAGCCGGACGAGAACGCGACGATGGGCGCGAACGCCCTGGGCAACTACGTCGTGACGATGAAGCCGACGGTGCGCAACTTCACGGGGCGCACGCTCAACGGGCTCGAGTTCCACGCCGCCGGCCTCGACCTCAAAGGGAACGTCATCCGCGAGCGCACCTTCGTCACCGAGAGCGAGCTCGAAACGAACAAGACGGCCTCGCCCGCCATCGGCCTCAACTTCCCCTCCGACAACCGCCCCGCGCAGTTGAAGCTCGAACTGACGGGCGTGCGGTTTAAGTAGGAAAGATTAACCACAGAGACACAGAGGCACAGCTTGAAGAGTCATCTCTCTTCAAGCTGTGCCTCTGTGTCTCTGTGGTTAATTCTTTAACTTGACCCTGAGCCCTCGCTCACAAATAACTCTTCGAGCGGGTTGCCGACCGGTTGGACGGCGACGAGGCGGGCGCCGGAGGCGCGGACGGCGCGGAGGACTTCGTCGACTTCGGATTCGGTGGGGACTTCGACGCGCGCGCCGCCGGGCGTGGTCGTCAGGCGCGCGGAGCCGAGAGGCGCGAGCGCGGCTTCGAGGCGGGCGGGGTCTTCCGTCGAGACGACGACCTCCATCGGGCGTTCGCCGCCGACGCCGCGCAGCTCTTCGAGGCGGCCGATGTGCGCGAGGCGGCCTCTGCGCAAAACGGCGGCGCGGTCGCAGAGCACTTCCACGTCGGAGAGGATGTGTGAGCAGAGGAAGACGGTCGTGCCCGTCGTGCGCAGAGAGGCGATGAGGTCGCGCACCTCCCGGCGGCCGACGGGGTCGAGGCCCGACATCGGCTCGTCGAGGAAGACGACCGCCGGGTCGTTGACGAGCGCCTGCGCCAGCCCGACGCGTTGGAGCATGCCCTTCGAGAACTTACGCAACTGCTTGTCCCAGGCCTTCTCGTCGAGGCGCACGCGCGCGAGGAGTTCCGCGGCGCGGCGCCTCCGCTCGGCCGCGCCGAAGCCGAACAGCTCGGCGCAGTATTGGAGCAGCTCGCGCGCCGTCAGGTAGTCGTAGAAGTAAGGGTGCTCGGGCAGGTAGCCGATGTCGGCGTGCATCGCGGTGTCGCCGATGTCTCGGCCGAGGACGCGCGCGTCGCCGGAGGTCGGATACATCAGGCGCATGAGGAGCTTCAAGGTCGTCGTCTTGCCCGCGCCGTTGGCGCCGAGGAAGCCGAAGATTTCGCCGCGCTCGACCGTCAGCGTCAGCCCGTCGAGCGCGCGCACCTTGCGCTTGCGCAGGAAGCCGACCTGATAGTCCTTCGTCAGTCCGTCGATCTCGACCGCGGGTGTCATCTTGGAAATCTCGTGAATGGTGAATAGTAAATAGTGAATAGAAGAAGGCTTTTTCTATTCACTATTTACTATTCACCATTCACGTCCTTTCACCTCTTCGGAATCAGAGAGCCTTCGCCCAGCTCCACGTCACAGGTCGCGGGGGCGAGCACGTAGGGCACGTCGGAAGGGTCGAGCGGCGCGCCCGTCTGCGCCACGCGCAGTCGCGCGGCGCGGAGTTGCGGCGCGACCTCGCGCCAGTCCGCGGGGCAGCGGCCGGCGCGCGCGCGGAAGTCGTTGAGGACTTGCCGTATGCGGTCGCGCTCTTCTAAAGAATCGACCTGCGCCAGCCGCGCGACGGCGAGGGATTTGACCTGCTCGTCGGCGGCCTCCTCGTACATCCGCTTATACATCTCGCGCGCGACGGCGCGGCTGCCGCCCTGCGCGTTCATCTGCGCGGCCATGACGTGCATCCACGCGGGCGCGCCCGGCTGGCGCGCGCCCTCCTCGTAGGCCGCGCTCGCCTCCGCGAAGCGGCCGGCCTGCCAGTGGATGTAGCCGAGGTGGTGATAGAGTCGCCACTCCTGCGGGTTCTCGCGGATGCCGCGCTCGATGAGGCGGGCGGCCGCGTCGCGGTCTATGGAAGGGAGGACGACCGCGCCGAACTCGTAGGCCGCCATGAACTGCGGGTCGAGCGAGGTGGAGAGCTCGAGCATCGGGCCGAGGTTGCGTATGTTGAGTGCGCGCATGTCGTCGAGCGCGAGCGTGCCCTTGAACGCGCCCACCTTGCGCCCGACGTACTGGAGCGAGCGCAGCCAGTACCAGTCCGCGGCCAGCCCGTTGAAGGCGAGGCTCATGCGCCGCGCCGTCCCCGGCTTCAGGTACAACTCCTCGTAAGAGGCGAAAGGGTCTTCCGCCGGGCGGCGCGCGTCGAGCCAGCGCGCGAGGCCGCACGCGGCGGCGAGTCCCGCGACGACGAGCAGCGCGAGCACGGCGTCGCGCGCACGCTCGCGCCGCGCCGAGGCGGCGCGCGACGCGGCGAAGCTGTGGACGGTCGCACCCGTGGAAGTCATTTAAAGTTGCGCCGCTTGAAGACGAGGGTCGAGGCCGCGAGCAGGACGGCGATGTACGCGAGGCCGTAGAGCACGCCGCCCGCGAAGTCGGCCGCGCGCGGCGTCTGCCCGTGCGAGGCGGCCGTGATGTACGCGTAGTTCGAGAGGTTCGGCAGGAGGTAGTAGAGCGCCGCGAAGAGCACGCGCGTGCCCGCCGAACCGACCGTCGCCGAGAGGCCCTTCAGCTCCGCGCTGAAGTGGCCGATGATGAAGACGAAGAAGGTGAGGAGCGCCGAGAGCGCGGGCGACGAGAAGGAGGAGAAGAGGATCGCGACCGCGACCACGATCATCAGCTCGACGTAGATGAGCCCGACCGCCGGCCAGATGCGCAGGGCGAGCGCGTCCCAGCCGCTGCCCACGTAGAGGAGCGCGAGCGAGACGCCCGCGCCCATCACGAAGACGTTGACCGCGAGCGTCAGGCACAGGCCCAGGTACTTGCCCAGCAGGAACTCGCCGCGCCCGACCGGCTTCGAGAAGATGGCGTAGATGGTGCGCCGCTCGATCTCTTTGTAGACGAGTCCGACGCCGACGAAGATGGCGATGAAGACGCCGAACAGGAGCGCGGCCGAGAGCCCCATGTCCACGATGATCTTCGCCTCCTGCGCCGCGGAGAGCTCGCCGAGGAAGACGGCGCCGCCCGTCAGGATGAGGACGAAGAGGACGAGGTTGTAGAGGACGCGGTCGCGCACGGCCTCGCGGAAGGTGTTGCGTGCGATGGCCGCGACGCGGCGCGGCGCGCCGCCGCGGGCGTTCGCCTCGCGCGCGGACGTGGCCGGCGCGTGCCTCGCGTATGCCTCTTTCACTTCAGCCATCTGCATAGGAAAGATAGCAGACTCGGCGCTCACTCCGCCAAAGAGTTTCTCATGCTGGCGCGCCAGCCGGAGGCGGCGGCGCGCGGGAAGCGGCGCTCGTTCTCGTGGAGGACGGCGAAGACCGCGTCCTCCGGGCTGAGCTGCCCGGGGAAGGCGACGCCTTTGTCTCGCCGCGCGGCGGCGGTGGCGGCGTCGATGTCGTTCTCGATCAGCTCGTGCCAGGCGCGGGCGTGGCGCGGGTCAATGCCCATGGCCTTCGCCGTCTCCGCGTCGGCCTCGGCCGCCCGGCCCGCGCGCGCGAGGGCGGAGGCGTGCCGCACCCTTAAGAAGATGGATTTCGGGTAGACGCGCACGGCCGAGGCGAGCGTCCGCTCGGAGGCCGCGAGGTCGCCCGCGGCCTCTTCGGCCCAGGCGAGGTAGGCGTAACAGGTCGAGGTGTTGAAGCCGCGCGCGACGGCGAAGCGCAGGTAAGGCACCGCCTCCGCCTCGCGCTTCTGGAAGTAGAGCCAGACGCCGAAGTTGTAATGCGCCGCCGGGTCGTAAGGGTTCAGACGGACGGCCGCGCGGAAGAGTTCCTCGTTGCCGCTCGCCTGCGCCCGCGCGAGCGTGAGCACCTTCGCCGCCTGGAAGGCGAAGCCGCACGTCAGGATGAGGCTGAAGGCCGAGGCGGCGGCCAGCGCGCGCGGGCGGAAGAAAGGCAGCGCGACGGCCTCGGACTCTTTACTCTCAGCGCGTGAGTTCTGAAGCGCGAAGCGGAGGACGAGGGCGGCGAGGAAGAAGAAGACGAGGCCGCTGCCCGTCCAGCGGAAGGAGATGGAACTGGCGCCGGAACTGAAGGCGAAGGCGGCGAGGCCGGCGACCGCGCCGGGCACGAGCGGGCTGTGCGAACGCCGGAGAGCGCGCGCGGCGGCCCACAAGAGCGCGCAGCAGAAGGCGGCGAAGAGCGCGAAGCCGACCGCGCCGGTCTCGGCCAGGATTTGCAGGTACTCGTTATGCGCCGCGCCGGCCAGGTACTGCTCGTTGAGCAGGACGAGCGGCGAGTCGGGCTGGCGCGCGGCGAAGGCCGCGCGGGCTTCGGGGAAGGCCGTCTCAAAACCTCCCGCGCCCGCGCCCGTCAGGGGGTGCGCGCGCCACATCTCGACGGCCGACCACCAGAAGAGGAAGCGCACGCGCGTGTTCTTCTCGGCTTCGGAGGTTTCGCCGAGACGCTTCAGGACGGGCTGGTGGATGCTGCCGCCCTCGGCGAACGGCGTGGGGGCCGCTTGCAGCGCGAAGCAGAAGGCGAGGGCCGAGGCGAGAACGACGGCGCGCCGCACGTTGCGGGGCCTGTACTGGCGGAAGGCGCAGGCGCACGCGGCGAGCAGCAGCAGCCCGACGCAGACGGCGATGAAGGGGGCGCGCTCGGCGATCTGTAAGACCGCGAGCCACGCGGCCACGGCCGCCGCGCCGCAGAGGAGGGCCGCACGCGAGCGCCTGACTCTCAGCGCCAGCGCGGCGAAGAAGGGAATCGTGACGGCCATCGGCTCGCCGAGCCCGTGCTGGCGCAGGAGCGAGTCGGGCGTGGTCAGGTGCCCGACGACGTTGGCGACCGCGATGACGAGGACGACCAGCGCGAGCAGTGTGACGGCCGCGCGCAGCGGGCGCGTGTGCGCCGCCGCGCGGCTCACGAGGAAGAAGAAGAGGAGGTAGAGCGTCCACGTCGCGGCGTAGTGCAGGGCGGCGAAGCCGTTCGCGGCCCACGCGAAGCTGACGGCGCTCCACGCGACGAAGAGCCCGAGCGGCGTCAGCAGGCCCAGCTCCAAAGGCCGCGCGGGCGCCGGCCGCGTGTCGCGCCTTCGCGCGCGGAGCCAGAGGGCCGCGGTCGTGGCGGAGACGAGGGCGGCGGTAATCAACTCCTGCCGCCACGTGAGGCCGCCGTTGGTGGGCCGCGGGAGGCCGGGGAGGAATGGGGTCAGCAGGGCCAGCGGCCAGAGGGCGACGAAGAAGAGAAGGCCGCCGGTCTGCTGCCTTATCCAACGAGGCGCGCTGAAGGTCATGGTTCGGGTCAGGGCCGGGTCAGTTTAGCGGCGTGCCCCCGGCGGTCGTCGTCGGCGGGCTGGCGACGTTCAGCGGGTGCACGTAGATGACGCCGGGCGTGTCGGACGAGAAGTTGCGGGTGCCCGCGTTGCTGGTCGCGGGCGCGGCGCCGGCCGTGTAATAGGTGCCGGAGTTCGAGACGACGACGCCGAAGACGTAACCGCTCTTCGCGTTCGGAACCGTCGTGGCCGAGCCGAGGGCGCCGTCAATGATCTGCTGGTCAACGAGGTCGGAGAACGTCCCGAAGGTGCCGGCGCCGTAAGTCTCACGGTAGGACACTTCGGCGGTGCTGATGGTGCGTACGGCCGAGATGGCGGACGCCTCGTTGGACGCCTTGCGGGAGGCGAGGAGGTTGGGGACTGCGATGGCGGCGATGATGCCGATGATCGCGACGACGATCAGTAGCTCGATCAGCGAGAAGCCCTTCTGGCGATTTCTTGTTCGCACTTTTAATGCCTCCCGTCGTGCGCAGTGAGTTGGGGCGACTGCGTTGCGGATTGAAAGAAGGGCGGGGGCAGACTTTGCAGCCGAACCCCCGCCCCGGTGGAGTGTGTTGCTTGGGTTAGTTCCCGATGGGGGTGCCGCCGGCCGTCGAGTTCGGAGCCGTGCCGACCGAACCGGCCGTCGGGTTGGCGACGATGACACCGCTCTCGTCGCCGGCGAAGGTACGGGTTCCGCCGTTGGCCGTCGCGGGCGCCGCGCCCGACGTAAAGCCGGCCGCGTAGCCGCCGGTGGCCGCCGACGGGTTGATGGCGAAGAGGTAGCCGCTCTTGGCGTTCGCGACGTCGATGGCCGCCGCCAACTTGCCATCAATCAGGTTGTTGCTGGTCAGGTTAGTCAGGCTGCCGTAGCTGCCGCTCCCGACCGTTGACGAGTAGGTGGCCTCGGCACTGCTGAAACTGCGGAGGGAGGAGATGGCCGATGCCTCGTTCGACGCCTTGCGGGAGGCGAGGAGGTTGGGGATGGCGATGGCGGCGATGATGCCGATAATCGCCACGACGATCAGTAGCTCGATCAGCGAGAAGCCCCTCTGGCCTTTGTTCTTTAGCATCTGACGGTGCTCCTTAATTCACGAGGGAGTTACCGCTTAGTTGCCGATGGGGGTGCCGCCAGCCGTCGAGGTCGGGGCCGTGCCGGTCGAGCCGGTCGTCGGGTTCGCCACGATGACACCGCTCTCGTCGCCGGCGAACTTGCGGGTTCCGCCGTTAGCCGTCGAAGGCGCCGCACCAGCCGTGAAGCCGGCCGCGTAGCCGCCGGTGGCCGCCGACGGGTTGATGGCGAAGAGGTAGCCGCTCTTGGCGTTCGCGACGTCGATGGCCGCTGCCAGCTTGCCGTCGATCAGGCCGTTGGACGAGAGGCTGGTCATGGCGCCGTAGCTGCCATTACCGACCGTTGACGAGTAGGTCGCCTCGGCACTGCTGACGGTGCGGAGGGAGGAGATGGCGGACGCTTCGTTAGCGGCCTTGCGGGAGGCGAGGAGGTTGGGGATGGCGATGGCGGCGATGATGCCGATGATCGCCACGACGATCAACAGCTCGATGAGCGAGAAGCCTTTCTGGCCTTTGTTCTTTTGCATCTCTGTCACGGTGCTCCTTCGGAGAAAAGTTTGTTTGAGTGAAGATTCGTTCTCCCGCCCATCGGCCATCGTCTCAGGCTACGCGCCGTTCGCGCGGGACTTCTGACGCCGGTGCCTGAAACAAGGGCCGTGCCACGGTGCTTTTCATCACACTTTGCCCCGAATCGGCCGGTTTTCGCAGCGAAATTTGCAAGCGCACGCCGCCGCCGACGGTGACGCGGCGCGGCTGGTAACAAATTTCGTCAGCTGCCCGCTGCCGTAAATTGACAGCCAGTGTAAAAGGGAAAGGGTTGTGAGGAGCTTCAGAAAGCCGCCCGGCCTGTTCCAGAAATCGCGGCCGGCCTTAGGCCTCGGAGGCGCCGCGGCCGGCGGCGTCGGAGCGCAGTTGGGCTGTCATGCTGCGGATGCCGTGCTTGTCGAGGAGGTGGCGCAGGCTTCGCACGGAGAGGTGGAGGATTTCGGCCGCGCGCGTCTGGTTGCCGCCCGTGCGGCGCAGCGCTTCGAGGATGTAACTCTTCTCAAGGTGTTCGAGGTGCGCGACGAGGTTGAGGCCCTCCTCGGGCAGGCCCGACTCCGAAGGCGTGACCGTCGCCGGGTTGTAGTTGGTCACGGACTGCGGGAGCGACTCGGGCTGGATAGTGTCCGTGCGCTCAAGGGCGACGGCGCGCTCGATGGTGTGCTCAAGCTCGCGGACGTTGCCGGGCCAGGAGTAGGCTTCGAGGTGTTCCGTGGTGCGCTCCGAGACGTGCAGGTCTTTGCCGGTCTGCCGGCAGAACTTCTGGACGAAGTGGTCGACCAGCTCGGGGATGTCTTCGCGCCGCTCGCGCAAAGGGGGGAGCTCGATGGGGATGACCGAGACGCGGTAGAAGAGGTCTTCGCGGAAACCGCCCTGCTTGACCATCGCCGCGAGGTCGCGGTTCGTCGCCGCGATGACGCGCGTGTCGACGCTCAACTCTTCGTGCGCGCCGACGGGGCGGACTTTGCGCTCCTGCAGGACGCGGAGGAGCTTGACCTGCATGGTCGGCGACATCTCGCCGATCTCGTCAAGGAAGATGGTGCCGCGGTCTGCGGCCTCAAAGAGACCTTTGCGGTTCGCGGTCGCGCCGGTGAAGGCGCCGCGCGTGTAGCCGAACAGTTCTGACTCGAGCAGCGTCTCGGTGAAGGCGCCGCAGTTGATCGGCATGAAGGGCTTGTCGGCGCGGGGCGAGAGGTTGTGGATGGCCCGCGCGACCATCTCCTTGCCGGTGCCGCTCTCGCCGGTGATGAGGACGGTGGACTGCACCTGCGCCACCGTCTCGATCATTTGATAGACGGCCTGCATCTTCTGCGAGTGGCCGATGATCTGGTCGAGGCGCCCGCGCTCGCGCTGCGCGCGGCGGAAGGCTCGGTTCTCCTGCAGGAGCCGGAAACGTTCGAGCGCCTTCTCGACGATGAGCTTCAGCTCGTCCACGTCGAAGGGCTTCTGGATGAAGTCGTCGGCGCCGAGCTTGAAGGCCTCGCGCGCGGTGTCGACCGTGGCGAAGGCGGTCATCATCACGACGGCCGCGTCGGGCAGGAACTCGCGCAGGCGGCGCAGCAGCTCGATGCCGTTCATGTCCGGCATCTTCACGTCCGAGATGACGAG
>Ga0213876_10000406_pt1 | contig 36186 bp, 40 predicted proteins | sample BarmaccomBMRX_R9_FD_160113 | JGI IMG/M metagenome (GOLD analysis project Ga0213876, IMG submission 160113) | Root-associated microbial communities from Barbacenia macrantha in rupestrian grasslands, the National Park of Serra do Cipo, Brazil - RX_R9 | ecosystem: Host-associated > Plants > Roots... | reverse complement strand
GGTCGTCATTTTTCGCTCTAAAAGATTCTCGAAACAATCCAAGGGGTTGCCTCTGAAAAAAAATTTATACGGCGACTTGCCAGCATGAAAAAAAAGAAAGAGCATCGTCGCCCGAGCAGGCACCCTGCCTGCTTCTGTTAAAACCCTAGGGGAGTTCTTCAATGACGAAGATGACGACCATTCTGCTGGGTACTGTGGCGGCTCTGGCGATCGCGGGCACCGCGTCGGCCGGCGTCACGCTGACCCATCATGGCAAGGCTCCGGGCTTCCATCACGCCCCCGTGAACCGCGCCAACACGGTTCTGTACGATCAGAACAACAACGATGACGGCATCGGCATCGTGTCGCAGAACTTCGAGTCCAGCTTCGACCAGTACGACGCGCAGGCGGCGGACGACTTCACCGTCCCCGGCGGCGCCAAGTGGAAGGTCAAGGAAGTCGACGTGACCGGCGTCTACTTCAACGGCTCGGGCCCGTCGCGCGACGAGAACGTGACGTTCTACACGAACAAGCACGGTCATCCGGGCGACGTCGTCGCCACCTACACGGTCGCGGGCGCCGACAGCTTCGGCTCCTACGTGATCGACCTCGGCAAGGGCACGACGCTCAAGGGCGGCAAGAAGGGCAAGACCTACTGGGTCTCCGTCCAGGCCAACCTGGACTTCTTCGCCGGCGGCGAGTGGGGCTGGGAAAACCGTACCGGCAACAACGGTGCGCCGGCCCAGTGGCAGAACCCGGGCGGCGGCTTCGGCACGGGCTGCGACACGTGGGGCGACGAGAACGTCTGTATCCCGGACGGTCAGGGCGACCACATGTTCACCCTGCGCGGCAAGGCCTCCTAAGCCTCTGTCGTCAGACTGGACTAAGGAGAGGGCGGCCGCTGGCCGCCCTCTTCGTTTTGGGGTACAGCGCTAGCCTCGCATGAGCCAGCAACCCGACACTCTCACGCTCGCCGCCCGGCGCCTCGCCGCCGAGCGCCCCCTCAAGCACCGCCGCCTGCTCGAGGCCGCGGATCTCGTCGCCGCGAACCGGTTCGGCGAAGCCGAAAGCGCGCTGTCCGAGCACCTCTCCAAGCGCGGCGACGATGTGGACGCGCTGGCGCTGCTGGCGCGCGCGCTCGTGCGCCAGGGACGCAAGCGCGAGGCGATCGCCGTGCTCGAGCGCGTGGCGCAGCTGGCCCCCGATTTCGCGGTGGCGCGGTTCAACCTCGCCAACCTGCTCGCCCAGACCAACCGCTTCGACGCGGCGCTTGCCGAGCTCGACGCGGTCCTTGGCCTCGACCCCGACAACGCGCTGTTCCTGCAGCTCAAGGCTTCCATCCTCGAGACCACCGGCGAGAGCGCCGCGTCGCTCGCGATCTGCCGCAGGCTGGCGGACGAGAATCCGAACCGCGCCGAATGCTTCGTGTCGCTCGGCCATGCGCTGCGCGCGCTGGGCCGCAAGGACGAGGCGGTCGCGGCCTATCGCAACGCCATCGCGCTGGTCCCGCAATCCGGGCTCGCCTGGTGGAGCCTGGCCAACATGAAGACGGCGCGCTTCGGATCCGCCGAGATCGATCTGATGCGCCGCCAGCTGGCGCGCGGCGACCTCGCCGTCGAAGACCGGCTGCACCTGCAATTCGCGCTCGGCAAGGCCTATGAGGACGCGCGCGAATTCGACAAGAGCTTCGAGCAATACGCCAAGGCCAATGCGACGACGCGGCTGCGCATCGACTACGATCCCGGCACGCTCGGCGCCGGCGTCGCCGCAAACAAACGCATCTTCACGCGCGAATTCTTCGCCAGCCGCGAAGGCCAGGGCTGCCCCGCGCCCGATCCGATCTTCGTGCTCGGCCGGCCACGCTCGGGCTCGACGTTGATCGAGCAGATCCTGTCGAGCCATTCGGCGATCGAAGGCACGGCGGAGCTTCCCTATATCACCGCGATGGCGGCGCGGCTCGAAGGCCGCGAAGGCTCGTCCTACAGCGCCTCCTATCTCGACGTGCTGGCGCGCCTGTCGGCCGACGAGCTCAAGCGGCTGGGCGAGGAGTTCATGGACGCGACGCGCGTGCACCGGAAGCAGGGCCGGCCGTTCTTCATCGACAAGAAGCCCGGCAACTTTCCGCATGTCGGCCTGATCCACCTGATCCTGCCCAATGCGAAGATCGTCGACGCGCGGCGCCATCCGGCGGCGTGCGGCTTGTCGATGTTCAAGCATTACAGCAGCAAGGGGCGGCTCAGGTTGAGCGAGCTCGGCCTGTTCTATCGCGACTACGTCGCCTTGATGGCGCATTTCGACGCCGTGCTGCCGGGCCGCGTGCACCGCGTGATCTATGAGGAGATGGTCGCCGATCCGGAACGCGAGGTGCGCCGGCTGCTCGGTCATCTGGGCCTGCCCTTCGAAGAGTCGTGCCTGCGCTTCTACGAGACCGAGCGCACGGTGCTGACGCCGAGCTCGGAGCAGGTGCGCCGTCCCATCAGCGGCGAGGCGGTCGACTATTGGAAGAACTACGAGCCGCACCTTCAGCCGCTGATCCGAAGCCTGGGCTCCGTCTTCGACGAATATCCGCGCGTGCCGGCGGAGCTTCGATGAGCGCCTATGAGCGCGAGGCGCGCGCGCTCGCTCTCGAGCTGGCGCTGAAGCGCGTGCCGGAAGCCGCGGCGATGCTGAAGGCGGGGCGTGCCGGCCTCGCGGTCAAGACGCTGCGCGCGCATCTGAAGGCCCATCCGCGCGACGCCGGCGCGCGCTTCCATCTCGTGGCCGCCCTCATCCACGCGGGACGGCCGGAGCCTGCGCTCGGCGAAGCCGATGCGCTTGTCGCGCTCGCACCCGGCAATCCCGTGTTCCGCGCGCAGAAGGCGGCGGCGCTGGAAGCGGTCGAGGACTATGAGGGCGCCGCCGAGCTGTGGCGCGGGATCGTGGACGCGGACGACGACGTGCCGGCCGAGTGCTGGCTGCGCTACGGCCACGCGCTGCGCGGCCTGGGCCGCGGCGACGATGCGATCGCGGCCTATCGCCGGGCGATCGCGACCGATCCCGGCTTCGGCCGCGCCTGGTGGAGCCTGGCCGACCTCAAGACGCTGCGCTTTTCGGACGACGACGTCGCCGCGATGGAGCGCGCGCTCGACGGCGCCGCGCAGGTGGACCGCGTCGCGATCCACTTCGCGCTCGGCAAGGCGCTGGGCGACGCGGCGCGCTATGCGGAGTCCTTCGCGCACTACGCCAAGGCCAACGCGCTGCATCGCATGAGCGTGAGCCACGACCCCGCGGTGCTGGGCCGCTACGTCGCGCGCTGCCGCGCGGCCTTCACGCCCGCGCTCATGCGCGACCGCCGCGACGCCGGCTGCGCCAGCCCCGATCCCATCTTCATCGTCGGCATGGCGCGCGCCGGCTCGACGTTGCTCGAGCAGATGCTGGCGAGCCACAGCGCCATCGAAGGCACCAAGGAGCTCGGCGACCTCGCTTTGGTCGCGCGCGAGCTGCAGGCGGCGCTCGGGCCCGACTATCCGAGCGGCATCGAGACGGTCGCGCCTGCCGAGCTCGAGCGGCTCGGCGCGCGCTATGTCGAAAGCACGCGGCCGCACCGCAAGACGGACCGTCCGCGCTTCCTCGACAAGATGGGCGCGAACTTCACCCATGTCGGGCTGATCGCGCTGATCCTTCCGAACGCGAAGATCGTGGACATGCGCCGCCATCCGATGGCCTGCGGCTTCTCGAACTTCGTGCAGCATTTCGCGCAAGGCCAGCACAATGCCTATCGCCTGTCGGATATCGGCCAGCTCACCCGCGACTACGTCGCGCTGATGGCGCATTTCGACCGCGCGATGCCGGGCAGGGTGCACCGCGTGCTCTACGAGCGGCTCGTCGCCGACCCGGAAGCGGAGCTGCGCCGGCTGCTCGACTACCTGGAGCTGCCCTTCGAGGCGCAATGCCTCGACTTCCACAAGACCGCGCGCGTCGTCACCACCGCCAGCTCCGAACAGGTGCGCCGCCCGATCGCCAAGGACGCGATCCCGCAATGGCGCCATTACGAGCCCTGGCTCGAGCCTTTGAAGGCCGCGCTCGGACCCGTGCTCGAGGCCTATCCGGGCGTGCCGGATTTGGGTTGATGCGCATAGGGGGCCTGGTGGTATATTGACGACATGATACCGGACGAACTCGAAAAGGCTATAATCGGTCTTGCTCGGGAAGATCGGGCGCGTCTTAAGGCGTTCCTGAAAGAGCTCGACGCCTTGGAGTTCGATGTCAAGATCGAGCGCGACGCCGAACGTGGGGCGCTGGACCATGCGTTGTCGAACTCTGAAGAAGACTTTTGCGCCGGCCGGTGCCGCGAGCTCTGATCCTCCGGGAAAAAATTGCGTCAGATGGCCTGTAAGCCGGGTTCTGTGCTTCGCCGAAGCGAAGCGATGGCCATTCCTCTGGGGCCTGCGTTGCCGCAGGCCTCGCGCGACCGACCCGGACGGCGATCCGAAAGACAGATCACGTGCCGTCCCTATTTGGTCTTGCTCCCGGTGGGGCTTGCCGTGCCGTTCCCGTTGCCGGGCCCGCGGTGCGCTCTTACCGCACCATTTCAACCTTGCTGTCCGTCTTCGCCCTTACGGGCTTCGCCGGAGTAGCGGTGTGATTTCTGTGGCGCTGTCCCTGGGGTCGCCCCCGGCGGATGTTATCCGTCACCGTGTCCTTCGTGGAGCCCGGACTTTCCTCTCCTCACTTTCGAAAAGAGCGGCCATCCGGCCATCTGACGCGCGGCCATTATGCCAGTGCCATGTCGACCGCGGCAAGCGCGTGCAGCGCGGTGGTGTCGAACAGCGGCACTTCGGCGTCTTCCGCCTTCACCAGCAGCGGGATCTCGGTGCAGCCCAGGATCACGCCCTGCGCGCCGGCGGCCACGAGTCCTTCGATGATGCGCCGGTGCGTGGCGCGCGACGCCTCGCAGAACCGGCCGCGCACCAGCTCCTCGACGATGATGCGATGCACCTCGGCGCGGTCGTCGGCCTCCGGCACCAGGACCTCGACGCCGAAGCGTTCCTCGAGCCGGTCGATGACGATGCCGCCGTTCTGCACGGTGAAGCGCGAGCCGAGCAGGCCGACGCGCGTGAGCCCGCGCGCCGCGATCGCCGCTCCCGTGGCATCGGCGATATGCAGCAGCGGCACGCCCGCTTCGCGCTCCACCGCGCCCGCCATCAGGTGCATGGTGTTGCAGCAGATCATGAGGAAATCCGCGCCGCCCCGCGCCAGGCGCATGCCCGCCTCGACGAGGCGCGCCGTCGCCTCGTCCCAGCGCCCGGCGTTCTGCAGCCGCTCGATCTCGTCGAAGTCGAAGGAGTACATCAGGGCCTTGGCCGAATGGATGCCGCCCAGCCGCCGCTGCACCTCGCGATTGATGAGCTGGTAATAGACGCTCGACGACTCCCAGCTCATCCCGCCCAGCATGCCGATGGTTTTCATTCAGATCGCGTCCTTGACCGCGGCCGTGGCGGCGTCGCCGGTATTGGGCGTACCCTTGGGCTCGATGAGAAGCAGATGGGCCTCCTCCTCGGCGACCGGGCGATGCTGCACGCCTTTTGGCACGACGTAGAGGTCGCCGGGCCCGAGACGCACCTCGCCGTCCGCGAGCTGGATGACGATGTTGCCCTGCAGGACCAGGAAGAAGTCGTCGGTGTCGGGGTGGGAATGCCAGACGAACTCGCCCTTGACCTTGACTACCATCACGTCGTGACCGTTGAACTGGGCCACGATCTTGGGCGACCAGAGATCGGAGAACCTTGCGAGCTTGTCGGCGAGGCGGACGGCGTCGGGCATTCCCCGACGCTAGAGCGCGAGCAGGCGAAAGAGCAGCGCTTCGCATTCCGCATCGGCTATGCCGTCGACGCATGACGGGCGGAAGTGGCGCTGGAACGCCGTGACGACGTCGCTCAGCGGCGCCTGCGGATCGTAGCCATAGCGCGCGAGAGCGTCGCGGAATTCGCCCTGCATGGCTTGCGCGAGGTCTGCGCCCCGAACGGCGGCGGGCGGCCACATGCCGATGCCGTATTCCGCGAGCCGCGCCCAGGGGAACAGCTCGCCCGGGTCCTGCTTGCGCATAGGCGCCACGTCGGAATGGCCGACGACGTTGCGCGCCGGGATCGGATGACGCTCAAGGATGCCCGAGGCGAGATCGACGACGGCGCCGATCTGATCGTCCGTAAACGGAATATACCCGAATTCGTGGCCGGGATTGACGATCTCGATGCCGATCGAGCGCGCGTTGACGTTGCGCGTTCCCGCCCAGAACGAAAGCCCGGCGTGCCAGGCGCGGCGCTCTTCCGGCACATGGGCATAGACGGTGCCGTCGCGGTCGACGGTGTAGTGCGCGCTGACCTTGGCGGCGGGATCGCAGAGCCGGGCCAGCGCCTCTCCCGCGGTGCGCATGCCGGTGTAATGCAGCACCAGGACGTCGACCGGATCCGCGCCCCGCTCGTCGTGGTTCGGAGAGGGGCGCAGGACCGGCGTCACAGGAAGATCTTGTAGGCGACGGTCTGCCCGTCGCTGCGCTTCAGCGAGAACTCGGCGCCCTTCTCGTGCTCCTCGGCCAGCGCCTCGAAGACGCGCAGCGCGTTGCGGATCACCTCGGCGTAGGACGCGGCCTCGGTCTTCTCTTTCAGGCGCGTCAGCCGCTCCATGGCCTGGGGCGGCATCTCGAGCTGGACGCGGGTCGTGCCGCGCGAACCGTCGCGCGCGCCGTCGCGTTCCGGCGAGGACTCTTCGCCGCCGCGGCGGCGGTAATGGTGGTGGCGGTGCATCAGCTTTCTGCGTCCTTCTTCTTTTCCTCTTTCTTCTTCCGACGGCGCGAGAGGTATTCGTGCACCCAATGGTGCCAATGCGCGTGATGGCCGTGGTGGTCGTGGTGGTGGCCGTGAGGGCCCGAGCCGCGATGCCGGCACCCGGCGTCCTCGGCCCGTCTTTCGTCGACGGGGAAATCCTCGCCGATCCCTATGGTGAGCTTCGTCATGCCCTACTCCTTGGTACGGGCAGGATATAGGCGCCGCTAGCTCACATGTCAATCATTATATCATCAAATAATCATAAACTCCGTAATATGCAGGCTCTTCAATTGGTTACCTCGTGCGACGGCACGGGCGCCAGGCAGATGTCCAGCACCGGCGGCGGCTGGCGCTTGTAGAACTCCGGCGCCGGGTTGCGGCGCTTGGCTTTCCAGTCCGCGAAGGCCCTGGTGTCGGTGCGCATCACCGCATAGGACGGCCGCTCCGCCGCCGGCATGTCGGAGGCGAGCTTGATCGAGACGATCTTGTCCTGCTTGGCCTTGTCGGCGATGACGCCGCTGTCGACCGCCGGATCGCCGCGCTCGAGCTTCTGAAGGTATTCCATGCCGCCAACGACGCGGCCGAAGGCGGAGAGGTTGCGGTCGAGGCGGCGCGGCGCCTGGCCGATGACGATGTAGAACTCGGTCGTCGCGGTATCGGCGTCGTTGTCGCGCGCGAAGGCGAAGGTGCCCGGGCAATGGATCAGCCATTCGGTCTTCGTCTTGGGATCGCGGCCGACCGCAAAGCCGTCGACATGGCCGGCGCGCGGCGCGAACAGGTCGGCATTGCCCAGCGGCGTGAACCTTTCGCCGCGCGGGATCGGCCGCTCGAACTCGGCCCTGAGCTTGGGCCAGGCCTTCTCGGTCTCAGGGTTCTTGGGCTTGTTCGCGGTGGCCGCCGTATCCTCGCCCGCGCCGCCCTGGGCCACGAAGCCTTCGATCACGCGATAGAAGGTGAGCCCGTCGAAGAAATGCGCGCGGATCAGCGCCTTCATGCGCTCGACATGCCTGGGCGCGAACTCCGGCTTGAGCTCGACCGCGGTCACCCCGTACTTGGTCTGGATCAGCACGAGGTTGTCGGGATCGACCTGGCGCCAGTCCTTGGGGTCGTCGGCGGCGCGCGCGGCGCCCAGCGCGAGAAGCGAAAGAGCGAAACAAAGACCGATGCTTTTGCGCATGGCGGCGTCCCCCTGTAACGCCCAAGCCTAACAGGGGAGCCGTGAAAACGACAAACGCCGGCCCCGTGAGGGACCGGCGCTGCCGATGGACCAAGCCGAGCCCTAGTTGTGGATCAGCTCATAGGTGACGTTGTCGCCGTGCTGCTGGGTGAAGAAGCCGCGCGAGCCGGTCATGCTGGCCGTCGTGCCGTACATGTCGGCGCGGGTCTTGCCGCCGCCGGAGACGAACACGCCGGTCGGCTCGTTGTCCTCGATGCCCGCGCCCGAGGCCGAGGCGTCGCGGCCCTGCGCCAGGACGCGCAAGGGATTGGCGAGGTCGGACATCGGATAGGCCCAGATCGAGTCGAGCGTGTTCAGCTGATCGTGCAGGGTGTCGCCGCGATCTTCGGTCACCATGAACGTGTTGCTGTCGCCCCAGGTGATGTTGTCGAACGAGTTGTGGGTGCCGTCGCCCAGCGCCACCAGCTTGATGGTGCCGTTGTTGATCGAGGTCTCGTCGAGCTCGAACACGCCGCCCCAGGCGCCGCGCTGCGCCAGCCCCGCGACCGAGCCGGACAGGTTGTTGGTGTCGCCGGTCGTGGCGAAGAAGAAGTGCTGGAAGGTGCCGTCGGGACGGAACGCGCCGTTCTCCGGACGCTTGAACGGCGTCGCCTGGGCGCCCCGCGCCGTGGCGTTGCAGTCGAAGGACGCGGTGGAGACCGCCGTGTCGTGGATGGTGATCCAGCGCGCCGGGAACGAAGCGCCGCTGTGCAGCTCGACCTGCTTCGTCGACCACACGTCGTCGAACACCGCCTGCGCCGTCGTGCCGCCGAACACCAGCGGCTGACCGTCGACGCGCACCTGCAGCGCCTGCAGCTTGCCGCCCGCGTTCAGATCCTTCGGATCGTACGGGAGGAAGCGGAAGACGTAGGAGTTGGGCTGGCGCGCGACCTTGTTGGCGCCGTTGATGTCGTTCTGGTCGTTGCTGGCACCCGTGCCGCCGGTGTCCTCGACGAGATAGATGCGGCCCTTGTTGTCGACATGCACGCCCTCGAGGCCGCACTGGCCGATCGCGCCGTAGCGCGTCGTGATCGTCGCGGGGAAATTGCCCATCGAGATCTCGATCATGCCGCCGTCGCTCGCGCCGCCTTCCTGGGTGGCAAGCACCGAGTTGGTGAACGGATCGTAGGTCGAGCCGTCGATGCGCGAGAAATGGGTAAGCGCGTCGCCGCCTTCCGGCGTCAGGTTGGTGATGCGGTGCGCCGGGTCGTTCACGTCGAGGTTGACGCGCGTGACATAGGCGAGATTGCCCGCGTTCTCATGGCCCTGGATCAGGAAATGGTGGCCGTAGTTGTAGCCGCGCGTGGGGCCACGCACCTTGCCGGGGATGACGACATAGGCGTTCTGGTCGGGCTCGGTCGCCACCGCGGTCGAGAGCCGGCCATAGGTGGTGATGAAGGTGCCCGGGTTCTCGATCGGATCGGTGCCGCTGACGACGACGGTGGTGTGGAAATCGCTGCTCAGCACGTTGGCCGGGCTGCCCGAGGCCGCGTTGGCGTTGGCGACGCCGTTGGTGAACGGCCCGATGCCGTCGGCGGGGGCGCCCGCAAGCGCCGGCGAGCAGGCGAGGACCGCCGCCATGAGACCTGTCTTATAAGTGTTACGCATCGAGTCGTTCTCCTATGGTGTGAATCAACCGGGCTCGCTCTGTGGGATGGCGCCCACAGCGGAGGCGAAAAACGGGCCCGGTTGATTTTGTGGATGCCCCCGAAATCGGCGCGTTGTAGGTAATTGTCGCGCATGACAGCGCCGACACAGACCGGCGACTGAATGGTAATGTTTTTGTTATAAGGTGACGTAGCGTTCATGAACGCCAAGGGCGACCACGGCGCGGGTGACAGCGCAGGCGACAACGGCGCGGGTGACAGCGCAGGCGACAACGGCGCGGACGACACCAGCGCCCAGGCGCTGCCGACTCTGCTCGGCGTGATGTTCGTCAACCTGGTGGGCTTCGGCATCGTCGTGCCGCTGCTGCCGTTCTATGCCAAGTCGTTCCAGGCGCCGGCGTGGCAGATGGCGCTGATCTTCTCGGCCTATGCGGCGGGCGCGTTCTTCGGCGAGCCGTTCTGGGGACGCATCTCGGACCGGCTGGGGCGCAAGCCGATCCTGATCAGCACGGTCTGCGGCAACTGCCTGTGCTATTTCGCGCTCGCCTTCGCGCCCAATATCTGGATCGCGTTCGTGGTGCGGTTCCTGGGCGGGCTCGCCAGCGGCAACGGCTCGGTGATCCAGGGCTATATCGCCGACGTGACGCCGCCCGACGCGCGCTCGGGCCGCATGTCGATGCTGAGCGCGGCGTACAATCTGGGATTCATCGTGGGCCCGGCGCTGGGCGGGCTGCTCGCCCATCCCGATGCCGGCCATGCGGGCTTCCGCCTGCCATTGATCGTGGCGGCGAGCCTGGCCGGCATCTGCGCCGTCGGCATCACCTTGTTCGTGAAGGAGAGCCGCGGGCCGCACCAGCGCATCTTCGCGGTGCAGAGAAGCCGCTGGACCATCGCCGGGCGCGCCTTCACCCATCCCGTCATCGCGCGGCTGATGGGGGTGATGTTCCTGGCCGGCTCGGCCTTCATGGGCGTCGAGTTCGTCTTCGGATTGTGGGCGCAGGCGCGCTTCGACTGGGGCACGCGCGAGGTGGGCCTGGCCTTCGCGGTCACCGGCGTGGTGGCGGCGTTCTGCCAGGTGCTGCTGACCGGGCCGGCCTCGAAGCGCTATGGCGAGGCCAACGTGCTGGCCGCGGGCATGGCGCTCACCAGCTTCGCCATCGCGCTGCAGCCCTTCTCCAGCGGCATGGGCGTGGTCGTGCTGCTGTGCCTTTCAGCCTTCGGCCAGTCGATCGCGGGGCCGAACATCTCGTCCTTGATCTCGCGCAACGCCGATGCCGAGAACCAGGGACAGTATCTCGGCCTCAACAACGCCATGGGCGCGCTCGCAAGGCTGACCGGCCCCTTCGCCGCCAGCATCGCCTTCGATCATATCGGCGTCGACGCGCCGTTCTATATGGCGGGCGTGCTGGTGCTGCCCGCGATCCTGCTGGCGTTGCAGGCGCGGCGGTAGACCGTCATGCCGCGCCGCGCCGCGCCGCGATCTCAGCCGTCATCAGACCTGCCGCAGCGAAGGCGCAGCACACCACGACGTTCTTGATCCGGTTCTCCCGCTATCTGGGCACGAAGCCTTTGGGATGCGACACGATCTTGACGTTGTCGATGGCTTCGACGTCCGGGCTGCCGTCGATGAGCTCGATGCGGATGCGGATGTCTTCGACATCGTTGAGCAGCGCCGTCCACGAGCCGCCGCTGACCGTCCAATTGCCCTGCACCAGAGGTGCGACGACGGTCTGCCAGTTGTTGAGCTTGTTGAGCGGAAGCCCGCCCGTGAACACCGCCGCGCCGCCCGGCCCGGTCATGTCGATCTCGTAGGCCACGAAGCCGGTGCCGCCGTTCTGCACGAGCTCGTGCTGGAACACGATGTAGCCCTTGTTGTTGAGCTTCTTGAAGTCGATCGCGCCGGTACGGAACTTGGCCGGCGCGACGACGAAGGTGGAATCGCTCGTGTCGTTCGAGAACAGCATGCGCCCGCCGGGATGGCCTCCGCCGGCCGACCAGCTGACGGTGCCGTTCACCGTCGAGGTCCAGCCGTCGAGATCGCTGTCGAAGGTGGACTGCGCCAGGATCGTGTCGGCGGCGAGCGCAGGCGCCGCGGCGAAGACAAGGCCGCCCGCGAGCGCGGCCGCATGGATGGATATCAACGTGCCCCCCAAACTCAACTATCGAAGGAAATCGAAACACATTCCTCCCACAGTGGCAAGACGGACGGCGGCGAATTTGCGCCAGGCGCCGATTTGTATCTCAATGTCGCCATCGCCATTTCCCATTTCGAGGAATCCTCCATGTCCCTTCCTTCCATCCTGCGCGAGCGGCTGCGGCTGCCGGTGATCGCCTCGCCGCTGTTCATCATCTCGTGCCCCGAGCTCGTCATCGCGCAATGCAAGGCCGGCGTGGTGGGCTCGTTCCCGGCGCTGAACGCGCGCCCGGCCTCGATGCTCGACGAGTGGCTGGCGCAGATCACGCAGGAGCTCGCCGCCCATGACCGCGCCCATCCCGAGGCGCCGTCGGCGCCCTTCGCGGTCAACCAGATCGTGCACAAGACCAACGACCGCCTCGAGCACGACGTGGCGATGGCGACCAAGTACAAGGCGCCGATCGTCATCACCTCGCTGGGCGCGCGCGAGGACGTCAACGCGGCGGCGCATTCCTATGGCGGCGTCGTCCTCCACGACGTCATCAACGACCGCTTCGCGCGCAAGGCCATCGAGAAGGGCGCCGACGGGCTGATCCCGGTCGCGGCCGGCGCCGGCGGGCATGCGGGCCAGCTCTCTCCCTTCGCGCTGGTGCAGGAGCTGCGCCGCTGGTTCGACGGGCCGATCGCGCTGTCGGGCGCCATCGCCAGCGGAGCCGCGATCCTGGGCGCGCAGGCCATGGGCGCGGACCTCGCCTATATCGGCTCGGCCTTCATCGCGACGAAGGAAGCCAACGCGATGCAGGAATACAAGGACATGATCGTCGCCAGCGGGGCCACGGACATCGTCTACACCAACCTGTTCACGGGCGTGCACGGCAACTATCTGCGCCCCTCGGTCGAGCTGGCGGGCCTCGATCCCGACAACCTTCCGGTCGCCGATCCGTCGAAGATGAACTTCAACTCCGGCGGAAACCAGAAGGCGAAAGCCTGGCGCGACATCTGGGGCTGCGGCCAGGGCATCGGCGCGGTGGAGAACGTGATGCCGGTGGCCGAGCTGGTGAGCCGCCTGGCGCGCGAATACGACGTGGCGCGCGAGGCGCTGACGGCGAAGGCGGCGCCCTACCGGGCGGCGTAGCTGCATCCTATCGCGCGGCGTAGCGGCGCCTTACACACCCAGCAGCGGCGCCACCCAGTCCGGCAAGGTGGTCGAGCAGCCCGCCAGCGTATGATCCAGGTTCAAGGTCAGGATCTCCTGCCGCGCCTTGGGGAACAGGTCCTTCGCCGTGGGCAGGCTGGGCGAGTTCATCGCCTGGCCGAAATCGAAAGCGTGCGCGAGGCTGAAGAGCTCGCGCCGCGCCGGATCGATGGTCGGCAGGTGCACCGGGTTCTTCCGCGTCGAGAAGGTGCGCTCGACGAATTGCAGGATCGAGGTGTGGTCGACGATGCCCTTGAACACATGTCCCGGCCGCGCCCAGGGGGAGACGACGAAGAGCGGCACGCGGAAGCCCGGCCCGACCGCGGTTCCGGCCAGAGGCAATCCCGCCGGCACGTGTTCGAGCACGCCCGGCGCCACGTGATCGAAGAAGCCGCCGCCCTCGTCATAGGTGAGGAACAGCACGCTCGACTCCCACGCGCTCGAGGCCTTGAGCGCATCGACGACGCGCGCGGCGAGCAGCTGGCCCATGTCCGGCGGCGCGGGCGGATGTTCCGAGACCACCGCTTCGGTCACGATCCACGACACCGCCGGCAGGGTGCCGGCGGCGAGATCGGCAAAGAACTCGCCGATGTCGGCGGTGGCGCGCGCGAGCTTGCGCGGATCGCTCAGCATCTGCTGGAAGAAGATCAGCGGATTGAACGCGCCGATGGCGGACGGCACCGAACCGTCGGCGACCGAATAGCACTTCCACGGCAGCCCGGCCGCGTCGAGCACGTCGGCCATGGTCGGCCAGTTCAGCACCGGCGGCGGATTGGTGAGCGACGGGTTGTTGTAGGGAAGGCTGGATGTGTCGGCGGGGCTCATGTAGTTCCAGCCGCTCGTCCCGCTCCACAGATAGAGGCGGTTGGGAAGCGTCGGCCCGATCTGGGCGCAGAAATTGTGATCGGCCAAGGTGAACGCCTTGGCCAGCTTCACGTGATAGAGATGGTCGGGCTCGGTGTAGTAGCCGATCGCGGTGGCGGCGCCGCCTTCCGCCTTCACCCAGCCGTCCATCGCGCCGCCGTTCCACTTCGCGTGGCTCGCGTCCCAGCCGTGATCGGGATCGTCGTCGCAGAACTGCCGGACGTGATGCGGATGGAAACCCTTGCCCGCGTCGTCGCGATAGGTGAGCCCCTTGGCGGCGAAGCCCTCGGCGCCGAGATTGTCCGCGAAGAAGCCGAAATAGTGATCGAAGGACCGGTTCTCCTGGCAGAGGATCACCACGTGCTTGATCTTGCTGACGCTGTTCCAATGCGCGCGGTCCTCGCGCCCGCCCGCCTTGAGCAGCGTGGGCAGCAAGGTCGCCGCGGCCGCAGTGGGCAGGAAGCTGCGGCGCGTCATCACGTGCTTGCGCAGAAGCGCGCTCAACCCGTGCCAGCCGGGATGGACCGGACCGATGGATGCGGACATGCACGACCCCCAAACGAACGGCGTTCAGGCTCAAACGGATTCGGCCGCGGACGGTTGCGTGAATTTTAGATGACGCGTCAAGGCCGTCCGCGAGGGAGGCCGCGAAGAAAGAAAAGGCCTCCCGTTCTTTCGAACGGAAGGCCCAAGTCGCGGATGCCGTGTCTTTGTTCTTATTGCGGGGTGCCGCCGTCCTGAGGCGTGGTGGACGGCGGGGTCTGGTCGACCGCCGGCGGGGGCGTGGTCACCGTCTGCTGCGGGATCGCCTGCGGCGCCGCCGGCTGCGACGGCAGCTCCGGCGTGGTGGTCGTGTCCGGGGGCGTCGTCGACGGCGCGGTACTGGGCTCGTCGCGCGGAACCGCCGTCCTCACATGCGCCTCGCGCGTGAGATGGGGCACCGATGCCGACGGCGCGGTCTTCTCGACCGCCTTCTCGACCGGCTTGGGCGCCGCGGCGGGCGCGGCCACGTCGGGCGTCGTCGCGCTGCCGGAATCGTCCGTAGACTGATTGACGGGGGCCGGCGGCGGCGTCAGCGGCTGCGGATGGGCGTTGAACTGGTTGGGCTCGTTCATCGCGACCTTCTGCTGCTGCGCGGGCGCGTGGTTGTTGCTCGCAAAGACATAGGCGGCGGCGCCGCCGAGCATCAGCGCGACGATGGCACCGGCGATGATCTTGCTCTTGCCGCGGCCGTTTTCCGTTTCCGGCTTGGGCGCGTCGAAACCTCTCAGATCACTCATCGCTTTCCCTCTCTGTTTGGTGTGGTAATAAAACGCGCAAACGACGGCGCGGGTTGCATCGCGGAGATTGCGTGGCACGATTGTGGCAGGACCGCCTTATTCGGCGGGCGCGAGGCTCTCGCGCGGCAGCGGCGCGCCGTCGAGGAACACCGTCAGGATCGAATCGTAGGCCGAAACGTCCGTAAGCGGATTTTTTGCGAGCAGCAGCAGGTCGGCGCGCTTTCCGGCCTCGATGGAGCCGAGCTCGCGCGCGAGTCCGAGCGCCTTGGCGTTGTCGAGCGTGGCGGCGCCGAGGATCAGCGCGAGCGGCGCGCCGTCGTCGGCCCAGTCCTGTATCTCGAACCGGCCGTTCAGCCCCGGCGGATTGCCGAAGCCGTCGCCGGCCGGCGTGTCGCTGCCGAAGATCAGCGCCACGTGCCTCTCCAGCATCCGCTTGAAGCTCGCCTTGCTGCGCTCGCGCGCGGCGCGGAAGCGCGCATCGAAGTCCGGCGCCGAGCCGCGATAGTCGGCGGCCATGGCCAGCCTGCTCTTCTCGGCCTCGGGCGTACGCAGATAGGCGACGACCGACGTCGGCAGCGCCATCGCCATGCGCGGGTCGTCGAGCACGGCGGGATCGAAGATCGCGCGCTCGCCCTCGATCACCTGCAAGGTCGGCTGGACGCGGACCTGGCGCCGCGCCGCCTCGTCGACGACCGCGCGCGCATCGGCCGAGAGCGCGCCATCCCCGCCCGGCCATACCCACAGGCCGTGGGCGAGGATCTCGGCCCTGGCGTCGAACGCGATGCGCCAGCTCTGCACGCCGTTGGCGTGGACCATCAGCGGCAGGCCTTCGGCTTTCGCCGCGTCGTGCAGCTCCCGCAAGGTGGGCGCATGCATGTAAGGCCAATCGAACTGACCGAAGCCCGGCTCGACGAAAGCCTTCACGCAGATCGCATGCTGGGCCGCCGCGCGCGCGACGGCGTTCTTGGGCGTGAAGTCGCGCGGGTCGAGACCGGACGGCCACGACTTCGCTTCGAACGGCTCGTAGACGAGATTGGGGAAGTTCGGCGACGACAGCTTGGGCGGCTTGAAAGCGCCATAGCCGCCGGCGACATGCACCCCGCGCCCGCAGCTGAAAAACCGCGGGTGCAACGGCGTCGCGTCGAACCAGGCCTGGTCCTTGGGCTTCAAATCCAGATCGACGACGGTGGTGAAGCCGAACGCCAGATAGGCGCGCGGCACCTGCGCGCGATAGGCCTCCCACAATCCGGGATGCGCGTCGATCGCGTCGTCGCCCAGCGCCGCGGAATGGCCGACATGCACATGGCTGTCGATCAGGCCGGGGATCAGGAAGCGGCCGCTGCCGTCGACGCGCTGCACCTCGCCGCCGGCCGCCAGATGCGTGCCGACCTTCGCGATCCGGCCGCCCTCGATCAGCACGTCGGCATGCGCGAGCGGCGCCCGGCGCTCCGGCGAGATCAGCGTGACGTCGTGGATGAGAATGCCGGCCGAGGCGGGCAGCGCCGCCACGGCGAAGGCCGCGGCGAGGAGCCGCCTCACCACCAGCCGCGCCACTTGAACCACAGGATCGGCACGACGGTGCTGACCGCGATCAGCCCCAGCCCGAAGGGATAGCCCCAATGCCAGGCGAGCTCGGGCATGTAGTGGAAGTTCATGCCCCACATGCTGGCGAAGAACGTCGGCGGGATGCCGACCACCGAGACGATGGTGAGCACCTTGAAGATGTCGTTCTGCTCGGTGTTGATGAAGCCGAGATTGGCGTCGAGCAGGAACTGCGCCTTGTCGGAGAGATGGGTCTCGTGCTCGATCAGCGATTTCAGGTCGTGGCGCGCGGTTTCGAGCCGCTCGAGGAAGTCGTTCTTCTCCCAGCTGCGGCAGGTCTCGATCGTATAGGTGATGATGCGCGACAGCGCCAGAAGCGTCTCGCGGATGAAGGCGAGCTGCTCGCCGGCATAGCCGATCTCGGTCAGCATGTGGCGCAGCAACTTGTGCTGCTTGCGGATGTTGCGCGGCGCCTGCTCGCCGCGGCGGAACAGCATCTGCGAGAGCTTGAGCATGTCGGCGGCGATGGTCTCGAGCTGGTCGGCGCTGAAATCGACCATGCTCTCCATCATCATCGCGAAGACGTCCGGCGCGGTGGGCTCGTCGCTCTCGGCCTCGACGCGGCTGAGCACGGCATCGGTCGTGTGCAGGCGCGCGAAATGGATGGTGATGAAGGCCTTGTCGGTGAGCACGAAGCCGAGCGGCGAAGGCTGCAGCACCGCGCCGTCGAGCGTCGCGACCGGCATGTTCATATAGAGCGCGTCGCCCACGCGCGACAGCCGCGACGACGATTCGATCTCCTCGAGCTCCTCGCGCGGCGCGATGCGCACGCCGTGCTGCTTCTCGACGCGCGCCGTCTCTTCCGGCGTGGGATCGAGCAGGTCGATCCACGCCCCGCCGTCCGAAAGCTCGCGTTCCTTGAGCATGGCCCTCGTTAGATCAGCCGCGGCACGCCGTTGCAACGTGCCGCGGCCGCAACCGGTTCCTTACGGCAGGCGCATGTAGCCGTGATCCTGAAGGTCGTTGTCGACCGCGTCGCCGGCGACCTGGTTGGCGTCGTTGACGGCCCAGGCGAAGGTGCCGGTGTTCGGCATCGTTCCGGCGCCGGGCGCGTCGAACACGGCGAACTTGCCCGCGGCGTTGCGCAGATAGGCGTGGGCGACGCCGGCGGAATCGACCGAGGCGCCGACGGTCGCGCCCTTCTTGTTGATCGCGAGCAGCGTGGTCCCCTGCCCCGAACCGGTGCCGGCGCCGGGCGCGTCGTAGAAGCTATAGGTGCCGTCGGGGGCGCGCAGATAGGCATGGGACACGCCGGCGCTGTCGCGATAGGTGCCGCCGACCGTGCCGTCCTTCATGATCGCGATGGCGGTGGTGCGGATCGCGCCCGGCGGATCGAACACGGTGATGTTGCCGCGAACGTCGCGCACGAAGCCGTGACGCACGCTGCTGCCGTCGATGACGATGCCGCAGGAGATGCCGCTCTCCGCGAGGCCGAGGGCTTCGGTGCCCTGGCTCTTCGCGGTTCCGGCGCCGGGCGCGTCGAACGGCTTGGCCTTGCCGCCCGCCTTGCGGAAGAAGCCGCGCAGCGAGGAGTCCGCATCCTTCTCGCCGTAACCGACCACCTCGCCGGTGCTGTTCACGCTCGTGGCGTTGGCAAAGCCGAAGCCCTTGACGGGGAACGGCGTCACCTGGCCGGTGAGGTCGCCGATGAAGGCCTCGGAGCCAGCGCCGGCCTCGACGTTGCCGGCGGTGTTGCCGTTCGCGGCGGAGACGGCCGAGATCAACGCGCTGGGCGGCGCATAGGAGAACGTGCCGTCCTTGTGGCGGATGAACCCCTTGGGGCTCTGCTGCACGAAAAAGGCGCTGCCGACGAGGTTCCCCGTCTTGTCGATCTGCGCCGCGTGGACGCTGATGGCGTCGGGCACTTCGATCGCGACGATGGTGGCGGCGGGCGCCGCGGTGATGGAAGCCAAAGCCAGGCCGAGGCCCAGCGCCGCGTCGCGCAAGATCATGGATGTCCCCTTCGCGGCCGATCAGCCGGCCGCCGAGGGACAGCTTCGCATATCGCCGCACGCAAACGAAGGCGCGCGCGCGTTTTGACGCGACAGGCGGTTGACGCGCCTTCTAATCCTTGGGCAGCATGGGCTTGCCTTCATGCGCGACCAGGAGATCGTGCATGTCGTTGGTGTGCTCCTCTTCCTTGGCGAGGATGCCCTCGATCATGACGCGGGTGGTGGGATCCTTGTCGGCGAAATAGCGGATGAGCTCGCGGTAGTGGTCGACCGCGATGCGCTCGGCGATCAGGTTCTCGCGGATCTGGTCGACGAGGTTCTGGCCTTCGGAATATTGCGAGGCCGAGCGGCTGGCCAGGCCTTCCGGATTGAAATCGGGCTTGCCGCCGAGCTGATTGATGCGCTCGGCCACCTGCATGGCGTGCTCCTGCTCGTCCTTGGCATGCTCCATGAACTCGGCCTTCACGCCCTCGCTGGAGATGCCGGTCGCCGTCACCGCATGCATGGTGTAGCGCAGGACGCAGACGAGCTCGGTCGCGAGCACGGTCTGCAGGATCTCGATCGTCTTCCTGGCGTCGCCGCCATAGGTCTCGGTTACGTTGCCCTCGGCAATGTTCTTTCGCGCGCGGGCGCGCAACGTCTCGATGTCGGACAGGAAAGGTTCTTTGGCGGCGGCGCTCATGAAAATCGCTCCTTGTGTGGAATCGCACGATTCAACGCGCGAAGCGTTATTTCGCTTCATGCAGCATGTTAGGCTTCGCGATGCGCCAGGCCCATGAGACTTTGGTATTCAAGACGCGCGGCCGGGGCCTGGTGGAGATCACCGGCGACGCGACCGGCTTTCTCGAGCGCCAGGGGATCGCGGCCGGCCTGCTCACCCTGTTCTGCCGCCACACCTCCGCCTCGCTGCTGATCCAGGAGAACGCGGCGCCGGAGGTGCGCGCCGATCTCGAAGCCTATTTCGAGCGCATCGCGCCCGAGGCGCCCGGCCGCTATGCCCATCGCGACGAGGGCCCGGACGACATGCCGAGCCACCTGCGCGCCGCCCTCACCGGCGTTTCCCTGCAGATCCCGGTGATGGACGGCCGCATGGCGCTCGGCACGTGGCAGGGCGTCTATCTCTTCGAGCACCGCGCGGCGCCGCACCGGCGCGAGGTGGTGGCGCATGTCGTCGGCGACTAGGCTCTGCGCGCGGGCAGGAAGCGGCTGAAGCTCAAGGCCCCGGCCGAGAACAGCGACACCAGCACGCCGACGGGGAATATCTCCGCGAAGGTCATGGGCCAGCGGAAGAGCGGGTTGGCGTATTGCACCTTGAACGTCTCCATCTCGGCCACGAATTTCGCCAGCGCCTCGCCATGGACGCCTTGGGCCTTCTTCTGGGCGATGAGGCTCGACGCGTAGCTGTTGGCGAAATCGAGATGCGCCGCGACCTGCGTGATCTCCCACGCGGCGACATAGACGACGCCGGCGACGGCGCTGATGCCGAGTCCCATCCCGAGCGCCTGCCAGAACCCGATGACGCCGCCGAGCTCGGCGTCGCGCCGGCGCTTGACGGCGACGAAGATGGTGCTGAGCGCGACCAGCATGATCGCGTAGCCGATATACATGCCGTAGGACAGCTCGTGGCCGACGCCCACGACCACCAGGCTGAGCGCGATGCCGGCGATGAGGCCGGCGACCAGGCCGTAGGACAAGATCTTGCGAAACATGGATGGCTCCCCTCGAAAAAAATGCCGCCCCATCCATCCCGGTTTGCGGGCGCCGCACAATCGCCCAAACGGGTGATTTGGCGGAAATCGGCCGTTTTCCTACGGCAGGATGCCCAGCTCGCGGGCGCGGTTTACGGCATCGGTGCGGCGCGCGGCGCCGAGCTTGCGATAGACCTGGGCGGCATGGGTCTTGACCGTGTTGGGCGAGACCGCGAGGCGCTGGGCGATCTCCTTGTTGGAGCGGCCGGCGGCGAGCTCGGTCAGGACGTCGAGCTCGCGCGGGCTGATGCCGAGCTGGGCCAGCGCCTGCGGGTTGCCGTTGGCCGAAGCCGGCACCGGCCGCGCGATCACCCGGACCCCGATATACACCCCCAGCGCCAGGAAGCCCGCCGCGACCAGGAAGAGATAGACGTCGCCGGTATTGGCGCGCGCCAGCCGCTGCGTGTCGATCCACTGGAGCGCCACCGTGCCGAGCGCCAGCAGCGCGCCGTAGAGGACGATCCGCTTCCACATCGTCAAAGCGATATCACAGCCGCGCGCGCCTGCGAATTCCTATTGGCACGCGCCCATCACGTCCCAGCTGTTCAAGTAGGCGGGCACGTCGAGCAGGCCTTTGATCGACAGCCAGGCGTCGAAGGAGCTCGGGAAATACCGAGACCATGTGAAAGGCCAAGACTGTCCCCAGCAGACGTGCGTCCACCAGAATGCGGCGGTGGTGGGAAGGAGACCTTTGTTACCCCAGACGTTGAGGTCGTGATAGCGGCAGGATTCGTCGACCGGATCCAGACGCGGCTTCTCGTGCGATCCATGTCCCCATCCGCAATGCCAGCCGTAGCCGACGATCTTTTCGCCGTACTCGCGCGACGGCAGGCATTCCTTCCGGCCCGCGTCGCGGCACTGCTGCCGGCGGGCTTCGTAGAAGCTCGTGGTGTACTGGAACGTGGGAGGAACCCATTTCGGAAGATAGCCGCGAATGACCCTCCAAGGGCCGTTCTGGCTGATCCAATCCTCGGTCGCGTGCTTCCCGTCTGCGGGCGGCGTGCCTGCGGCGACGGTGTCGAACTTCCTGCGGTCCCCGTCGAAGACGCAGGGCGCGGGAACATGCGGACGCGGCTTCGCATCCGGCAGGGCCGACAGGCGCTCGACCTGGAACAGGAAGAGGAACGGCGTCGCCGTAACCAGAAGGGCCGGGCCGGACGGCGCATTCACCGCCTCGATCGCGACCCGCGGCTGGGTGTCGTCGGTCCCGGCCGCGCTTTGCGGCGCGATTTCCTTCGGCGAGGCCATGGCGCCGGCCGCCGCCGGCAGGGGAAAACAGCGACCGCCGCCGTAGAACGCCGCCTGGCGCTCGCCGGTCCAATCGATGACGAGCGTCCCGCCCTTCGCACCCGAAAGCTCCAGCGCGAGATATCCGTCCTTGCGATCGTAGGACAAGGCCGCGGGGATGGTGTAGCCGAGCTGATCGAGCTTTCCGCCGGCCACGAAGCCCGTGTCCGGCATCCGGCTCAATTGCAGGCCGGCGGCCGGGGACGCGTGTGCGGCAGATGCCACCGCCAACCAGAGAGCCAGCACCGGGCCCGCCGATGCCGCGATCCGAAAGATCATCGCTGCCCCCCCAATGGCGTCGCGACAATACTATAAAGTAGAATTTTTACTTAAGCAATCTAAGATGGCATCCTGCTAACGGTCCGGCCGCCACAGATGCGGGTTCTTCTTCGCCCGCAGCACCGCCGCTGCCTCGAACACGCCCTTGGCGCCGGTGCGGCCGCGCAGCACCGCGGCGCTTCCGACATTGGGCTGCATGTAGCGGAACGCTTTCTTCGCTGCGCCGGCGTCGGCCGTCATCACCGAGCCGTCACGCCTGGCGATGCTGAGCTCGTCGCCGTTCACGGCCAGCACCGTGCCGAAGATCTCGTGCGTTCCCCTCGGCAGGACGGGCACGCGCGGCTTTGCGACCTTCGCCGGCCTGGCGGCGGGCGCGCTCGAAAGCCCGAAGATGCTCAAGGTCTGGTAGCTCGCGACATAGACCCGGCCGTTGGCCACGACGGGGACGATGTTCGCGTTCCCGTCGGTGTTGGGCCACTGCCCGGCATCGCCCGAGAACAGCAACGCGTTCGCGGGCTTGGCCTCGGGGTCGAAGGCATAGAGCTTCACTTTGGGGTCCGCGCTGCTGTCGGGCCGCGTCACCGCCCAGACGACGGCCGAGCCGGCAGTCGTCCCGTTCGACGACACGGTCGTGAAGAACCCCGGATCCTGCGCGCCGAAATCCTCCGGCACCGAGAGAAGCTGCTTGAGCCGCGTCCCCGCCGACGTCCGCACCTTCCACACCGTCAGCGCATTGCCGCCGCTGCCGACCACGCGGCCGGTGCCGTCGCTCGCCGTATAATAAGACGGCCCGCACCAGCACGGACCGATGTCGTAGGTGCCGAGCGGTTTGGTATCGCCGGGCTTGCCGTCGCCGAGATTGTCGGCATCCATCAGATACATCGCGCCGTCCTTGCCCGCCGCGACGCCGAGATGCGAGGCCGCGCCCGGCTGGGCCGGAAGCAGCAGGAAGCCGCCCGAGCCGAAATCGCCGTCGGTCTTTTCCAGCGTCGCGGCATTGCCCGGCGTGAACGCGCTCTCGACCGCGGAGAGGTCGCCCTTCATCCGCACCGCGCTTTCCGCGATGTTCTTGACGAAGCTGATCGAGCGCCCGCCGGGATCGGAATTTCCGGTGACGAAATACAGATCGACGGTATCCGGCGCGGCCGCGGGCCCATAGCCCGACATCCAGATCGGCGTCAGGAAGAAGTCGTTCGGCGCCTTCTTGCGGATGTTGGTGAGCTCGTTATGGGCGAGCGGGGCGAGCGTGTCCTTCTGCCAGCCGAGCAGCCAGCCGCGCGACTTGTCGGCCGCCAGATCGCAGAAGCTCGCGAACGCCGCATAGACGTTGCCGTTGGCAAGCAGCAGCGCCGCGCGCTGGCGGCTCACCGAAGCATCGAAGGCGTACGTGTCGCCGTTGCTGAGATGCCCGGTCGCCGCCACCTTCACCGGCGCAAGGGCATCCGCGAGCGTCGACAGGTCGACGGCATGCAGGAAATATCCGTACACCCCGTTGTCGAAGGTATAGGACACGAAATAGAGCCTGCCCGAAGCGGCATCGATCACCGGCGTTGCGGTGGTGCCGACGTTGACGGCATTGGTGCTGCAGCCGCCGGGCAGCTGCCATTCCGGCACCGGCGGCCCGAAATTCCGCTGCAGCAGGATCGCGCCCGAGCTCGCGTCGATCGCATAGACCGTGTTGTTCGCGGTCGTCACATAGACGACGTCATGCGCGCCCTGGCCCTGTATCTGCTGGTTGGTCACGAGCAGCGGCTGGGCATCGACCTGGTCGTCGAGCGCGACCGAGGCGGTCAGCTTGAAGGTCTGGTTGCGAACGCCGCGCCGTAGCGCCCTGGGGCTCAGCGCCGTCTCGCCCGCGTTCCAGCCGGTGCGCGAATTGTCGTAGTGATAGGTGGTGACGTTCACGGCCTGGGCCGGCGCGCCCGCCAGCGTCATGCCGAGAACGATACAGACCGGAGTGAAGACAGTTCGAAGCAGCTTTCCGAAACCCAACTGACGCGTATGCATGTCCCTCCGCCGGATCCGCTCGTCATCGCAAATGTGAAACGAGCGGATTCGCAATCGGTTCAAAGGTTCCGTCGCGCGTCACCGCTGCGCGGCCTGCTCCACGATCGAGCGCGCCACCGCTTCCGCGACCTTGATGCCGTCGACGCCCGCCGAAAGGATGCCGCCGGCAAAGCCCGCGCCTTCGCCCGCGGGATAGAGCCCCTTGGTGTTCGGGCTCTCGAAATCGGGACCGCGCTTGATGCGGATGGGCGAGGACGTGCGCGTCTCCACGCCCGTCAGCATCGCGTCCTCCATCGCGAAGCCCGGGATCTGCCGCGCGAAGGCGGGGATGGCCTCGCGGATCGCTTCGACGGCATATTCCGGCAAGCAATCCGACAAATCGGTAAGATGCACGCCGGGGCGATAGGACGGCGTCACCGCGCCGAGCTCGGTCGAAGCGCGTCGCGCGAGGAAGTCGCCCACGCGCTGGCCCGGCGCCTTGTAGGTTCCGCCGCCGGCTTCGAACGCCTTGCTCTCCCATTTGCGCTGCAGCTCGACGCCGGCCAGCACGTGCCCGGGATAGTCGTCCGGCGTGATGCCGACCACGATGCCGGCATTGGCGTTGCGCTCGTTGCGCGAATACTGGCTCATGCCGTTGGTCGCGACGCGGCCCTCCTCGGACGTCGCCGCCACAACCGTGCCGCCCGGGCACATGCAGAAGCTGTAGACCGAACGCCCGTTCGCGGCGTGATGCACCAGCCGGTACTCCGCCGCGCCGAGCTGCGCGACGGTCTTGCCATAGCGCGCCTTGTCGACGATCGATTGCGGATGCTCGATGCGAAAGCCGATGGAGAACGGCTTGGCCTCGATGTCCACGCCCTGGTCGTGAAGCATCTGGAACACGTCGCGCGCCGAATGGCCCGGCGCCAGCACGACATGGTTCGCGGCGATGCGCTCGCCGCTTTCCAGCACGACGCCGCGCACCAGCCGCGCCCCATCGGGGCCCGGATCGATGTCGAGACCGGTCACGCGGCTGCCGAAGCGGTATTCGCCGCCCAGCCCCTCGATGGTCGCGCGCAAGCGCTCCACCATCGTCACCAGCCGGAAGGTGCCGATATGCGGATGCGCCTCGGTGAGGATGTCTTCGGGCGCGCCGGCCTTCACGAACTCGCTCAGCACCTTGCGTCCCAGGTGCCGCGGATCCTTGATCTGGCTGTAGAGCTTGCCGTCGCTGAAGGTGCCCGCGCCGCCTTCGCCGAACTGCACGTTGGATTCCGGATCGAGCACCGACTTGCGCCACAGCGCCCAGGTGTCCTTGGTGCGCTGGCGCACCGCCTTGCCGCGCTCCAGGACGATCGGCCGGTATCCGGCCTGTGCCAGGATCAGGGCCGCGAACAGCCCGCACGGCCCCGCGCCGATCACGATCGGCCTCGGGAACGGCGACGGCGGCGCCGGCATCGCGCCCGGATAATCGAGGTTCGGCGCGCGCGTCACATGCGCGTCGTCCTTCAGCCGGCGCAGCACATGGTCTTCGTCCGCGACCTCGGCATCGACGATATAGGCATAGAGGATCGACGACTTCTTGCGCGCATCGACGCCGCGCTTGAACACGGCGAACCGCACGAGATCCTTCGCCGCCACCTTGAGCTTCTTGAGCAGCGCAGCTTTCAGCGCCTCCGGCCCGTGATCCAGCGGCAGCTTGATTTCGGATACCCGCAACATGGCGGCAGCCTTAAGCGATGGCGGCGGCAAAGGGAAGGATGCATAGATAGGCCATGACGGAGACGGCGCCAAAGACGGCGGCAGTGATCGGCGCGGGGCCGGCCGGCCTGATGGCGGCGGAGGTCTTGAGCGCGGGCGGCATGGCGGTGACCGTCATCGACCGCATGCCGTCGGCCGGGCGCAAATTCCTGATGGCGGGACGCGGCGGGCTGAACCTGACGCATTCGGAGCCGCTGGACATCTTCGTCGCCCGCTACGGCGCCGCGACCGCGCATCTCGAGCCCATGCTGGAAACCTTCCCGCCGCGCGCGCTGATCGCGTGGGCCGACGGGCTCGGCGCCGAAACCTTCGTGGGCTCCAGCGGCCGCGTCTTCCCGAAAGCGATGAAGGCCTCGCCGCTGCTGCGCGCCTGGCTCGCGCGCCTCGAGCGCCAGGACGTCCGGTTCCGCCTGCGCCGCGAATGGCGCGGCTGGTCCGACAACGCGGCCGCGCCCGACGTCACGGTCCTGGCGCTCGGCGGCGCAAGCTGGCCGCGGCTGGGCGCCGACGGCGGCTGGACGGCACTCCTGAAGGCGACGGGTGTGGAGGTCGCGCCCCTGCGTCCCGCGAACATGGGCTTCGACGTCGATTGGAGCGAGCACTTCCGCGCCCGCTTCGCCGGCCGGCCGCTCAAGAACGTCGCGCTGCGCTTCGGCCGCGACGGCGCGCGCGGCGACGCGATGCTCACTCGCTACGGCATCGAAGGCGGCGCGGTCTATGCGCTGTCGTCCGCCTTACGCGAGGCCCTCGCCCAAGCGAAGCCGATCACCCTCGAGATCGACCTGCGCCCCGATGTACCGCAGCTTGAGATCGAAAGCCGCCTCGCCCGCCCGCAAGGAAAGGATTCGCGCGCCAACTATTTGCGCAAGGCCCTGGGCCTTTCGCCGATGGAAACCAACCTGCTGCGCGAGACCGCCACGCCGCCCGAGCGCCTAAAATCCGTCGCGCTCCGGCTTACCGGCACGCAACCGCTCGCGCGCGCGATCTCGACGGCGGGCGGAATCTCCTTCGACGCGCTCGACGGCGCGCTGATGCTCAAGGCCATGCCCGGCACCTATGCCGTAGGCGAGATGCTCGACTGGGAAGCGCCGACGGGCGGCTATCTGTTGCAGGCGTGCTTCTCGACCGCCGTGTTCGCGGCGCGGGCCATTCTCGACAGGCTGGCGCTCCCACGGGGAATCGAACCCCGGTTTCAGCCTTGAGAGGGCCGCGTCCTAACCGCTAGACGATGGGAGCGAGCGGAAGGGACGGCCTTATAGCCGCCGCTCAGAACAGACGCAACGGCGGTCCGGCGGCGATCCACCACGCCAGCAGACCCGGCCAGAACAGCGCCAAAGGCGCGCCCAGGAGCATCCAAAGCCCGCGCTTTCCGTGCGTCCACAATGTGGCCGCGACGAGCGCGACCCACAGCAGATGCAGCGCGACCGATACCCCGCCATCGGCGAAATGGGTCAGCCAGGGAAGCCCGAACGCGGCCGCCGCGAGCACCAGCGACAGGATCAGCCGTCCGCGGATCATGTCGGGGCGCGCTCCGGCCCGAGCTCCAGCCGCTCGAACCGCGCGCCGTCCCACACGAACGCGCCGAGCGCATCGCCGCCGACGATCAGCCACACGAAGCCGGCCTGGCTTGCGGCTTGCGCATCGCGCGGCGACGGTTCCGCCGCGCCGTCCGGATGCGAGTGATAGCAGCCCACGATGTTGCGGCCCTCGCGCCGCAGGCGGAACTGCAGCGCCGGGTCGATCTCGAAGCGGTCGGGCGCGTCGGCCAGGTTCCGCGCCGGGTGAAGGGCCGTGACGGCCTTGCCCGTGCCTTCCAGCAACCCGCAGCATTCGCGCGGATGCGCGGCGCGGGCCTCGGCCAGCAGCGCGGCGCGCAACGCGTCGCTCAAGATCATCTGATCCGCGCGATCAGGTGCCCGTCGGCAAGATCGACGATGTCGATCTCGTCATGGTCGCCGACGCGCAGGCGCAGCGCCATCCGGTTGCCGGACGTCTGCATCTCGACGATCCTGGCGCCCGCGGGCAGCGCGAAGGCCTCGCCGACGCCCGCGGCCGGCTGCGGCGCGGGATGGGAGAATTTCTGCACGATGCCCAGCGCCACCGCGCCCAGGGCGATGACAATCAGCATCCCAAGCCCTATGACAACGGCCTTGAGCATGCCTTGGCTCGAAGGGGCCGGTTGGATGTCTGACACCAAATCCTCCGTAGACGGAACGGTTCTTGCGGCGCGCGTCGCGCCCGAGGATGCCGGACTGCGCCTGGACAAGTTCCTGGCCAAGGCCTTTGCCGATTTCAGCCGCTCGCGCCTGGAAGGATTGATCGATGCGGGCGCGCTCGCGCTGAACGGAAAAACGATACGGGACGCCAACCACAGGGTCAAACCGGGCGAGGACTACGCGCTCACCGTGCCGCCGGCGCGCGCGGCGCGGCCGCAAGGACAAGACATCCCGCTCAGCATCGTCTACGAGGACGACGATCTGGTCGTGATCGACAAGCAGGCGGGGCTCGTGGTCCATCCGGCCGCGGGCAATCCCGACGGCACCCTGGTCAATGCGCTGATCGCCCATTGCGGCCCGGGGCTGATCGGCATCGGCGGCGAGGCGCGGCCCGGCATCGTCCATCGCCTGGACAAGGACACCAGCGGCCTTCTGGTCGCCGCCAAGAACGAGCGCGCGATGGGAAGCCTGTCCAAGCAGTTCGCCAACCACACGATCGAGCGCGCCTATCATGCGGTGGTGTGGGGCGCGCCGCGGGCCGGTGAAGGTCTGATCGAGGGCGAGATCGGCCGCAGCCCCTTCGACCGCAAGCGCATGGCCGTCCTGCGCGGCGGCGGCAAGCAGGCCCGCACCCGCTACCGCGCGCTCGAGACGTTCGGCAGTCCGGGCAGCCCCGGGAGCCGGGCGTTCGCCTCGCTGATCGAGTGCCGGCTGGAGACCGGGCGCACCCACCAGATCCGGGTGCACCTGACGCATATCGGCCATCCGTTGATCGGCGACCCGTCCTATGGCCGGGCCCGCCAGGCGCCCCGTCCCAAGACCGACGCCGAGGCCCTGGCTTACGCGGCGGCGGCCGATTTCCCCCGCCAGGCCCTGCACGCCTGGCTTCTGGGCTTCCAGCACCCGTCCTTGCACAGGACCATGCGGTTCGAGGCCGCCTGGCCGGCGGATTTTTCCGCGCTGGTTGACGCGCTCAGGGCCTTGAAATCGGGTTAGAGGCCCCCCATCTCCCCTATCAAATGGGGCGGACTTTCAGACAATTCATTGAAGCGAGCACGCCTCGCGCGTTAATACATCGCGCCCGGAGGCAAGCATGAGTGCACGTGGACTTCCCAGCCTGGCCGGCGAAGGCGGCCTTTCGCGCTACCTGACCGAGATCCGCAAGTTCCCGCTGCTGGATCCGCAGGAGGAGTACATGCTCGCCAAGCGCTGGAAGGAGCACGAAGACCCCGACGCGGCCCGCAAGCTGATCACCTCGCATCTGCGCCTCGTCGCCAAGATCGCGATGGGCTATCGCGGCTATGGCCTGCCCGTCTCGGAGATCGTGGCCGAGGGCAACGTCGGGCTGATGCAGGCGGTCAAGCGCTTCGAGCCGGACAAGGGCTTTCGGCTCGCGACCTATGCGATGTGGTGGATCCGGGCTGCGATCCAGGAATACATCCTGCGCTCGTGGAGCCTGGTGAAGATGGGCACCACCGCGGCGCAGAAGAAGCTGTTCTTCAACCTGCGCAAGGCCAAGAACAAGATCGAGGCGATCGAGGAAGGCGACATGACGCCGGAGCACGTCGCCACCATCGCCGACCAGCTGGGCGTTTCCCAGGAAGAGGTCGTCAACATGAACCGGCGCCTGTCGGGTCCCGACGCGTCGTTGAACGCGCCGCTGCGCTCGGACAGCGAGAGCGAATGGCAGGACTGGCTGGCCGACGACACGATGGACCAGGAGACGCGCCTGGCCGAACGCGAGGAGCTGGGCGAGCGCCACGAGCTGCTCACCGGCGCGCTGGGCGAGCTCACCGAGCGCGAGCGCGAGATCATCCAGGCGCGCAGGCTGCAGGACGAGCCCGCGACCTTGGAAGAGCTGTCGCAGAAATACGGCGTGTCGCGCGAGCGCGTGCGTCAGATCGAGGTCAAGGCCTTCGAGAAGCTGCAGACCCAGATGAAGCGCGCCCTCGTCGAGAAGCGCAGCCACGCGCTGAGCCCGGCTTGAGCTCTATGGCGCGGGCAGGTCTTTCGCCAGCTGGTCCGCCAGCACGGCATTGGCCTTGCGCATCGCGTTGAACAGCTCCGGCGTGCCGGCATCGTCCACGTTCTTGCCCTCAGTCGAATAGACCGCGCGCACGGAATAGGTCTTGCCGGCCATCGCCGCCTCGATCTCGACGATCGCAGGCGGGAAGGCGGTGGTGACCTCCGACGCGTCGAACCAGCCGCCGCTCGTCTCGTCCTTGGTGCAGCCATTGCCCGCCGCGTCCAGCATTGCCGGCACCACGCCGGTATACATGCCGTTGAGCTGGTTGCGCAGCTGCGCGCGGCTGTTGATGTGGACGCGGTAGCGCGTGACCGTCAGCGCCGCCCCTTTCAGCCTGGCGCCCAGCGCGTCTTCCAGGTTGCGCCGCAGGAATACGAGCTTCGGCGGCACCGTACGCTCGTCGCCGATCCGGTAGATGCCGTAGTCGCAGGCGGTCGCCCAATAGGACAGTACCTCGGACGTCTTGTCCTTTTCCGGCCGCGCGTCGGTGATGGTGAAGCTCGCATCCGGCGCGCGCTCCTGATAGTCGGGAAGCGCGACCGGCTTCACCGCGCAGGCCGAAAGCGAAAGCGCGAAGGCAAGACAGGCCGCCGCCCGAACGTGATTTTTCATGACGGTCCCCCTGTCCCAGTGTGAAGCACGTCGCGGGCCTGCGCAACCGGCATGCCCTGGGCTCACGACCGTCATGCGCCGGCGCGCATGACCGTCATGCGCCGGCGCGCATTCTACGGCGTCCGTCCGCGGCGTTAGCCTTGGCGCATGAAATTGAAGCTCTGGCAGATCGACGCCTTCGCCGCGAAAGTCCTCGAAGGCAATCCCGCCGCGGTGGTGCCGCTGGAAACCTGGCTCGACGCCGGATTGATGCGCGCCGTCGCCAATGAGAACAACCTCGCCGAGACCGCGTTCTTCCTGCGCGAGGCTCGCGGAAAATACGCGCTGCGCTGGTTCACGCCCGAGGCCGAGGTCGACCTTTGCGGCCATGCAACGCTGGCCAGCGCGTGGCTGATCTTCGCCGAGCTCGATCCCGAGCTGAAGCAAATCGATTTCTCGACGCGTTCGGGCACGCTCACCGTGCTGCGCGGCCAGGGCGGCAACCATGTGATGTCGCTGCCGAGCGATCCCGTGACGCGCTATGAAGAGCGGGACGGCTTCGCCCGGCAGATCGGCGACGCCCTCGGCACCGCCGCGCCGACCGAGATCCATCGCGGCCGCTATGTGATGGGCGTATGGGACGACGCCGCAACGATCCGCGCGCTCAAAGGCCCGGGCAACATCGCCCAGGTGCTGCGCCCGCTCGACATGTGGGGCTTGATCGCGACCGCGCCGGGGGACGGCGACGGCGAGGGCCAATACGATTTCGTGTCGCGCTTCTTCGCGCCCGACAAGGGCGTGCCGGAAGACCCGGTCACCGGCTCGGCGCATTGCGCGCTGACGCCCTATTGGGCCGCGCGGCTGGGGAAGAAGACGCTGCGCGCGCGACAAGTGTCCCCACGCGGCGGCGACCTCACCTGCACGGAGGACGGCGACCGCACCGTGCTGTCGGGACCTTGCGCGCTGTATATGCGCGGGGAGATCGTGGTCTGAAGCAGGCTTTTCTGCTATGCTTCCGGTATGAGCGAAGCCGCGCTTTCCGACCCCATCCTTGCGCGCATCAAAAGCGAGCTTGAAGCGCTCTACGGCGCGCGCCTGAAGCGCGTGCTGCTTTACGGCTCTCGGGCGCGCGGCGACCATCACGAAGACAGCGACTACGACATACTGGTGGTTCTGGAGGGACCGCTCGACAGGTGGCCGGACAAGAAGCTTCCAACACTTTCCAATAAAATCCTTTGGGAGACCATCGGGGAAGGCAAGCCTGTCGATGTCTCGTTCAAGGCCATGACCGAAGAGCAGACTCGAGAGCGCACCGGCTTCATGCACAATGTGAGACAGGATGCGATCGAGTTATGAGCCCCGAAGCTATCAACTACATGTCCATCGCCGATGCGCACCTGAAGCGCGCGGAGCTGAACTTCTTGGCGGAAATCTACGAGGATGCCGAACGCAACGCCTACACGGCGGCCTTGAACGCTGCACGGGCCGCGATTTTCGACAAGCTGACGATCGCGCCAAAGACACATGCAGGCGCGCGCACCAAGTTCTTGGAGCTCGTGAACGACGGGCTCGACTTCGATGCTGGGTTGGCGAATTTCCTGGCCGAAGGATTTGAGAAGAAGCAGGGGATAGATTACGGTCCCGAGCTCACGTTTGCGTCCCGCGAGGAAGCCGAGGCCTACCTCGCCCGCGCCCGCGCGTTCCTAGCCGCGGCGCGGGCTGTCTGCGACTGACCCGGTCTACGAATTGTCCTCTTCGCTCGGCGTCTCGTCGTCAAGCTCCTCGTCCGTCTCGTCGTCGAACTCTTCGCCGAAGGCTTCCAGCCCGTCGGCCAGGTAGTCGCCGAGCAGCGGCAGTCCGAGCAGGTATTGCGCGGTGCGCCCGCCGTGCTCGGTGCGCGCGGTATCGACGGCCTCGTCCCAGTCGTCGATGCCGTAGGTGCCGCGGCCGAGCCAGGCGAGCGCCACGAGGTTGACCTGCTCGTCGTCGTTGAGCCCGTTGATGAAGCTCACCAGCTCCTGGCGCACGGCGTCGTTCTCGGGATCGTCCTCGAGCACGTCCGCCATGCCGTCGTCCGTCGCGTTCGAGCCTTCGTCGGGGTCGGTCTCGGCCTCCTTGGCGTCGAACTGCCGCGCCCTGGCGATGACGATGCGGACCTTCTCGGCCGAGATACCGAGTTCCGGCGTTTCCGGGGCCGTGTCGACGACGGTCATGGCAACATCCCTCTCTTGTGCGAAAGCTCAACGGCGAGACGCGCATTGCGTTCCCACGGTAAGCGTCCTACATAGGGAGCGGGCCACGCCGCCCCAACGCGGCGCGAACATTCTGGAAGGAATGTCTGATGACCGGAAAGCATCCGGCCGTGCGCCCTGCACGGCCTTTTTTTTCGTCCGGACCCTGCGCCAAGCGGCCGGGCTGGACGCCCGAGGTGCTCGACACCGCGCTGCTCGGCCGCTCGCACCGCTCGGGGCCCGGCAAGGCCAGGCTGAAGGACGCCATCGACCGCACCAAGACGCTGCTCGGCGTGCCGGAGGGCTTCCGCTGCGCCATCGTGCCGGCTTCGGATACCGGCGCGATGGAGCTGGCCATGTGGTCGCTGCTGGGCCCGCGCCCCGTCGACGTCTTCGCCTGGGAGAGCTTCGGCGAGGACTGGGTGACCGACACCGTCAAGCAGCTGAAGATCGCGGGCGCGCGCAGCATCAAGGCGCCGTACGGCGAGCTTCCCGATCTCGGCCAAGCCGATCCGAAGCACGACACCGTCTTCACCTGGAACGGCACGACCGGCGGCGTGCGCGTGCCGAACGCCGACTGGATCGCGGCGGACCGCGACGGCGTCGTCGTCTGCGACGCGACCAGCGCGGCCTTCGCGATGGACCTGGACTGGAGCAAGCTCGATGCGGTGACCTTCTCCTGGCAGAAGGTTCTGGGCGGCGAGGCGGCGCACGGCATGCTGGTGCTTTCGCCGCGGGCCGTGGCGCGGCTAGAATCGCACACGCCGTCCTGGCCGATGCCCAAGCTGTTCCGCCTGACCAAGGGCGGAAAGCTGAACGAGGCGGTCTTCGAGGGCGAGACGATCAACACGCCGTCGATGCTGGCGGTCGAGGACTATCTGGACACGCTCGCCTGGGCCGAAGGCCTCGGCGGGCTCCAGGCTTTGAAAGCGCGCGTGGCGGCGAACTTCGCGGCGCTGACCTGCTGGGTGAACGACACGCGCTGGATCGACTTCCTGGCGTCGGACCGGACGATCCGCTCGCCGACCAGCGTCTGCCTGAAGATCGTCGATCCCGATTTCGTGGGCCTCGGCGAGAACGAGCGCCATGGCGCGATCAAGACGATGGCGGATCTGCTCGAAGCCGAGGCGGTCGCCTTCGACGTCGCCGGCCACAGGAACGCGCCGCCGGGCCTGCGCATCTGGTGCGGGGCGACCGTCGAGACGTCCGAGATCGAAGCATTGGGACCGTGGCTCGATTGGGCCTGGAAGGAGACGAGAACATGAGTTTCGTGCCCGAGAATCCGCTCGAAGAGGCGCTGCTGCGCGGGACCAGGAGCCCCATGGCGCGGCGCGAGTTCTTCCGCATGCTGCTCGTCTCGGACCTCGTGGTCGTGGGCCAGAAGAGCGAAGACGGCAGGCTCAAGATCGTGTCCAGCGAGCGCGACGGCAGGAAATACGTTTCGGCCTTCACCTCGGCGGCGCGGCTCAAGAACCACGTCCACAAGACGGTGAATACGCTGACGATGAACGGCCGGATGCTGCTCGAGCGCACGCGCGGCGTGACCGTGCTGATCAATCCGAGCGAGGAATACCCGGCCGAGCTGACGCCGGAGCTGATCGCGGAAATGCTCGAGACCAAGGACGTCTCGTTCAAGACGCTGCTGAATTGAGGTCGATCGTGGCGCCCAGAGTCCTCATCGCCGACAAGCTTTCGCCCGCCGCGGTGGCGATCTTCGAGCAGCGCGGCATCCAGGCCGCCGTCAAGACCGGGCTGTCCAAGGACGAGCTTCTGGCCGTCATCGCCGATTACGACGGCATCGCGATCCGCTCCTCGACCAGGATCACCGCCGAGGCGATCAAGCGGGCGGCGAAGCTGAAGGTCGTCGGCCGCGCCGGGATCGGCGTCGACAATGTCGACGTCGACGCGGCGACCGCCGCGGGCGTCATCGTCATGAACACGCCCTTCGGCAACTCCATCACCACCGCCGAGCACGCCATCGCGCTGATGATGGCCCTGGCGCGCCAGCTTCCCGCCGCCAACGCCTCGATGCAGGCCGGCCGCTGGGAGAAGAACCGCTTCATGGGAGTCGAGCTGACCAACAAGGTGCTGGGGCTGATCGGCGCGGGCAATATCGGCGCCATCGTCGCCGACCGCGCCAAGGGGCTTCGGATGCGCGTCGTGGCATACGATCCTTACCTGTCGCCCGAGCGCGCCGCCAAGCTCGGCATCGAGAAGGTCGAGCTCAACGACCTTCTGGCGCGCGCCGATTTCGTGACGCTGCACACGCCGCTCACCGACGAGACGCGCAACATCATCTCGGCCGACGCGATCAACCGCATGAAGAAGGGCGCGCGGCTGATCAACTGCGCGCGCGGCGGGCTGGTGGACGAGCGCGCGCTGAAGGCCGCCCTCGACAGCGAGCATCTGGCGGGCGCCGCCCTCGACGTCTTCGAGGAAGAGCCGCCGACCTCGAACATCCTGCTCGGCAGCGACAAGGTCGTGGCCACGCCGCATCTGGGCGCCGCCACCCGCGAGGCGCAGGAGAACGTGGCGCTGCAGGTGGCCGAGCAGATCTCGGACTATCTGCTGACCGGCGCGGTCACCAACGCGCTCAACATGCCCGCGATCAGCGCCGAGGAGGCGTCGAAGGTGCGCCCGTGGATCGTGCTGGCCGAGAAGCTGGGCGCGTTCGCGGGCCAGCTCGTCGACACTTCGATCGCCGCGGTCGAGATCGTCTATGAGGGCAGCGCCCGGGAGCTCAACAGGGACGCGCTGACGCAGGCCGCGCTCGCGGGCCTCCTCAAGCCGAGGCTGACGCAGGTCAACATGGTCAACGCGCCCGTCGTCGCCAAGGAGCGCGGCATCAAGGTGGCCCAGATCGCGCGCGACAGCGACAGCATCTATGAGGGCCATGTCCGCGTGATGGTGACGCTCGCCGACGGCAGCACGCGCCGCGTCGCCGGCACCGTGTTCTCGGACGGGCGCCCGCGGATGATCCGGATCCGCGACATCAACATGGACGCCGAGTTCGCGCCCCACATGCTCTATGTCGTCAACGAGGACAAGCCGGGCATGATCGGCAGGCTGGGCACGGTGCTGGGCGATGCGGGCGTGAACATCGCCGCCTTCGCGCTCGGCAGAAGCGCGCCGGGCGCCGACGCCATCGCGCTGGTCGAGATCGACGGCGGCCTCGACGAGGCGACCCTGGGCCTTATCCGCAAGCTTCCACGGGTCAAACAGGCGACGGTCTTGAACTTCTGAATTAGGGGTCTATGTCTTGGGCGCGGGAGGGCGCGCGCATGGGCTATGGACTGGAACACGCCGGGCCGGAGGTCTGGATCTACGTGCCGTGGGTCGCCTGGGCGGTGAGCTGGACCATCGCCGGCGTCTGGGCCAACCGCACGGTCGGACGCCCCGGAGGTTTGCGCGAGCTGCCCTATCGCATCT
>Ga0213876_10000405_pt1 | contig 36218 bp, 36 predicted proteins | sample BarmaccomBMRX_R9_FD_160113 | JGI IMG/M metagenome (GOLD analysis project Ga0213876, IMG submission 160113) | Root-associated microbial communities from Barbacenia macrantha in rupestrian grasslands, the National Park of Serra do Cipo, Brazil - RX_R9 | ecosystem: Host-associated > Plants > Roots... | reverse complement strand
GAACGGCGACAGGCCGACGGCTTCGGCCGCGGCGTCGAGGCTCGGCTGGTCCTGGTAGTTCTCGGACAGATAGCGGATGGCCCGCGCCATGCGCCTCCATTCCGGCCCGCTCTCCTGCGGCTTGATCGAGAGGATGTCGCTCATGGGACCAATATGGCCCCGGACGCTACCGCTGACGACCCGAAACTTGCGGTTTCATCCCAGACGCAGACTGCGCCTAAGCCATCTAAGGACTTGAAAGTATTCGATTTGGGCTTATTTCTTTTTAGAAGAGTTCCTCAAAAGAAAGTATGATGCACTACAATATGTAGGCTCAAAAAATTATCGACATGCTAAATACTGATCCTTATCCTCTCTGCTCAGTCGTGATTCGGTCCCTTGTTCTTGACCCGGTCCGGGCGGTCGTGTTAGGCCGCCCCGCTTTAGCGATTCGCAGGGGCGCTCGTAGAGGGGAGGAGTGACCTTATGTTCATGGAAAAGCTCCGCAAAATCTACGCTTGGTTTTCTCTCGCCGACTATGCGAGCGCATCCGAACATGCGACGAGGCAGGTCGTAAAACGCTATACTCGCGGGAATGTTTCAACTCAAAATGGCTGGTACCTCAACGAGGCTGATCTAGCTGAGCTATCAAAGCGTGGCGATGAAGCAGCATCTCGCCTTCGAAAGTTTGTGCGTTAGGTTCAACCGGCCTGGGTCCAATTCTAGGTTATGACGCTGACACCCGAACAACTGAGGGTGCTTGATAAAATTCGGTCCGAATGGGATCAGGCCGAAGAAGATATCAAGCGAGCAGAGCAAGTCTGCCTAGATATCGTCGTGCCGGCGATAAAAGAGCTTCGCTACGCCGGACGTCGGCTTGTAGACCTCATTCAGAAGCTGATCTTGGATCCGTCTTCCGGCGATATTCCGGGATTGCTGGCCGATGCAGAATTTGATTGTCATCGTGCACGCCATGACGCGATCGACGCGGCAACTTCCAAAATGGCAATTCAATTGGAGTTGATGAAGGACCATCTCACTTTTGAAATAGTCCTCCAAGTCTGTCCCGAATACCGAAGCGTCGCCCTTAAAGTGCTGGCAATTCGCGAGAAGATCGCGCTGTCGCGAAAAGACAGGAAAAATCGCGATGCGATTTATGCCGTTATCGAGACGGCAGACTTTCCTAAGCTGGTCGCCGACTACGATACGCTGCGGCTGAGCGAGCCGATGATGATCGAGATGGCAAAGCGCAGCCGGTGGCGCGACTTCTACGGTAAATGGGGATTTTGGATCGGATTGGCGGCGTTGATTACCGGCGCATATTTTTACTTCGTGCCGCTACACCAGTAGCGCTACGACCCGAAGCTTGCGGTGGTGCGCGCCCGGTGCAGCGCTGCCTTCAGCCGTTCCGCGAAGGAGATCCGTTCGGCGGGGGGCAGGAACTGGCCGATGCGCACGACCTTGCCGTGGCTCCACAGCGTCAGACGTCCGGGCTGCTCCTCGACCTGCACGCGCACCCAATAGGGATTGAGCGCGGTCTCGGTCATCGCAGGCCTCCTCACGATCCTGAGAAGCGACGGCGTAAGCGTGACGTGCTCTTCGCGCTCGGCCGCCTTGCGGCTGGCGCGGAACGCCCAGGCGAGGAGCGCGACGTCGGCGCCCAGAAACGGCAAGACCGGCCAGGCGCCGCGCAAGATGAAGTTCAGCGCGAAGGCAAGGTTGATCGAGGCGACGACGGCGAGGATCACAAGCAGCGCGCGCGGCGGAAGCGTAGGCGCCGGGCGAAGCACCGTGTCGAGCAGCATCTTGTCGAGCGGAAGATCGTCGGTCACGGCGCTCATGATACAGCTCAGGCCCGTGTCTGACGACGGGCCTGAGCCGGTTAGGCGGACTTAAGCGACGCTGCTAGGGAGGGGGGTGCCCGCAGCGCTTCTCATAGCCCGCACGTCCGCCATGATCCTTCCAGAACGGATCGCCCAGATCGATATCGCAGGGGCTCGTCGCGGCACCCACGACCGCACCGGTCACGCCGCCGATCGCCGCACCCGCGGCCGGATTGCCGGTCGCCGCGCCGATCGCAGCGCCGGCGCCTGCGCCGATGAGGCCGCCGGAGACCGCACGGTCGCCCGGATTGGTTCCGCAGCCCGCAAGCGCGACGGCCGCCGCCAAAGTCGTACCCAGCGCCAATGTTCTCAGACGCATTGTAATCCTCCTCATTCTCTCGTGCAGGAATAACGGATGAGGGCGCAGGATCGTTCCGGCCTCCATTGTGGCGACATCTGGGCAAATAGGGCGCCGACGGCTATGCATCTGCACCCGCGCGCGGATGCGCGCAACGAGAAAGACCATGGCGCGGATGCGCGCAACGAGAAAGACCATGCCTCGCCTTCTCACCGGGAAAGAGATCGAAGAGTTCTTCGCCCGCCTCGCGCGCGCGATGCCTTCGCCGAAAACCGAGCTCGAATACGACAACGTCTTCGAGCTGCTCGTCGCGGTCGTGCTCTCCGCGCAGGCGACCGACAAGAGCGTCAATAAGGCGACGGAGGAACTCTACAAGGTCGCCGGCACGCCGAAGGCGATGGCGGCGCTGGGCGAGAAACGCCTCGCATCCTACATCAAGACCATCGGCCTCTATCGCGGCAAGGCCAAGAACGTCGTCGCGCTGTCGAAGCTATTGCTCGAGAATCACAACGGCGAGGTGCCGCGCGATCGCGAGGCGCTGGAAGCGCTGCCGGGCGTGGGGCGCAAGACCGCCAACGTCGTGCTCAACGTCGCCTTCGGCGAGAAGACCATCGCCGTCGACACGCATATCTTCCGCGTCGGCAACCGCACGGGGCTGGCGCCGGGCAAGACGCCGCGCGACGTCGAGGACGGTCTCGTCAGGCGCGTGCCCGACAAATACGCGCTGCATGCGCATCACTGGCTGATCCTGCACGGCCGCTATACCTGCGTGGCGCGCAAGCCGCTGTGTCCAACCTGCGTGGTGCGCGATCTCTGCCGCTATCCCGACAAGACGACCGAGCTCGACCTCACGAAACCGGCGAAGGCGGCGCGCGGCGCAGCGAGGTGAGGCAGCCCGCGTCGAACGAAGAGTCCGCAGGGCGCGGCGAGGTCTCGACATGGCGCACCACCAGCACGCTGTTGTCGGGATAGAGGAAGAACCACGCACGGCACGCCGCGCTGTCGTAGCGCCACATCTCGGTCGGGCCGTCCTTGCGCGTGAAGGCGGGCGCGCCCAGCGCCAAGGTCAGCGCGCCCGACGACAGCCCGACCAGTCCGGGCGGCTCGCCCGGCGGCGGCGCTTCGGGCAGCGCCACGTGGTCGGACGGGCGACGGCTGTTGGCGCATGCCGCCAGCATCGCGCAACACAGAACGATCGTCAGTGCACGCTTCATGCCGGACTCTCCTTGGACACGCGCTTGAACAGATGCACCATCAGCGCCGCTCCGAACAGGGGCGCGATGAAATTGGCAAGCGGCACGACGGTCAGGATCGAGATGATCAGGCCGGCCGCGAAGATGCGTCCGCCGTTGCGCCGGCGCAGCGCATCGGCCGCGCCGCGTTGCAAGTGCCGCAGCGCCGCCAGCTCGAAATATTCGCGGCCCAAGAGCACGCCGTTGGCGATGATGGTGATGAGCTCGCCGGCTCCGGGCAGGAACGCGTCCACCGGCAAGAGCAACAGGTCGACCAGGACCACCAGTCCCGCCAGCCGGATGCCCGCGCCCGATCCCGTTCCGAAGCTCATGCCCGGCGCCTTGGGATCGGAGGGATAGGACCGCGCTTCGATGGCGTCGGCGACGCGGTCGAGATAGAGCGAGGCGAAGATCGCCGCGACCGGCCCGCCCAAGGTGAAGATGCCGATGATGATGAGGACCGGCGCCAGGATCTCGAGCAGGCGGTTCACCCAGGGATAGCCCAAGGTCGGCAGCGCGTGCAGCAGGTACTCGATGCCGGCCAGGACCAGGGCGAAGAGCACGATGGTCAGGAACAGCGCCTTCAGCGCCGTGCCCACCAGCGCGGGGTCGACCAGGAAGCCCAGCGCGCGGCCCAAGCTTGCGAACATGCGGGACGTCCTTTAACTGCTCGGCCGACGGCAACGGCACGGCCGACTGTTCGGGCCGGCTTCCATCGGGGTGACCTTAGCATGGCCAATTCGAAGACCCACCACGTCATCGCCTATGGCAGCGCCATCGTCGACGTTCTGGCCGAGGTGGAGGACGCGTTCCTCCTGACCCACAACATCGCCAAAGGGGTCATGACCCTGATCGACGAGCACCGCGCCGCCCAGCTCTACGGCGCCTTCGGCCGGCCGAAGGAGGTCGCGGGCGGTTCTGCCGCGAATACCATGGCGGGGCTGGCGTCGCTGGGCGCGCGGGGCTGCTTCGTCGGCAAGACGAAAGCCGACCGGCTGGGCGAGGCGTTCTTTGCCAGCATGAAGGACACCGGCGTCGACTATGCGACGCCCGCGTCCGGCGACGGGCCACAGACGGCCTGCTGCCTGATCGCGGTCACGCCCGACGGCGAGCGCAGCATGAACACCTATCTGGGCGCCGCGCGCGAGCTGGGCACGGGCGACGTGACCGAAGCCGCCATCGCCGCGGCCCAGGTGCTCTACATCGAGGGCTATCTCTGGGATGCGCCGAAGGCCAAGGCCGCGTCGCTCAAGGCGATCGACATCGCACGGGCGAGCGGCACCAAGGTCGCCTTCACGCTCTCCGATCCGTTCCTGATGGGGCGCTATCGCGACGAGTTCCTCGCGCTCCTGCCCAAGCTCGACATCCTCTTCGCCAACGAGGAAGAGGCGAAGGCGCTGTTCGCCGCGGACGATTTCGATTCGGTGCTGCAGGCGGTGCGCCCGCTGAACGCCATCGCGGCGCTGACGCGCTCGGAGAAGGGCTGCGTCGCGGCCAAAGGCGGCGAAGTGCATGTCGTCGATGCCGTGCCCGTCGCGCGCGTCGTCGATACCACCGGCGCGGGCGACCAGTTCGCGGCCGGCTTCCTGTACGGCTTGACGCACGGCTTCGACCTGGCGCGCTGCGGACGTCTGGGATCGCTCGCCGCCGCCGAGGTCATCTCCCATGTCGGGGCGCGGCCGGTGACGCCGCTGAAGCAGCTGGCGGCGAGCGCGGGGCTGCTTTAGGCGCAGGTTCTAGTCGGCAGGATCATCTTCGACTAGCTTTTCCTGCCTCTAGGCCTCCACGCTAGCGCCCATAACCCCCATTTAATTTCTCTATGGAGAAATTATTTGGGCTTATGGTACGCTCTAACCCTCTTATCGAGCGAGTCTGGACTCGCTCGAGTGAATCCGGCTGAGGTCCACGTACGACACAGCCCTCAACGGTCTGTCCACGTTGCCCAACCATCGAGTGGTGGGCTTGCGAATGCTCGATGTTTTATGATCCGCGCCTTCCAGATATCCGCACTTGATCTCCGCGCGCCGAACGCGATCCCAAGCCGTGTCACCGGAACGCGTCGTGTTCAATGCTTTGCAAAGCAGTAAATGGGGCCAGCTCTGGGCTCGAATTGGGCGCGGTGTCTCTTGGGTGGCTGATGCGTGCACCAGCGCAATGACATTGAATGATCATCACGAGTGGGTTCGCACTGCGGCTAACACGCTGCTCTGCGGAGGCGACACGCTTTGGCAGAGCATGTGCGCTGAGTGGGCCAAAGGCCTCGAATCCTCAGAAGCCAAAGACATTGTCCGCGCAATTGACGAGGCATTGACGAAGTAACGAGCTCCGAGCCGCTCGTTGCATCTAACCACGCGGCGGCTTGCGCAGATACACATACAGCGCGCCGCTCCCGCCGTGGCGGCGATGCGCGGCGCGGTGGTCGGCGATCAGCGGTGCGAAGTCGGGTTCCTTCAGCCAGCGCGGCACCGCGCTCTTGAGCACGCCGCGCGACGAGCGCTCGCGCTCCATGTCGAAGGGCGCATGCGGATCGCTGTCGCGCGCGCCCTTGCCGGTGATGACCAGCACCAGCTTGCCGCCGCGGCGCTGCGTGCCGCGCAGCATGGCGAGCAGCGCGCGATGCGCGACCGCTTCGGTCATGCCGTGCAGGTCGATGCGTCCGTCGGGCTCGACCTCGCCCTTGCGCAGGCGGTCGGCGGTATTGCCGTCGAGCCCGCCGGTGCGGCCGGGCTTCTTGGCGGGCTTCGCCGAAGCCTTCGCGACGGGGCGGTGCGGGCGCGCCTCCTTGAACGCTTCGGCGAATTCGGCGCGTTCCTGGTCGGTGGTCTTGCGTCTCATCGGAGGCGGGCGGCGACGGGCTTGGGCAGCAGCACGAACATGCGTCCCGGCTGTTTCATTTCGCCCGCGAGCTTCTCGGCCTCGGGCCCGAATCCGAAGAAGACGTCGGCGCGCACCGCCCCGCGGATCGCTCCGCCCGTGTCCTGCGCCACGAACAGCCGGTCGAAGGCCTTGCCGTCCGGCGTGGTGGTGGCGATGAAGAACGGCACGCCCAGCGGATGCAGGCGGGTGTCGACGGCGATGCTGCCGTTCGGCGTCAACGGCAGGTTCTCGCTGCCTGTGGCGCCCAGGTTCGGATCGCCGATCGGCATCTCCTTGAAGAAGATGAAGGATGCGTCGCTCTCCATCACCGCGCCCGCCTTGTCGGGATGGGCGATCAGCCAGTCGCGGATCGACTGGAGCGACACCTCGCTCTTCTTCAGCGCGCCGTCGGCGATCAAGGTCTTGCCGATCGCGGTATAGGGATGGCCGTTCTCGCCGGCATAAAGCACGCGCGCGGTCGTGCCGTCGTCGAAGGCGACGCGGCCCGAGCCCTGGATGTGCAGGAAGAATACCGCCACCGGATCGTCGGCATAGAACAGCACCGGCGCCGTCTTCAGCCCCTTGGCGTCGATCTCGGCGCGCGAGGCGTAAGGCACCAGGCGATGCTGGTCGATGCGGCCGGCGATGTGCTCGCCCTTGAACGCCTCGCGGAACTGGCCGAGATCGACGCTGACGAGGTCGGACGGCAGCCCGTAGACCGGCGTCTGGTATTTGCCGCGATGCAGGCGGCTCGCATGGATCTCGGGCTCGAAATAGCCGGTGAACAATCCGTCTTTCGCGTCGCCCGCGCTCACCTCGGCCGGCTCGAACCACTGCTCGAAGAAGTCGCGCGCGGCGTCGGCGCGATAGGATGCCTCGCAAGCGCCGCGCCAATCGCCGACCGTGCCGCCGTAATTGCCCACCCGGGTGTCGTCCGCATCGGCCGTCAGTGCCTTGCACGAGCGCTGGAAGGCGAGCAGCGCGCGCTTGGGATCGCCGGCCGCCCAGCCCGGCAGGTCCGGGAAATGCAGCGCTGTCAGCCTCAGCGGGCCCTGGACCGGCACGCGCGTCAGCCACCAGGCCAGGAAGCCTGCCACGGCCAGAAGGACGACGAGGCCGGCAAGGATCCGCCCCCGCGCCATCGCTTACTGGGGAAGGTCGCCCGAGGTGGCCACCAGGGTCCAGTTCGGATCGCGCGCGCGGGTGTCGCGCGAGAAGGTCCACACATCGGTGACGTCGCGCACCGAGCGCGCGTCGCCTTCGACGACCTTGCCTTCGGCGTCGCTGGTGGCGGAGATGAACTGCGCGCCGAAGGCGACGGTGATCTCCGCGGTGCGCCCGTTCAGGCGCGCCTGCACGATCTTGGCGTCCTTGAAGCCGACGAAGGTGAAGGCGATGGTCTCCTTCGCCGCCTCGCGCGCGGCGATCGCCGTCTCGAAGGCGCGATAGACCTCGTCGCTGAGCAGCGGCTTCAGCTCGGCCCGATCGCCGCGGGTATAGGCGGTGACGATCGTTTCATAGGCCTGGCGGCTGCCGGCCAGGAAGTGCTCGGTCTCGAAGCCGCGGTCGGCTTCGCCGATATCCGTCAAGCCGCGCGCCACCGGATCGGCCGGGCGGCCGTCGATGATCTCGGCGCGCTTGGGGTAGGCGAGCACGTTTTCCTGTTCCGCCGGCGGCGCCTTGGGATCGGGCTGGAAGCGCAGGTTCGAATCCTGCGGCGGGCGCTCGTGGCCCGTGCGGCGGCCGAGCACCGTGTAGAGCCTGAACAGGAAAAATCCTGCCACCGCGATCAGCACGATATCGATGAGTTCGGAATTCGCCATGACGACAACAACCCTGCGAGAACCCCTCGCCAACGCTTAGCCTAGACCCCCGGCATCGCCGGGGGAACCCCATATATAGGCGCCGAAACGGTGAATCGCCACACCGCGATGCGCGTCGCCCGGTGCGTCGCCGGTGCTTCACTTGCCTCGCGCGCGCGTTCCATGGTAGCGGCACGCGCGATTTTCAAAGAAGGTTCAACATGAGCGGCAGTGGCAATCCGGGCGGACAGGGCGACGGCGGCGAACAGGCCCAGCCGCGTCTCAACGTGGTCGGCCAGTATGTGAAGGACCTGTCGTTCGAGAACCCCGGCATGCCGCAGGCGCCGCAGGGCCGCCCGCAGATCGACCTCCAGGTCGACCTTCAGGCGCGGCAGATGAACGAAGAGGTCTACGAGGTCGAGCTCAAGCTGCGCGTATCGGCGCAGGGCGAAGGCAAGACCGTCTTCCTGCTCGAGCTCGTCTATGCGGGCCTGTTCCAGCTGCAGAACGTGCCGGAGGAGATGAAGCAGGTGGCGCTCCTCATCGAGGCGCCGCACATCATCTTTCCCTTCGCGCGCCGCATCGTGGCCGACGTCGTGCGCGACGGCGGCATGCCGCCCCTGATGGTCGAGCCGATCGACTTCGCCGCGCTGTTCCGCGCCCGCCAGGCCGAGATCGCCCGCGGCGCCGGCCAGAGCGGCACGGCGTAAAACGACGCGGACGGCTTAAGGCAAAACGGCACCGCTCGACGAAGGGCGGTGCCGCTTGAATCCAAGCTCGCCAAGCCTCAGCGCTTCGCCTTCGGCTTGTACTTCCTGTGCTTGGGCGCGTGTCCCTGCGCCCAGTCCAGCATGCGCTGATAGAGGAAGGACTGGAACGGGTGCTGCGGACCGTTCAGCGCCTGGTTCTTGCCGACCAGTGACGGGCTCAGCGGGATCAGGAAGTCGCGATAGGTCGTGCCGATGTTTTCGTACACGACGAGGAACGCGTTCTGCTGCTTCCACTGGTCGAGCTGGCCGGGGTTGAGGATCGCGGCCTTGAGGTCGGCCGCGGTCCAGTTCGCGGCGCCCCGGTCGAGGTTCAGGTTCTTGCCGTTGTTGTAGATGAACGGCTTGAACACCATGAGGTTGTCGAAGCTCAGCGGCGATTGCGCGGCTTCGGCGTTCAGCATGCCCCAGCCATAGACCGGATCGACGCCGGGATCGCCCAGGTCGGTCGCCGAGCGCAGCACGATCTGCACCGTCTCGTCGGCATAGTTGACCAGCCACGGCCAGCGCATCTGCAAAAGGCCGATGGTGCCGGTGACGAGCGGCGCCGCGAACGACGTGCCCGTCATGCGCGTCACGCCGCCGTTGTTGTCTTCCACCAGCATCAGCTCGCCCGGCGCCACGAGGTAGCGGTATTTGATCTTGTTCTGCTCCTGGCAGGCGCCGTCCACCGTGATGCAGGCCTCGCCCGGCGTGTTCGAGAAGCGCGAGATCTCGTTCGTCGGCCCGACCGAGCCCGCGATGATGACGTTCTTGGGCGCCGCGAAGCCCGCGGGCCACGCGATGTCGGCGGTCTGCGACACGCCTTCGTTGCCCGCCGCCTTGACCAGTACCAGCTCGTGCTTGCGGTCGTCGAGCGCTGTGAGGATCTGGCCCCATTCGACCGACCAGGTCCATCCCGGCACGCCGAGCGAGGCATTGACCACGGTCGAGCCCTGGTCGTTGAGCTTGGTGATGCCGGTGGTGACGGCGCCCCAGTTCGAGGTGCCCGAGGCGTCGAAGGGATCGTAGAGGCGCACGTGGTTGTAGGGCGACACGCCCATCACGCCGTTGCCGTTCTGCTGGGCGGCGATCAGGCTCGCCACCGCCGCGCCGTGATCGTTCACATAGCCCTTGTAGCCGCCGATGAACTGCAGGTCCTTGACGTCGGAATAGTTCTTGGCGATCGACGCGTCGAGCAGGCCCATGATGCGGCCCGGCGCCGTGCCCTGCGCCCTGGCCAGATCGGGCGACCAGTGCACCGCCGCCATCCACCAGTCGGGATGGTCGATGCCGGTCATGCCCATCAGCCCGTCGTAGAAATTGAAGAAGAAGGCCGAGCGCGCTTCGGGCGTCGCGGCGGCAAGCGAGGCCTGGCTCGTCGGATCGATGCCGTATTTCGCGAGCAGGCCGTTGATGAAGACCGAGAAGCCGTGCTTGGTCTTGGCCTGCACGACCGGTCCCCAGAAGGCATTGGCCTTGGAATAGAAGGCCGACAGCTGCGCCTGGAGCTGAGAATAATCCGTCGCGCCCGAGGTCTGCAGGTCGTTCCACAGCGTGTTGATGTTGCCCCAGTCGGGACCGGCCGAGCTCCAATAAGGATAGACGCCGGAAAGGAAGTCGTTGCCGCCGAAGGGATTGATCGTGCCCCAGAACGGATCGATGGGACCGTAGAAGGGATTGATCGTGCCGTAGAACGGATTGATCGGTCCCCAGAAGGGCTGGATGTTGCCCCAGAAGGGGCTGATCGTGCCGTAGAAGGGATTGATCGCGCCATAGAACGGATTGATCGGGCCGTAGAACGGGTCGACCGGCCCGCCGCCGGCGCCATAGAACGGCGTGATGTCGCCGCCCTGGTCCTGCCCCTTCTGATCCCTGCCATCGGCGGTCGCGCTGCTTGCTGCCAGCACGCACATCGCCGCCACGCCGGCTTTCAGCCAGTTCCGCATCATCGGTCCCACGCCTGCTTCTTCTTCTTTTTCTGAGCTGCAGCCTCGCAGGGCGGGATGAATCGAATCTTAACGGCCACGGCGCAATTGAGCGGATTCGAAATCGAAGTTAATTTTGGATTTACGCGACGGCGCGCGCCCGTTCCGCCAGCACGCGGCTGAGCGGCAGGTGCACGCGCGCCACCGTGCCGCCGCTCGCGCCCGCGCAAAGCGTCAGCCGCCCGCCGTGCAGCTCGACCAGCGATTTCGCGATGGGAAGGCCCAGCCCCACGCCGCTATGGCTGCGCGCATAGGCGCTCTCCGCCTGGCCGAAAGGCTCCATGACCAAGGCAAGCTTCTCTTCCGGGATGCCCTTGCCCTCGTCCTCGATGACGATGTCGACGCCGTCCTCCACGCGCTCGGTACGCACCTCGATGCGCCGGTCGCCGGGCGTGAACTTGAGCGCGTTGGAAAGCAGGTTGACCACGGCTTGGCTCAGTCGCGCGCGGTCGGCGCATACCGAAACCTCTTCGGCGCTCACCGCGACGCGCGCGCGGCCTTCTCCCAAGGCATCCAGCGCCTCGTCGATCAGGGCGGGAAGCGCAACGCGGTCGTCGGCCAGCGTCACCCGGCCGGCCTCGAGGCGCGCCATGTCGAGGATTTCGCTCAGCACCGACAGCAGGTTGCGGCCGCTCTCGGCGATTGTGCCGGCATAGTCGCGCACCCGCTCGGGCGTCAGCGAACGGCCTACCGTCATCAGCTCCGAGAAGCCGATGATGGCGTTCAGCGGCGTGCGCAGCTCGTGGCTCATATTGGCGAGGAACTGGCTCTTGGCGCGGCTCGCCTCCTGGGCGCGCTCGATGGCGACGCGCAGCTGCGCCTCGGTCTCGATGCGGCGCGCGATCTCCTGGTTGCGCTCGGCCAGCGTGCGCTTCAGCTCGTCGCGGTGGCGGTGCACCAGCACATGGCGCCAGGCGATCCAGGTGATGAGGATGAGGCCGAACAGGATGATGCCGACCAGGATGGCGCGCTGCGTCGCGGCGCGCGATTCCTTCAGCTTGCCGTCGCGCTCGAGCTGGGCCGACTTCAGCTTGGCGATCTCGAGCTGCTGGCTGGCGAAGTCGAACCGGGCCGACATCAGCGCCGAATTCGCCGACGCCGCGATCTGGCGCCCCTCGTCGTCCAGGCGCTTGAACGCCTCCAGATGCGCGATCGACAGCGGATAGTTGCCCACCGCGCGATAGACCTTATAGGCGATCTCGTGCGCGTCGCGGAACGGTGCGATGGTCGTCGGCAGATCGACGCCCTTGAACGCCTTCTCCAGGTCGGCGACGGCGGTCGCCATGGCGTAACGCTGATATTCGATGTCGGCCTTCACGCCCCAGACGAACGGTGCCCAGCCGCTGTCGTCCTTGGGCCCGAGCAGCGACAGCGCCTTGTTCGCCGCGCGCTCGGCCTCGACCAGCTTGCGCTGGCGCGCCTGGCTCATCGCGATGTTGGTCAGGATGCGCGCTTCCAGCATCGGGCTCTTGATCTCGCCCGCCAGCTTCAGCGCATGCTTGTAGTTGTCGATGGCCTCGCCGTAGCGCCCCTGCTGCTGCAGCGCGAAGCCGATGTTGTTGGCGATAGACAGCTCGAAGCCGGGATCGCCCGCATAGGCCTGCGCCGCCTGGCGGTAATAGCCGACCTCGCGCTCGAAATCGCGCGCCTTCTCGTAGATCGTGCCCAGGCCCAGAAGGGCGATGGCCTGGCTGCGCTGGATGCCGAGCCTGACGAACACCTTGTGGGCGTCGTGATAGTTCTTCAGCGCGCCCGCGAAATCGCCGCTGCTGTCGGCGATGCGCGCGCGCGTCAAGGCCAGGTCGCCGTCGAGCTTGCTGACCTGGCCGTCGCGGGCGGCGAGCGTGGAGGCTTTCGCGACGGCGGCGCGCGCTTCGTCCACCCGGTTGACGCGGTTCAGCGCCTCGCCTTCCAGCCACAGCGCGGTCGCCAAGGCCTCGTCGTGGCGCCGCGAGGCGCGATGCTGCGTGGCGATCGCCTCGGCCGTGCGCGCGCCCAGGAGCGCCGCGTTGGGATCGGCCATCATCGCTTTCTGGCTGTTCGCGATCTCCTGGTCGAACACCGCCCATTCGTGCTCGCCCGACGGCGCCGGCGCCGCCGACGCGCCGCTCCAGATCGCGAAAGCGACCATGGCCACGGTGACGGTGCGGACTTGCGGATGCATCGCGTTTTCTCAGGTCCCGCGTGCATCATGTGCGCAAGTGATTTATGGCGCGTAAAGCTAAACACATGCAAAAGCGGCCTTATTCGCGCAAAGAGCGAGGGTGTCTATCAATTGCTAACGATATTCTGTTCGCCGGCTTACAGACGCCGCGCGTCAGTGCGCGACGAAGTCGGCGGTCGTGATCGTCCCCGTGATGAAGAAGCTCAGATCGATCACATAGTCCTGCCCGGCGGTATAGTTGCCGTCGCCGGTGGCGTCGACCACGAGCAGGTAATGGGTGCTATAGCTGCCCGAGATCACCTGGATCACGGTGGCGCCATAGGCCGGGCCATGGCTGTTGAGGCCGACGTCGTTGTCGAAGGTCGTCTGATCCACGCGGCCGGTCGTATAGTCGACGCTGCCGACCGTGAAGCCGAAATCGAACATCTCCTGGCTGGAATTGAAGGCGAAGACGGAATCGTGGCCCGTCGCTCCCGTGGACTCCGACGCCGCGTTGTAGATGAACGTGTCGTGGCCGCCTAAGCCGTTCATGAAATCGGCACCGCCGCCGCCGGTGATGAAGTTCTCTCCGCCGCTGCCGCCGACCAGCTGATCGGCGCCGGCGCCGCCGTAGATGATATAATTGGCGCTCGATTCCGGACTGAAGCTCAGGCTGTTGCCGGCGCCCAGCGCGCGCCCGTCGACCGTCAGGGTCTCACCTGTGGTGAACTCGCCGTCGACGAGGGCTAGCGCGTAGTTGTTCCCGGCCGCGACCTCGATGGTCTCGATGCTTTTGATCGTGTTGACGCCGAAGTGGAACAGCGTGAAGGGGCCGTTCAGCGCCAGCACGTCGTCGCCCGCGCCGCCCACCAGGCTGTCGCCGGCCAGAAGGTTGGCGGCGAATTCGAAGCGGAAGCTGCCGTCGGTCTCGGCGCTGCCGTCGAAGCTTAAGGTGCTGAAACCCATCCCTGTGGCGTCGACGTCCAAGGTCTGGCCGGCGGCGACGTTGGCCTCGTTGGTCGCGATGACGAAGTTGCCCGTGCCGAAGGCCAGCGTCTCGATCCCGGTGAGCGCGGCGGCGCCCAGGGTCAGGCCGGTGTGATAGTCGCCCGCCAGGTTCAGCGTGTCGCTGCCCGTGCCGCCGTCGACCTTGTCCGACGCATCGTAGGCTCCGCCGAAATAGAAGACGTCGTTGCCGGCGCCGCCATGGACGGTGTCGTTGCCGCCATGTTCCAGATGGAAGAGGTCGGCGCGCGCGCCGCCGGTGAGGGTGTCGTCGCCCGCGCCGCCATAGACGAGGTAGTGCCCGTCCAGCTCGGCGGAGCCGTCGAAGGCCAGCGTGTCGGTCGCCTTCAGCGCCGCGCCGTTGATCAACAGATAAGCGCCCTGGGCGAGGTTGCCGTCGTTCATGGCGAGCTTGTAGTCGTGACCGGCGCCCAGCTGCACCCGCTCCACGTTCACCATCGTGTCGGCGGCGAAGGTCACCCCGGCGGAATAGTCGCCGCGCAGGACGAGCCGGTCGTCGCCGGCGCCGCCGTCGACTTTGTCCGCGGCGGTGAACGCGGCATCGAAGCGGATCAGATCGTCGCCCGCGCCGCCGTTCACGGTGTCTACGCCGTTCTGATTCAAATAGAACGCGTCCGCCAGCGCGCCGCCCACGATCGCATCGTCGCCCGCGCTGCCATAGACGGTCAGATGCCCGTCCGTCTCCGCGGAGGCATCGAGCGTCAGGCCATGGCCGCCTGCGACCGCGAGCGCATTGACGATCAGCTGCGCCCCGGCCGCGATGGTCGCGTCGTTCAGGGTCAGCTTGTCGTCGAAGGCGCCGGCCAGCTTCAGCATCTCGAAGTTCACGATCGTATCGGCGCCCAACACCAGCCCCGTCGAATAGTCGCCCTTCAGCAGCAGCGTGTCGCGGCCGTCGCCGCCATCCAGCCTGTCGCCCGCGTCGAGCGCGCGGCCCAGGTCGAAGACGTCGTCGCCGCTGCCGCCGCTGGCCGTGTCCCGGCCGCCGCTGCCCAGCGTGATGGTGTCCGCCAGCGTGCCGCCCAGGATGCGGTCGTCGCCCGCGCCGCCGAAGACCGCGAAACGTCCGTCCGTTTCCGCCGAGCCGTCGAAGACGAGCACGTGGCCGCCCGTCGGCGCGCCGCCGTCGATCGTCAGCGTCTTGCGCGGCGCGACGTTGTCGTCGATGAGGGTGAGGTTGTAGTCGAAGCCGTTGCCCAGGCGGATCGTCTCGATGCTCGCGATCGTGTCGCTGCCGAAGGTGAGGCCCGCGGAATAGTCGCCGCCGAGCGACAGCGTGTCGTCGCCGAAGCCGCCGTCGATGCGGTCGGACGCGGTCAGCGCGGCGCCCATCGCGAACAGATCGTTGCCGGTGGCGCCGCTGGCCGTGTCGTTGCCGCCTTGCGAGAGGTCGAAGACGTCGTCGCCCGTGGTGCCCACGAGATCGTCGTCGTTCGCGGTGCCGTTGATCGATGCCATGGAACGCTTCGCTCCTTGCCGCGGCGCGCGGGGCCGCGACGCGAGGCGCGCGCGGATGGCGGCGATCCTATCGGCGGGTGGAAAGCCGCCGCTTGTCGAAGCGTCCCAGAGTCTTGTCGATGCGGCCCAGAGGTCAGCGCTCAGACCAACTCATCGAAGAAGACGGCGATCGCCACGCCGAACAGGCGCGCAATCGTGAACAGGCGGGCCGCACTGATGCGGTCGGTGCCGCGCTCGTATTTCTGGACTTGCGTGAAGCTCACGCCCAGGCGTCGGCCGAGATCGGTCTGCGTCATCTTCCGCTCCTCGCGCAGCATCCGGATGCGCTTGCCGATGTGGCGGTCGATGGAGGTGCTGGCTTTGGGTCCCGCCTGATTCGTCTCAGCGGCTTTCGGCACCGACTACTCCCAGTGGGTTGCTCCGAAAGCGCAATTTATTCTCCCTATGGTAGCGTAAATCAAACTTTCTGGCTGACTGTATAGCCAGTTTGGCTGATTACCACCCTCTTTGGATGAATGATCACCCCACGCCAATCCAAGGCTGCCCGTGCTCTCCTCGGCTGGACCCAGCTCAAGCTCGCAGAGAATGCCGGCATTCCGCTCGATACGGTGAAGCGCTTCGAGCGCAGCAAGAGCGACACGCGCGGCCAGGCGATGATCGCGATGGAAACCGCGATCCGCCATGCAGGCATCAAGCTCATCCCGCCCGATGATCGCGAAGGCGAGGGTCTGCGGTTTGCGAGCGTAAGGAACGACGGCATAGCTTCAAGGTAGTCGAATGAACTGGTCTTCTTTGAATGATTTGCTTTCGACGTTGGCGAATTTTTCTGCAGTTGCGACTGCGTTGATTGCTGTTGGTGCCAGTGCACTCTATTTCTATAGAGGAGCGGCGCGCAGACGCGCTCTCGAGGGCCTTCTCAAGCGCGAGCGCGCGCACGACGAAGAATACTCCTTTGCGGGAAACGGAGATCGCACCATTCTTTATTTGATGGCGCATCTCGCAATGTCGGAGAGCGAGATTCTGAACGCGGCATTTTCCAGCCGTCGTATAAAGAGGTGGTTGGCCAACGATCCCGGTAGCGGACGTTCGACGGCGATATACTTTCAATACGACCCGAAAGGTGGCTCAGCTGAGATCACGGACTACATGAATCGAGTCGACGAGACCTTGCAGCGCACCGAGCTTTGGCAGGGCGCCGTGAAGCAAAAAAGGAGCAAAGCTCGCCCTCCTAGATTTGCACGATGATTCCGGTCCTAGATTGCGTAACCGCATGAATTGAGCCCTGCCTCTTACGCGCGCGCTTCTAAACCTCGATCTCCGCCACCACCGGCACGTGGTCGGAAGCCAGCTTCCAGCCGCGCATCTTCTTCACGATCTGCTGGCTCTTCAGCGCGCCCTTGAGCGCGGGCGACACCCAGATGTGGTCGAGCCGCCGGCCGCGGTCGGCCGCCGCCCAGTCCAGCGCGCGGTACGACCACCACGAATAGATCTTCTCGGTCGCGGGCACGAATTCGCGCGTCACGTCCACCCAGTCGAACGACGCCTTCACGTTGCCCAACAGCTCGGTCTCGACGGGCGTGTGGCTGACGATCTTGAGCAGCTGCTTGTGGCTCCAGACGTCGTGTTCGAGGGGCGCCACGTTCAAGTCGCCGACCATCACCACCGCGTCGCCGCGCGCGCCTTTGCGCTTCTCGAAATAGGCCGTCATCTCGCGCAGGAAGTTCAGTTTGTGCGCGAACTTCGGATTGACGGCCGGATCGGGGATGTCGCCGCCCGCCGGCACGTAGAAGTCGTGCAGCTCGAGCCCGTTCTCGAACGTCACCTGGATGTGGCGGCAATCGCTGTTGGAGCAGAACTCGTGGGAATACTGCTCGCGGAACGGCAGGCGCGAGAGCACCGCGACGCCGTGATAGCCTTTCTGGCCGTGGATCGCCTGGTGCACATAACCGAGCTCGGCGAAGGCGGCGCGCGGGAACAGGTCGTTGACGACCTTGGTCTCCTGCAGCGCGATGGCGTCGGGCCGGTGCTCCTTCAGGAAGCGCCGGACGAGGCCGATGCGCAGGCGCACCGAGTTGATGTTCCAGGTGGCGAGTTTCATGAGCGAGCCTTAGCGCGCCGGGCGCGTGGGCGCCACGCCTTGCCGGGGACGGCGCCGAAATGCCGCCTCGCGCGTTTTCTTTCCAGAGTGGAATCGAGGGATAAGAACAATGACATTGCTCCTGATCATCATCCTGGTCGTCATCCTCCTGGGCGGCGGCGGCGGCTACTACGGCTATCGCACCTATGGCGGTCCGGGCCTCGGCGGCGCGCTGGGCCTGGTCATCATCGTGCTGCTGGTCCTGTGGCTCCTGGGCGGCTTCCACCCCTAGCCGAACCGACATGAACCGATGCGGAAATGGAGGCCTTTCGAGGCCTCTATTTTCTGCATTCCGGCCATGCTCGGGCCGCGCAACTATGTTTCGCGCTACAATAAGCGTTTATATTCAAAGCTTTACGGAGAATTTGTCACCGATAAATGCTGAATATTACATAAATCGTTTACTTGTAACGCTCCGGACCCCTCCCTATCTCACACCTGTCGAAGGCGATCGTCGCCGCGAGATTCCAAGCGGTCCGGAGGGGCTTCTCCGACCCGCAAAACGATAGGAGAGACCGCCATGAACAGCGAATATCAGATCCATGCGAGCCGTAAGACCTCGGACGACACCAACGTCGTTAGCTTCCTGTCCGCCGCGCTGATCGCGATGGCCGGCGTGCTCCTGGTCGCGACCTCGTTCGCCCTGATCTAGGGCGCGCTCACCCAAGGACGGAATTGGACGCGTCGGCGCTCCCCCCTCAAGACGCGTCCAACGGCCAGCGGGCCCTCGGCGACACTCCCAGCCCGTCGAACAAGCCAAGCTGGCCACGTTCAACCCCTGCCCAGGCGACCATCGCGGCATTGTCCGTGCACAGCCTGGGCGGGGGTTTTTTTATTTGGAAGCCGCGGTCCGAGCAGAGCGCGTCCAGCGCGTCGCGGATCGCGGCGTTCGAGGCGACGCCGCCCGCCACCACGAAGTCTGGCCCCCGCGGCCCTTCAGGGCCGAGACCATTCCGCCCGTCAGGGCCGAGACCATTCCGTCCGTCAGGGCCGAAATCGGCAAAATCAGTAGACGGATGATCTTGCCGGAACATCGCCATCGCCGCCGCCACGCGGTCGCGGAAGACGTCGATGACGGCGGCCTGGAACGAGGCCGCGACATCGGCGGTGTCGGGCTCCTCGATCTGGCGCACCGCGGTCTTGAGCCCCGAGAACGAGAAGTCCGCCCCGGGCCGTCCCACCATCGGCCGCGGCAGGGCATAGCGTTTGGGATTGCCGCGCCTGGCGGCCTGCTCGACGCTCGGCCCGCCGGGATAGGGCAGGCCCAGGAGCTTCGCGGTCTTGTCGAAGGCCTCGCCGACCGCGTCGTCGATGGTGGTGCCGTAGCGGCGATAGCGCCCCACCCCGTCGACGCTCAGGAGCTGGCAATGCCCGCCCGAGATCAAGAGCAGCAGGAACGGGAAGCGCGCGCCTTCCGACAGCCGCGCGGTCAGCGCATGCGCCTCGAGGTGGTTGACCGCGACGAGCGGCTTGGCCGCGGCCAGCGCCAGCGCCTTGGCCGCGGTCAGCCCCACCATCACGCCGCCGATCAGCCCCGGCCCCGCCGTCGCCGCCACCGCGTCGAGATCGGCGAGCGCCACGCCGGCCTCGCGCAACGCCTCGTCGACGATACCGTCGATGCGCTCGACATGGGCGCGCGCGGCGATCTCGGGCACCACGCCGCCGTAAGGCCGGTGCGCGTCGAGCTGGGAGAAGATGACGTTCGACAGGATCTGCCCCGGCCCGGGCGCCGACCCGCGCACCACCGCGGCCGCGGTCTCGTCGCAGCTCGTCTCGATGCCAAGCACGGTCCAGTCGCGCAAGCCTTCGCTTTCCTGTACTAGATCGCCCGCGTCCTAGCCCGAACCGTCCATGCCGCCAACCGAAAACTCGCACCAAGACGGACCGCCGCTCCGCCTGGGCACGCGCGGCTCCAAGCTCGCGCTGGTTCAAGCCGGCATGGTCGCGGCGGCGCTCGGGCATTGCGAGATCGTGGTGCTCAAGACCACCGGCGACCGCATCCAGGACCGTCCGCTCGCCGATGCGGGCGGCAAGGGCCTGTTCGTCAAGGAGCTCGAGGATGCTCTGCTGTCGCGCAGCATCGACCTCGCGGTGCATTCGATGAAGGACGTGCCGACGGCACTTCCGCCCGGCCTCGCGATCGCGGCGCTGCTGCCGCGCGAAGACCCGCGCGACGTGCTGGTGTCGCATGTCGCCGCGTCGCTGGAGACGCTGCCCAAGGGCGCGCGCGTCGGCACCAGCTCGGTGCGCCGCGCGGCGCAGGTGCTTCGGCTGCGGCCCGACACGCAGTGCACCCTGCTGCGCGGCAACGTCGACACGCGGCTGAAGAAGCTCGACGACGGCGCAATGGACGCGATGCTGCTGGCGCTGGCGGGCTTGAAGCGCCTCGGGCTCGAGAGCCGCGCGACCGCGACGCTCGACATCCTGCCCGCGCTCGCGCAAGGCGCCATCGGCATCGAGGTGCGCGAAGGCGAAGAGCACGCGGTCGCGCGATTGAACGATGCGGCGACCGCGGCCGCGCTCGCCTGCGAGCGTGCGTTCCAGGACGCGCTGGGCGGCTCGTGCCGCTCGCCCATGGCGGGGCTGGCGCGCGCAGAGGGGGGACGGATCGTGTTCGACGGCGAGGTCATCGCGCCCGACGGCAGCGATTTCGTCGCCACCCATATCGAGGCGCCGCTTGGCGATGCGGCGCGCGCCGGCCGCGAGGCCGGGCTCGCGATCCGTCCGCGGGCGCTGCCCTGGCTCGATCTCTGAGATGCGCGTGCTGGTGACGCGGCCGGAAGGCGACGCGGCGCGCACCGCCGATCTTCTTCGCGCGCTGGGACACGAGCCGGTCGTCATGCCGCTGCTCGACACGCGTTTCCGCGACGGGCCCGAGATCGCGCTCGACGGCGTGCAGGCGATCCTCGCGACCAGCGCCAACGGCGTGCGCGCGCTGATGCGGCGCACGCCGCGCCGCGACGTGCCGGTCTTCGCGGTCGGGCCGCAGACGGCCGAAGCCGCAAGAGACTTCGCCATCGTCCGCAATGCCGACGGCGATGCCCGCACGCTCGCCGATGCGGCCAGGCGCTGGGCCGATCCCAAGGCCGGCCCGCTGCTGCACGTCAAAGGCGCTGAAGGCACAAGCGGCCTCGATCTCCCAGGCTTCGACCTGCGCAGCATCGTGCTCTACGACGTGGTGCCCATCGATGCGCCTATCCCGCTGGACGGCATCGACGCGGCGCTGTTCTTCTCGCCGCGCAGCGCGCGCGTCTTCGCGCAAGCGGCCGGCGACACCGCGGGCGTGATCGCGGTCTGCATCAGCGAGGCCACGGCCAAGGCGCTGGCGCCGCTTGTCTTTCGCGAGGTGCGCGTCGCCGCAAAGCCCAACCAATCCGCGCTGCTCGAAAAGCTGCTATGATGGCGGCGGGTGATCGAGGGGGATTTCGATGCGTGCGTTCCTGATCTTTCTGCTCGTCGTGGCCGGCGCATGCGCGGGCGCGTTCTTCTATTATTCGACGCCCGACATTCCGCGCGCCACGCTCGAGGCGAAATACGCGTCGCCGCTCGCGCGCAAGGCCAGGCTGGGCGACGGCACGGTCGCGAACTATCGCGAGCGCGGGCCGGTGAACGCGCCCGCGCTGCTGCTGCTGCACGGCTCGAACGCGTCGCTGCTCACCTGGGAGCCGTGGTCGAAGCGGCTGTCGGACCGCTTCCACGTCGTCAGCGTCGACCTGCCCGGCCACGGCCTGACCGGCGCGGTGCCGGGCGGCGATTATTCGGAAGAGGGCATGGCGCGTTTCGTGCTCGCCTTCGTCGACAAGCTCGGCCTGAAGACCTTCGCGCTCGCCGGCAACTCGATGGGCGGCGGGGTGGCGGCGCGCTTCGCCGAAGAGCATCCCGGCCGCGTCACCAAGCTGATCCTCGTCGATGCCGCGGGCATGCCGTTCAAGCAGGGCTCCGGCACGCCGCTCGCGTTCCGCCTGGCGCGCATCCCGGTGGTGAACCGGCTGCTCTTGCACATCACGCCGCGCTCCTTCGTCACCGAAGGCATGGACAAGGCGATCGTGCACAAGGAGATCGTCACCGACGCAATGATCGATTCCTATTGGGACTTCGCGCGCATGGAGGGCACGCGGCCCGCGACGCTCGCGCGCTTCTCCGGCCAATGGGACACCTATGTGCGCGACCACACCGGCGCGCTCAAGATGCCGGTGCTGATCCTGTGGGGACACGACGACGCGCTGATTCCCCTGGACAGCGCGCATGACTGGCAGAAGGCGGTGCCAGGCGCGACGCTGATCGTCTACCCGAAGACCGGCCATATCCCGATGGAAGAGGTCGCGGACCGGTCGGCCAAGGACGTCAGGGCATTTTTGGAGAAATAATCTTTCAATCAAAATATTTTTTCAACTATCTTGAAATCGCAAGTTGCAGGACTAAATCCCTAGTATTGGCCTGTAAAGGCCGGGAAATTTAGGGACCAAGTCCATGGATAAGGAACAGGCCGCCGGGCCGAAAACGGAGCTGGTCGGTGTCTCCGGCCGCATGCAGAAGGCGATCGAGGATCAGATCGCGGCCCTCGCCGACGGCCTGGGCGATTGCCTGCAGGGCGCACGCGAGGCAGATGTAAGTGACCCTTACAAGAACCTGCGCTCCAGCGAACGCGAGGACGCGGTCAAGATCGTATCGGCGACGGCTGAACTGCTGCAGGCCATCGCCCGGCTGAAGGGCGGCTTCCAGCACGATTACCGTATCGTCCGCGTCGAACCGGAAGGCGGGGCGAAAGCGACAGCCGTTCCGAAGCAGAACGGCGCGAAATGGCCGCCGCCCGACGGCTATGACGAGGACACCTATCCTTACCTGACCGATGAAGAGCTCCTCGCGCTCAACCTGGATCAGCGCCGGGCCTATTGGCGCATGACCGCATCCCTGCCGCCGCACCGGCGGTGGGAGGAGAGACTGGCCGAACGCGATGCCGCCGATCTCGCGCGGCTGAAGGCCGAAGTCGATCGTATCGCGGCGGCCTACCCCCTCCCCTCGGAAAACAGCGGTTCGAATGACGATGCAGGGAGAGCCTAGAAAAAGAGGCGGCCCGCCGAAGCCCGACGGCGAAGCCGGCAGCCGAACCCGGCGACGGCGGGGCGGTCAGCCCGGCAACCGCAATCGGCTGCGCCACGGCTGCTTCAGCGCTGCGCGGCAGGCGCGGCATAGGAAAGTGCGTGCGCTTGTCCTTGCCGCGCGCAATCTCGCCTGTCGAATCCGGCTGCTCGCCGCGGCGCTGACGGCGTTGCGCGCCAAGCGCGCCGCCTGCTCGAGACGCCCCGTATCCGGGCGGCGTCCCGCTGAGAATCGAATTCAACGATCAAGCTATAGCGGTTTTGCCTTGGCGCCTTCGACATATAGCGCCAGGGCCTCGCCCACCCGCGGCATCATCTCGTCCCAGCCGCCGAAGGCCGCGGGGCTGAACACCTTCGACCTGCGGTACCACGGGTACTCGTCGGTGCCGAGCTGCGGCCAGGTGCGGCCCGCGGTCAGGAACCAGGTCTCGGTGCCGACGCTGCCCGCGATCGCCGCGGCCGCGGTCGGCGCGGAGAGGACGAGGTCGAGCGCGGCCGAAAGGGCGGCGGCGCCCTCGATGTCGTTCTTGAGGTCGAGGCCCTCGATGCGGCGGATGTCGGCGCCGTGCAGCGCCCCCGCGCGCGCGATCTCGTCCGCGCAATCGCCGTATTGCAGGTTGACGAAGACCGCCCCCGGCACCTTCAGGATCGGACCCCACGCGTCGAGCGCGCTGTAATACTTGGCGCGCTTGGCGCCCAGCATCATCGAGCGCCAGCACACGCCGATCTTGGGGCCGGGTCCGAAACGCATCAGCTCGGCACGGTACTCGGCGACGCGCGCCGGATCGGGGATGAGGAAAGCCTCATGACGGAAATCTTCGATGCGGCGGCGGAAGAAGCGCAGCGGCGTTCCCATCGGCGCCCAATAGTCGGGATCGGCGCCGGCACCGTCGCCCGCGCCCTCTACCGCAAACGGGATGAAACGCAGCGACTTGTTGCCGTCCTTGTCGATCAGGGTGCGGTCGTCATAGCGGCCGATCTCGGCGTCCGGGAACGAACGCTGGAACAGCGGGATCAGGCGCGGATCGACCGCGATCTGGAGCTTGCCGGTCTCGCCGACGGCCGCCTGAAGATCGGGCAGCACATTGGCGAACATGAACTCGTCGCCCAGGCCCTGCTCGCCGACGATCAGGATGCGCTTGCCCTCGAGGCTTTCGCCCTGCCACAGCGGCGCCTTGGTCATGTGATGCACATAGGCGCGGAAACGCTGGTCGTTGCGGATCTCGAATTCGTCGAAGCCCTCGGCGATGCGGCCCATGCCGATCAGGCAGATGGCGCGCGAATGCCTGCCTTCCAGCCGCTCCGACGGGTCGGTTGCGCGCGCGAGCCCTTCGTCGTAAGCCTCGAGCGCCTCGTCGAGGCGGCCGAGATGCGAATAGGCATAGCCGATGTTGTGATAGAGCCGCGAGAAGGTGGGATCGAGGCGGATGGATTCCAGATAGAAGACGAGGCTTTCCTCCACCCGGCCGTTCTCGGCGAGCACGGTGGCGAGCGCGTTCCACAGCACCGCTTCCTGCGGCATGCGGTAGAGCGCTGCGCGCAGCGTCTCGATGGCGGTGTCGACCTCGCCCATGTCGCTCTGCACGCTGCCCAGGTTGTTGTAGCCGAGCGGCGAGTCGGGGCAGGCGCCGATATAGAGCGAGAACATCTTGGCCGCGCCGGCGTTGAGCTCCAGGTTCCAGGCGGCCAGCCCCAGGTTGATGAGCAGCTCCGGATCGGTCGGATCGAGCGCGAAGGCGCGCTCATAGGTGACCAGCGCCTTGTGCTGATGGCCCATGCGCGCCAGCGCCATCGCCAGCACGTGGAAGGCCTTGGCGTTCTCGTCGTCGACTTCGGTCGCTTCGAGCGCGAGCTGTCCGGCGCGCACCAGCTCGCCCTTGCGCCACGCCTTGATGGCGCGCATCAGCACGGCGTTCGACTTGCGCCGCGTCTCGATGGCCTCGAACTCTTCCTCCAGCCGCTCGAGCTTGGCGATCGCGGTCATGCGGGCGTCGATGCCGGCGAGCGAGTTCAGTCCGGGGGCGAAGGCGAGGGCGGCCATGCGGGGATTCCTGGCGGTTGGACGGTGCGCGGCGCCCGTATCGGGCCGCCATCCCCGTCCTTGCCGGCAATCCAACGCCCGTCATGCTTAAGTTCGGGTGAACGGTTTCCCTTCAATCGCAAGGCTTTTGTTAACCTCGATCCGGATAGGGTGCTTCACGTCCGTGGAGAGAAGCCCCATGCCGCTCAAACTGTCGCTCAAGCCCGGCGAGAAATTCGTGCTCAACGGCGCGGTCCTGGCCAATGGCGACAAGCGCACCAGCCTGGTCTTGCAGAACAAGGCCTGCGTGCTGCGCGAGAAGGACATCATGCAGGCCGAAGAGGCGGTGACGCCCGCGCGCCGCATCTATCTGCCCATCATGATGATGTATCTCGATGCCGAGGGCTTCGAGGACTATTACAACGAATTCGCGCTGCGCATGACCGAGTTCATGGGCGCGGTGCAGACCCGCGGCGTGCTGGCCTCGTGCATCGAGATCAGCCGCGACGTGACGGAAGGCCACTACTACAAGGCCTTGATGACGTGCCGGAAGCTCTTCGAGTTCGAACAGGAACGGTTGAACTATGACCCTGCAGGCCTATCAGAACACGCAGCGCATTACTGAGGATTCGCGCACCACCGAATACCGCTTGTTCGGCCAGGTGACGGGCGCGCTGATCGACGCGCAGAAGGCGGCCGAACGCGGCGCGCCGCTGGTCGAGGCCATCGACTGGAACAAGAAGCTGTGGCGCACGCTCGCGGCCGACTGCATGGACGAGCGCAACCAGCTGCCGCAGGACGTGCGCGCCAAGATCGTCTCGCTGTCCCTGTGGATCGCGAAATATTCGCGCACCGTGACGCGCGACGGCGCCTCGCTGGATCCGCTGATCCAGGTCAACCGCACCATCATGCAGGGGTTGAAGGGCGCGGCGTAGAACCGCGCGCCGCGGCGCGCATCGCGTGCGCGCCGTCCGTGCGCAGGTCGATTTGCACACCGATTGCATCCCCGAATCGGCAGCTCGATTTGCGCAGCCCCCCTTGCCGACCGGCAGTTTCTGCCCATGGTTAGCAAGCGGTAAACTCGAAAAACACCATCAAAAACAGAGACTTATAAATCCAACCCCTGGCATGGCGACTGCAACGCGCAATCCGCACCGTCCAGAACGGAAGTGGAGAACTCGATGCTCAGCGTGAACACCAACACCGGCGCGATGATCGCGCTGCAATACCTCAATCAGACACAGGCCGATCTCGCGCGCACGCAGAGCGCGGTCGACACGGGCTTGAAGGTTTCCTCCGCCAAGGACGACGGCGCGATCTACGCCATCGCCCAGAACATGCGCGGCGACGTCGCGGGCTACGGCGCGGTGACGGACTCCATCGACCGCGGCATGTCGGCGATCGACGTGGCGATGTCCGCGGGTCAGTCGATCTCGGATCTGCTCATCGAGATGAAGACCAAGGCGCTCGCCGCCTCCGACACCTCGATCGACTCGGCGAGCCGCGAGGCGCTGAACCAGGACTTCGTGGCGCTGCGCGACCAGATTTCGACCATCGTCAAGAACGCGGTGTTCAACAACTACAACCTGGTCGACGGCTCGACCACGCAGATCACGGCGCTGGCCTCGGCCGACGGCTCGCGGCGCATCACGGCGGGCGCGCAGAACATGAACCTGTCGGGCTCGATCGTCACGCTCTCGACCGCCGCGACGATCTCGACCCAAACCATGGCGTCGACGATGGTGGCCGCGATCCAGACCTCGCTCACCAACGTCAACGCGGCGCTCGCCAAGCTGTCGGCCGGCTCCAAGAAGTTCTCGGTGCAGCTCTCCTTCGCCCAGAAGCTGTCCGATACGCTCACCACCGGCATCGGCAACCTGGTCGACGCCGACATGGCCAAGGAAAGCGCGCTGCTCCAGTCGCTGCAGGTCAAGCAGCAGCTGGGCGTGCAGGCGCTGTCCATCGCCAACCAGTCGCCGCAATACCTGCTCTCGCTGTTCAAGGGCTGAAGCGCCAAAGCTCCTTTCACGCTTGCGCAAGGACGGCGTCGCGAAAACCGCGGCGCCGTCTTTTTATCTCAAATGCGAGGCAAACTTTGCCGATCGCTGGGCAATATTTTCCGGTTAAGCGGTAAATCTTGCCGCGTTAAGAACGGCAGTCGGAAAATTCCCGCGGGCGCGAATTTCCGCCCTTGCAGAAAATCGACGGTTAGGAATCGGTAAACCTGCGTGCGGCACGGCCGTTGCTCTTCGCTGTGCACGGGCAAAACGCCCATGAGCAAAAAGCTCGATCACAACGGAGGCAAGAATGCTTAGCGTGAATACCAATGTCGGCGCCATGGTCGCGCTGCAGTACCTGAACCAGACCCAGGCTTCGCTGGCCCAGACCCAGAACGCCATCAACACGGGCCTCAAGGTCTCGTCCGCGAAGGACAACGGCGCGGTCTACGCCATCGCGCAGAACATGCGCGGCAACGTCGCCGGCTACACCGCAGTCCAGGACAGCCTCAATCGCGGCATGTCCTCGGTCGACGTCGCCATGTCGGCCGGTCAGTCGATCTCCGACCTGCTGATCGAGATGAAGACGAAGGCGCTCGCCGCCTCCGACACTTCGCTCGATACCGCCAGCCGCTCGGCGATGAACCAGGACTTCGTCGCGCTGCGCGATCAGATCTCGACGATCGTGAGCAACGCCGTGTTCAACGGCTACAACCTGGTCGACGGCTCGACGACGCAGATCACCGCGCTGGCTTCGGCCGACGGCTCGCGCCGCATCACGGTGGCGGCGGAGAACATGAGCCTGTCGGGCTCGATCGTGACGGTTTCGACCGGCGCGAGCATCTCGACCCAGGCGTCCGCGTCCACCATGGTGTCCGCGATCCAGGCGTCGCTGACCAACGTCAACTCCGCCCTGGCCAAGCTGTCGTCCGGCTCGAAGAAGTTCTCGATCCAGATCGACTTCGCCCAGAAGCTGTCGGACGCGCTGACCAGCGGTATCGGCAACCTGGTCGACGCCAACATGGCCAACGAGAGCGCGATGCTCCAGTCGCTGCAGGTCAAGCAGCAGCTGGGCGTCCAGGCGCTGTCGATCGCCAACCAGGCGCCGCAGACCGTCCTGTCGCTCTTCCGCTAAACGGGTGCGTGGCGGAGACCCGGAACGCCGGGCTCCGCCGGCGCCCCAAGGCGACGAGTTTGGTGGGATACAAGAGTACGGAGCGGGCGGGGAAAACCCCGCCCGTTTCGCTTTGCCGGATCAGAGATTGAGGTTGCGCGCCAGGGCCTCGACGACTCGCTCGGCGTCGCCGACTTCCATCGCCGCCGAAAGCGGCAGGCTCAAGCATTGCGCATAGTAGCGGTCGGCACCGGGAAGCTGCGCGCCGTATCGCGCCGCAAAATAGGGCTGACGATGCACCGGGAAGTAATGCACCTGCGTGCCGATGCCCTCGTTGGACAGGGCGCGCATCAGCTGCGCGCGGCTCAAGCCCGCGGCCTCGAAGTCGATCCGCGCGACATAGAGATGCCAGGCGGGAAGCGAATTGCGCGTGCGTCCCAAAGGCTTCACGACCGGCGCATAGGGCGCGAGCAGGCTGTCATAGCCGGCTACGATGGCGCGCCGGCGGGTGATGAAGCGCTCGATCTTGGCGAGCTGCGCCAGGCCCAGCGCGCATTGGATGTCGTTGGCGCGCCAGTTGAACTCGGGCTCGGTGAGCTCGTAATACCAGGGATTGGGATTGCCTTGGCCGTCGAAGGCCTCCACGCGGTTGGTGAAGGCGTGCGGGTCGCGCGTCATGCCGTGGTTGCGGGCGCGCACCAGCCGCTCGGCCACGGCCGGATCGTTGGTCGTCACCGCGCCGCCTTCGCCCATCGCGATGGCCTTCACCGGATGGAACGAGAAGACGCTGAGGTCGGAATGCGCGTTGCTCCCGATGCGCGTGGCGATGCCCCGGCTCGTGACATGCGAGGCGCCCAAGGTGTGGCAGGCGTCGTCCACGACCTTGATCTTGTTGATGCGGGCGATGGCGGCGATCTCTTCGAGCGCGCCGCATTGGCCGTTCAGGTGCACGTTGAACACCGCGTCGACCTTGCCGGAGCGCTGAAGGGCGTTGGAGAAGGTCTCGGGCGTCATCAATCCCGTCGTCGGATCGACGTCGGCGAAGACGATGTCGGCGCCGTTCAGGTGCGGCGCGCTGGCGGTCGCCAGGAACGTGATCGCCGGCACGACGACTTTCGTGCCCGCGCCCAGGTTCAGCGCCCGCGCCGCCATGTGCAGCGCCGCCGTCCCGTTGGCGCAGACGACCGCGTGCCTGGCGCCGGTATAGTTCGCCAGCGCCGTCTCGAAACGCGCGACCGCCGGACCGGTGGTGAGGTACTCGCCGCGCAGCACCTCGGCCACCGCGGCGACGTCGTCGTCCTCGATGACCTGACGGCCGTAAGGAAGGAACGGCTTGGCGGCGGCCGGCAGCGTCGGCTTCAGCGCGGCCGCGCTCATGCGAAGGCCTGGGTGAGAAGGGCCTGAAGGCCGCGCACGTCCAGCGCTTCCGGATTGCAGTCGCTCGAATAGGCGAAGCCTTCGGCGACCGGCCTGGCGCCGCGGTTCAGATAGGCCTCGCGCGCCGCGGCCGCGAAGCTCGCCAGGATGACATAGCGGTCGTCGAGCTCGACGGTCCAGCGCGAATCGTCGGCCGGGATCATGGTCTCGTGCAGCTTCTCGCCGGGACGGATGCCCACGACCTTCTGGCCCAGCGACGGGCACAGGCTCGAGGCGAGGTCGGTGACGGTGGTCGACGGGATCTTGGGCACGAAAATCTCGCCGCCGCGCGACAGCTCCATGCTGGACAGCACGAAGTTCACGCCCTGCGTCAGCGTGATCCAGAAGCGCGTCATGCGCGGGTCGGTGATCGGGATCTCGTCGGCGCCCTCGGCCGCGAGCTTCCTGAAGAACGGCACCACGCTGCCGCGCGAGCCGAAGACGTTGCCGTAGCGCACGACCGAGAACTTGGTCCCGTCGGCGCCGGAGAGGTTGTTGGCGGCGACGAAGATCTTGTCGGACGCAAGCTTCGAGGCGCCGTAGAGGTTGACCGGGTTCGCGGCCTTGTCGGTGGACAGCGCGATCACCTTGCGCACGTTGCGGCGCAGCGCGGCATAGACCAGGTTCTCGGCGCCGAAGACGTTGGTGCGGATGCATTCGAACGGATTGTATTCGGCGGTCGGCACCTGCTTCAGCGCCGCGGCATGGATGACGTAGTCGATGTTGTTCAGCGCCAGCTCGAGGCGGTCGCGGTCGCGCACGTCGCCGATGAAATAGCGCATGAAGGGGTGCTGATCCATCGGAAACATCTGCTGCATCTCGTACTGCTTCAGCTCGTCGCGCGAATAGATCACCAGCCGCCGCGGCTTGTAGTTCTCGATCACGGTCTTGACGAAGTGCTTGCCGAACGAGCCCGTGCCGCCGGTGACCAGCACCGACTTGTCGTTCAGGTCGAGCCAGGGCTGCGTGAAGTCGCGCAAGCTCATGTTGGCGGGCGGCGGCGGCAGCGCCGTCTCGTCGTTGTCGCTGACAGCCAGATAGATCTTCTTCGCCCGATGCGCCATGGAGCTCGCCTCTTCGAATGGGCGAACATGGTTGCAGAACACGGTTAAAAACCGCTTACGGCAACGCTCTATTTACGCTGAAACGAAAACGCCGCGGGCCCCCGCGGTAAGGCGAGGGCTTGGCCGTGTCGTCGAGCTCGAGCGCGGAGAGCACGAACTGGCAGAACAGGCTGCCGCCGATGCGCTTGTGGGTCAGAAGCCCCAGAAGCGGCGCGGTTTCGCGATCGGCCTCGACGCGAAGCCGCGTCTTGTCGTCGCCGATCTCGGCCCAGCCCTCGGTCATGCCCAGGCCATGCGAGGCCGACACCAGGAACGACACCGGCGCGCCGTGGTCGACGTCCTGGCCGGCCAGCGCAAAGGTTTCGCAAGTCTTACCGCCGTTGTGCGTCGTCAACGAAAGCTTCATCCAGTCGAAGGCACCGGGCAGCAGGGTGAAATGGCCGAGCCTCAGGCTTCCCCTGCCGAAATCCGGCCATTGGAAGGTCACGTCGAAGTCCACGCGCGGCGCGTTGCCGTGGAAGCGCATCGTCTTCTCGATCGGCCCCTTCGGCGTGTCGATGCGCGCGAAGGCGACGCTGTCGCCGTCCTCGGTCCACACGTGCGCGTCGCAGGTTTCGAGGTCGGTGATCTTGTGCTCGCCCGGCGCCTCGAAGACGCAGTCGCCCGTGTACCAGTCGGCCTGGACGGTGATGTCGTCGAAATGGCCGTGCGGCAGCCCGCCGAGCGCAGGCTTGTCGTCGCCGGCGAAGCGCAGCGACGCGATCGCAAGGCCGCGGCGGCGATCCAGCTCCGCGGCAAGGTGCGGGGTGCGGATCGCGATGCGGCGGGCGGTGACGGGTTCGCCTTTGGGAGCGACGACCGGCATGACAGGACGCGGCCAACGCGCTTCGGCGGCCTCGAGCCGCGCGCGCAACCCCGCCCAGCGTTTCTCGGTGATGTGGGTGCGGAAGTCGCTCGACCACAACAGGCACAGCTCCTTCGCATCGGCGCCGGCGCGATACAGCCGCTCGCAGGCCGCGTTGATGCCGACGTCGTCGCGGCCGGTGACCGCCCAGCGCGAGAGATTGTATTTGCGCTGCTTCTTCACCGGGATCGGGCAGGCCGCGCTTTCGAGCCTCAGCGGCTGGCGCCGCGCGCACTTCAAAGCCTGCGACGGCGCGATCAGCGCGAACTCTTCGCCGATGCTTTCGAAGGCGCGCTCGAGCTTCGTCCATTCGCCGCCGGAAAGCTTCTCTTCGGTCTTGTAGCGGCCGGGCCGGAAGTCGAAGATCTCCGCGTCGCTGGCATAACAACACAAGGTGCGTGGGCTTGAGCCGCGCTGGCCGTGCAGGTAGTCGAGATAGGCGTCGAGCTCGATGTCGCCATGCGCGAAGCGCTGCAGCTTCTGGAACGCGACCGTGTTGGTCCACAGAAGCGCGATGGTGCGGCCGTCGCTGCCCAAGGCGCGCTCGGAACGGAAGCGCGTCTCGATGGGCCATTCGGGATGATGCGCGGAAGGATTGTCCCAATCCATCAGCAGCGCGCGGTAGCCCGCATCGACATAGAGCCCGACCAGTCCGCCGGAATAGGCCTGCTCGTTGACCAAAGCGAGCGTGGGCCGCACGCCGAGCAGCCGCGCGTAGACGTCGTGGCCCAGGCGAAGATTGTCTTCCGTCACCCGCGCCGGCACCAGCGGCGCGATGATCTGCGCATAGCCGGAGCCGATCAGCTCGACCTTGCCGCACGCGATCAGCGCGCGAGCCTTGGCGATCCAGGCCGGATCGCGCGCCGCGATCTCTTCCAAGGTGAAGCCGGTCGCTTCAAGGCCGATGGGGCCGTGCTTCTCGGCGAGGTGCAGCAGCGGCCAATAGCAGCGCACGATGACGTCGCCGCGCTGTTCCTCTTCGATGGAGGAGAACGCGAGATTCAAATGAAACAGCGCGAACAGGCGAAGCGTCGCGGTCGCGCCGTCGACCTCGCGCCTTGTGAGGGCCACGTTCATCTTGTGAGGGCCACGTTCATGCGGTGGCGATCTTCAGCCGCGACAGCGCATCGTTGGCGGCCGCCAGCGCCTGCTCGCGCGAGCTGCCGGTCGCAAGCACCATCGCGGCGGACGGCCGCTTGTCGCCGGCGGGCAGGATCACGTCGCCGGGCTTGGCGGTGACGACGACTTCCGCGATGCCGTCGACCTTGGCGGCTTCGTCGGCGCCGCTGATCGACACCACGCGGCCGGGCTTCGGGAACGCATAGCGCTGGATCACGGGCGTGAAGCCGCGCGGCTCCAGCTCTTCCGGCGCGACGGGCTCGCCCAACGCTATCCTGATCGCGCAGCCGATGAAGTCGACGCCGGTGTTCAGCGGAATCTCGCGCGTGCAGAAGAAGCCGCCAGACAGCCGCGCCGCCAGCTCGATCACGTAAGGCTCGCCGTCATGCACGACGATGTCGCCCTTGACCGTGCCGTCGGCGACGCCGAGCGCGGCGGCCGCGCGCGCGACCACGTCCTTAACCCTGGCCTGGACCTCGGCGGGCAGACGGCTCGGCAGGTCGCCGCCGTTCTCGATGAAGAACGGCGCATAGGTCTCGAGGTATTCGTAATTGCGGTCCGAGAAGCCGGGCGTGAAGCAGCGCCCACCGATGACGATGGATTCGGTGGAGACCTGCGGGCCGGCGAGGTATTGCTCGACCATCACGCGCTGGGTCGGCGAATGGCTGCGGGCGAGCGCGAAGGCCTTGGTCAGGTCCTCGACCTGCGCGACGCGCTGCACGCCCCGCGAGCCGCGGCTGTCGACGGGCTTGATCACCAGGTCGCGGCCGCGCTCGATGGCGACGCGCTGCAGCTCCTGCACCGTGCGCACTTCGCTGAACCACGGCACCGGCACGCCGCGTTCCGCGAAGCGCCGCTTCATCGCAAGCTTGTCGCAGGCGAGCTCGGCGGTGGCGATGGAGATGCCGGGAAGCTTGAGCTTCGCGGCGACGGTCGCGACCGTGACCGGCGCGTCGGCGGCGACGCAGATCACGCCGTCGATCCTGCGGATCTTGCGGTTGAAGCGTTCGGCCGCGGCTGCGGTCTCGTCGGGGCCGTAGACGTCGGCGATCAGGCAGGAATCGGCATATTGGAAGCCGGGCGCCTGCGGATCGCGGTCCGAGACCACGACGTTCAATCCCATCTCCTTGGCGCGGCGCGCGGCATCGGCCGCTTCGATCCCGCCGGAGACGATGAGCAAGGTCTTGGTCATCAGAAGTAAAGCCCGCCGTTCACGTTGATCGTCTGCGCGGTGATGTAGGACGACGCGTCGCTGGCCAGGAACACGACCGCGTCCGCCACCTCGCGCGCGGTGCCCAGGCGTTTGAGAAGGATGTTCTCCGCCGCCTTCTGCACGCTGGCGGCGGCGAGGCCTGCCTGCCCCATGTCCGAGGCGATGATGCCGGCGGCGACGGTGTTCGAGCGCACGCCGCTTGCCGCGCCGAAGCGCGCGACGACCTGCGCCAGCGAGATCAGCCCCGCCTTCGACGCCGCGTAATGCGCCGTGCGCGGTCCGCCATATTGTCCGCTGACCGAGCCGATATGGACGATGCTGCCGCCAGCCGTCATCTCGCGCAGGAAGACCTGCGAGCAGACGAAGGGGCCTTTGAGGTTGGTCGCGAGGATCGAGTCCCAATCCGCGTCGCCGACCTGGTCGAAGTCCGTCGGCTTGTTGATCCCGGCATTGTTGACTATAATCGACAGAACGCCCAGCGCGCGCGCATCCTTGGCGGCCGCCTCGACGCTGGCACGGTCGGTCACGTCCATCTGCACCGCAAGGGCGCGCCGGCCGAGCGCTTCGATTCCGGCCACGACCTTTTCGGCCTCGCCGCGGTTCTCGCGATAGGTCAGTACGACGTCGGCGCCGGCTTCGGCCAAACCCAAAGCGATGGCGCGGCCGATGCCGCGGCTGCCGCCGGTGACGACCGCCGTCTTGCCCGCGAGCGAGAAGCGCTGCATCACGCGGCTCTCCGCTTGCGCTTGATGGCGCGGCGCGCCGCTTCCGCGATCGCCTTGGCGCCGATGCCGAACATCACGGCCAGCTCCTCCGGCTCGCCCGAGGCGCCGAAGGTGTCGCGCACGCCGACGAACTCGATGGGGCAGGGCCGCGTCGCGCCCAGCGCCTCGGCAACCGCGCCGCCCAGCCCGCCATAGATATTGTGATCCTCCGCCGTGACGATGGCGCCGGTCTCCTTCGAGCAGCGCCTGAGCAGCTGCGCGTCGATCGGCTTGATCGTCGCCATGTTGACGACGCGCGCCGCGATCCCTTCCTCGGCCAGCAGCGCCGCCGCCTCGACCGCGCGCGCAACCTCGACGCCGCAGGCCACGATGGTGACGTCGTCGCCGTCGCGCACGATGTGGCCCTTGCCGATCTCGAAGGTATGGTCGTCGCCGAAGACGCGCTTGGCCGGGCTGCGGCCGGTGCGCATATAGACGGGGCCGTCGAATTCCAGGATGGCGCGCGTGGCCAGCGCCATCTCCACCGGATCGGCGGGCGAAAGCACCGTCATGCCGGGAATCGCGCGGAACGCGGCCAGGTCTTCCAGCGCCTGTGCCGAGCCGCCGTCGGGACCGGTGTCCAGACCGGGATGGCTGGCGACGATCTTGGCGTTGCGTTTGGCATAGGCGAGCGACAGCCGCGCCTGCTCGATCGCGCGCAGGCAGAACACGGCGAAGGTCGTCACCACCGGCAGCTGGCCGACCGCGGCCAAGCCGCCGGCGGCCGCCATCATGTTCTGCTCGGCGATGCCGAACTGCAGGAAGCGCTCGGGGTGGCTCTTGCGGAAATGATGCACGCCGGTGCCGCCGGCGATGTCGGCGTCGAGCACGACGAGCTGCGGGAACTCGTCGGCGAGCTCCGACAGCGCCTTGCCGAAGGCCTCGCGCAGCGAATCGCCGCTCGTGCCGATCAGTCCGGGGGATTCAGAGCCCATCGAGATAATCCTTGATGTCCTTGCGCGCGGCGCCGAGCGCGGAGAGCGCGTCCTCGGCCTGCTCACGGGTGAGTTTCACGCTGCCGTGCCACTGCGGCACGTTCTCCCAGGCCGGCACGCCCTTGCCTTTGACGGTGTGGGCGATGATGACGCTGGGCCGCTCGTGCGTGGCGCCGGCGCGGCGGAAGGTCTTGAGCAGCTCGGCTACGTCGTGGCCGTCGATCTCGGCGACCGCCCAGTCGAAAGCGCGCCACTTGGCGGCCAAAGGCTCCAGCCGCATGATCTGCTCGTTGCGCGCGTCGCTCTGCAGCTTGTTGTAGTCGATGATGGCGCAGAAATTGTCGAGCTTGTGATGGGCCGCGCACATCGCGCCTTCCCAGATCTCGCCTTCCTGCAGCTCGCCGTCGCCGAGCAGCGCATAGACGCGCGCCGAGCTTCGCTGCATCTTCAAGCCCATCGCCATGCCGAGCGCGACCGAGAAGCCCTGGCCGAGCGATCCGGTCGAGGTCTCGACCCAGGGCAGGTCCAGCACATGCGGATGGCCCTGGAAGCGGCTGCCGATCTTGCGCAAGCGCAGCGCCTCGCGCTTGTCGCAGAAGCCGTGATGCGCGGCGATGGCATAGAGCGCGGGCGCGGCGTGGCCCTTCGACAGCACGAAACGGTCGCGCGCGGGATCGTCATGCGCGGTCGGCCAGACGTTCAGCTCGGCGCCGAACAGCGCGGCCAGGATGTCGGCGCAGGAGAGCGATCCGCCCGGATGGCCCGAGCCCGCGTGATAGATCGACGCGACCACGTGCTGCCGCACGAAGCGCGCGGCCAGCGCGATGTCGGTCTCGATGCTGTGCCTGAGGACCGGTTCGTCCTTGCGGCCGGCGGTCGGGATGATCTTGGGAGTGAACGGCATGAGGTGTCCTTACGCGGCCAGGCGCGTCTGCGCGCGGCTAAGAAGATCGCTGTAGAAGAGGATTTCGGCGTGAGGGGCCAGGCTCTTGGCTTCGGCCGCGATCTCGCGGGCGAAGTCGCGC
>Ga0213876_10000404_pt1 | contig 36232 bp, 44 predicted proteins | sample BarmaccomBMRX_R9_FD_160113 | JGI IMG/M metagenome (GOLD analysis project Ga0213876, IMG submission 160113) | Root-associated microbial communities from Barbacenia macrantha in rupestrian grasslands, the National Park of Serra do Cipo, Brazil - RX_R9 | ecosystem: Host-associated > Plants > Roots... | reverse complement strand
CTTGACCTCTGTCAGCTTGACCACGCGGCCGTATTTGTCGTGGTAGCAATCCTGCACCTCGACGTCGGCCTGGGTGAAGAAGCGGAAGATCTGGGTGAGGAGCGAGCGCTCGTGCTCGGTGAGCTTCTGCGCCCAGTCGCGGCAATCCTCGCCGAGGGGCACTTCCTCGGGCATCCAGTGGATCTGCTGCTGGCGCTTCCAATAGTCGAACGCCCAGGGATATTCGAAGGGCTTGTACTGCTTGCGGGCTTCGAGGAGGGGCATAAGGGTTACTCCGTGAAGATCAGTGAGGAACGATCGCGAGGCCGACCGCATCGAACAGAATGAGCGGGAGCAGCACGGCGCCCGCCACGGCCGAAAAATTGCGCAGCCCCTGCGGGTCGCGGGACCTCAATCCCCAGGCGAACAGATAGGCGTCCGCCGCCAGCGCCGCGAGGATGACCGCGGGGATCAGGGGCGAGCCCGCCGGTTTCAGGGCAAATGCCAGCAGGAGGAGAGGCGGGATGGCGGCGAGGACGACGCCGGCGATGCGCCTGCGCCGGTCGTCCAGCGACATCTTCGATCGCACGCCGAGGAGGAGCGAGGCGAGGAGCACGAACATCGTCTCAACGGCCCCGAGGGCCGACGGAGAGGGGGCCCCGGCGGCGGCAGGGGGCGACAAGGTCGAGGACGGCGAGGACGATCATCCCGGCAGCACCAACGACAGGCCGAGCAGCAGGCCGCACAAGGCGACGAAGCCGCCGAACAGGAGGAGGAGAGCGGAGAAGATCTGCCAGCCGGTCGAGGCGCGCGACGGCGCGGAAGCCTCGGCACCGGCCTCGACGGGCGCGGGCGCCGGACGGCGGAGGCCCGACCAGCCGAAGCGCGCGAAGCCGAGGCCGCCGGCGAGCAGGAACAAGGCGTCCATCGCCGTGCCGATCGTGTCGCCGCTCATCGCGCGAATCCTCCGGCGAGCCAGTAGGCGAGAAGGAAGACGATCGGGCCGAAGGCGTAGAAAGGGGCGAGACGGCGGATGCGCACGCCGCGGGGCGAATCGTATTCGACCGCTTCGGGGCGGAAGCGCGCCGGCTCGTCGGCGCGCATGAACAGGCGGCGCGGCTCCGACATGACGTAGAAGCCGGTCGCGGCGACCGCGACGCAGTCGACGAGGACGATGATGTCGCGCTCGGTCATCGGCCGTGCCCCGAATCGTGGACGTACATCGCCACCGCCATACCGACCCAGATCGCCGCCACGACGAAGCTCCACGCGCTGTCGCGGCGGATTCTGCCGCGCTCCTCGTCGGTGGCATATGCGTCGGCGGCGAGCGGGTGGCGCCGGTCGCGCCACCCCCGCCAGCACCATAAGACCGCGACGCTGAGCCACATCGCCAGCCGCGCCGCGGGCGCGCCGACCTTGTCCCACAGCAGCGAGCAGGCGCCCCCGACGAGGGCCAGCCAGACGAGGGCACCGAGGACTTCGCGCCGGTTGAGGCCCGGTTGCCGGAAGCCGTCCGGCCGGTAGCCGGTGCCGCGTTCGTAGCCGGCGAGGCCGAGATCGTCGAAGCGCGTCATCAGCCGCCGTGCCTGCGGCTGAGGACGAAGAGGAGGATCCCGGCGACGATCACCACGCCGACGAGGGTGGCGATGGTGGCGCGGCCGCCGGCGGGACCGGCCTGGTTGCGGTTGTAGGACAGGAGGCCGACGACGATGACGACGACGGCAAGGATGATGGCGATCATCGGGCCGGTCATGCGCCGGCTCCCGAACCGATGCCTGCGGCCGCCGCGGCGAGCGCCAGGTTCCCGGCGGCCGAAAAGGCGGGGAGGAAAAGCGCGTCACGGGGCGCGGCGGGCGCCGGCGCTTGCTTTCCCTCCCCCGCCAGTTCCCGTGCCGAAGGGAGCCAGGCACGGGTCTCTCCCCCCGCTCGGGGAGAAATCTCTGAATAATCCCTCTCCCCTTGCGGGAGAGGGACAGCCGCGAAGCGGCAGGGTGAGGGACTGATATCGGGCAGGGCGCCTAGGTATGCCCTCACCCTCCCACGCGGCTTCGCCGCGCGGGCCCCTCCCTCTCCCGCAAGGGGAGAGGGCTCAAGGAACCTCACTGGCACGCGAGACACTCGTCATAATCCGTCGTCGCGGCGAGCGCGATCTGCTTCAGCGCGGGCGTGTTGTCGGCCTCGACGCCGCCGGCGAAGCCGGCGCGCTGCACCGACTTGGAGCGGAGGTAGTAGAGGCTTTTGATGCCGAGCTCCCAGGCGCGGTAGTGGAGCATCAGGAGATCCCACTTGTCGACGTCGGCGGGGATGAACAGGTTCAGCGACGTCGCCTGATCTATGTAAGGCGTGCGGTCGGCGGCGAGCTCGATCAGCCAGCGCTGGTCGATCTCGAAGCTGGTCTTGAAGACGTCCTTCTCCTCGGAGGTGAGGAAGTCGAGATGCTGGACCGAGCCGCCTTGCTCGAGGATGGTCGACCAGACGCCTTCCGAATTCTTCGACTTCTCCTTGAGGAGCTTCTCGAGGTGCGGGTTCTTGATCGACCAGGAGCCCGACAGGGTCTTGTGGGTGTAGATGTTGGCGGGGATCGGCTCGATGCAGGCCGAGGTGCCGCCGGCAATGATCGAGATGGAGGCGGTCGGCGCGATCGCCATCTTGCAGGAGAAGCGCTCCATCACGCCCATGTCGGCGGCGTCGGGGCACGGCCCGCGCTCGTGGGCGAGCATCATCGAGGCCTCGTCGACCTGGGCGCGGATATGCTTGAAGATCTTCAAATTCCAGCTCTTCGCCATCGCCCCTTCGAACGGGAGGCCGCGCGCCTGGAGGAAGGAGTGGAAGCCCATCACGCCGAGGCCGACCGAACGCTCGCGCATCGCCGAATACGCGGCCCGCTCCATGCCGGGCTCGGCGCGGTCGATATAGTCCTGCAGCACGTTGTCGAGGAAGCGCATCACGTCCTCGATGAAGGTCTTGTCCTTGCTCCACTCGTCCCAGGTCTCGAGGTTGAGCGAGGAGAGGCAGCAGACCGCGGTGCGGTCCTTGCCGAGATGGTCGCGCCCGGTCGGCAGCGTGATCTCCGAGCAGAGGTTCGAGGTCGAGACCTTGAGCCCCAGCTCGCGGTGGTGCTTGGGCATCGACCGGTTCACCTGGTCGATGAAGATGATGTACGGCTCGCCGGTCGCGAGGCGGGTCTCGACCAGCTTCTGGAACAGCGAGCGGGCGTCGACCGAGCCCCGCTCCGACCCGTCCTTGGGCGAGCGCAGGATCCACTCCGTCCCGTCGCGCACCGCTTCCATGAAGGCGTCGGTGACGAGCACGCCGTGGTGGAGATTGAGCGCCTTGCGGTTGAAGTCGCCCGACGGTTTGCGGATCTCGAGGAACTCCTCGATCTCCGGATGGGAGATGTCCAGATAGACGGCCGCCGAGCCGCGGCGGAGCGAGCCCTGCGAGATGGCGAGGGTAAGGCTGTCCATGACGCGGACGAAGGGGATGATGCCCGAGGTCTTGCCGTTGAGGCCGACCGCCTCGCCGATGCCGCGGACACTGCCCCAATAGGTGCCGATGCCGCCGCCGCGCGAGGCGAGCCAGACGTTCTCGTTCCAGGTGTTGACGATGCCGTCGAGGCTGTCGGCGACCGAGTTCAGGTAGCAGCTGATCGGCAGGCCGCGGCCGGTGCCGCCGTTCGACAGGACCGGCGTCGCCGGCATGAACCACAGCTTCGAGATATAGTCGTAGAGCCGCTGGGCGTGGGCCTGGTCGTCGGCATAAGCGGAGGCGACGCGCGCGAACAGGTCCTGATAGCTTTCGCCGGGGAGCAGGTAGCGGTCGTCGAGCGTGTCCTTGCCGAAATCGGTGAGCAGCGCATCGCGGCTGCGGTCGGTCTCGACCGCGAAGGCCTGCGGCGCGACCGACTTCGAATCGACCGGCGCGGCCTTGGCCCGCGGCGCGGCGGCCGGCGCAGTCTTGGCCGCAGCCTTGCTCGGCGCTTCGGCGGGGGCGTGGTTCACGTCGCTCGAACCCACTTCGTGGCTGCCAGACAGGTCCATCATCCTACCCCTCGTTCTAAATTCGTTCCAGCGGCTCTTAACCGGACTTTAAGCGCTTTCGAAGGGGGGCGCGCCGCTCATTTCGCCTTGTCCCCGATATCCACAGGACACGACTTCTCCGCCTGCCCACCAATATGGGATGCGCAGCCGGCTCTCACAACCTCTAGCGTCGCCCCCTTGGCAGCGCCACTAGCCATAGTGCCTCAACCCGAGTCCGCCGCCAAGACGGTAAATGATTTATCCACCGTTTTTCGGCCGGTTGGAAGCGCGCCCCGGCTTCCGGGCGGCGCGGGCGAGCCGCGAGAAAGCTCCCGCTTCTCCCTCCCCGATTCCCGGGAGGCGCCGGGGCTTCTGCTCTCATCGACGGTGCCACAAGAGCCACCCCGCTCCCTCCCGCATATTCGAGAAGGGGAGCACCGGAGCTTCGCCCCCGCCGGGCGCGCGATTCGAACCCGAAGCCGCTTCGCGCGTTGTAGCGGCACGAGCTTCCTTGCGGAGTGTAAACCCATGTCAGTAACCGCGTCCCCCACCGCCCGCCGCCGCTTCGGGCGCGGCGCCCATCTCCTCGCCTTCGCTTTGGCCGGCGCGCTCGCCGCCTGCGCGACGCCGACCCCGTACCAGCCGCTCGGGGCGCCGGGGAACCGCGTTTCGGGCGGGTTCGCCGACCAGCAGATCGAAGCGAACCGCTTCCGCGTGATGTTCGCCGGCAACGAGATGACCAGCCGCCCGACGGTTGAGACCTACCTGCTCTACCGCGCCGCCCAGCTCACCACCCAGCAGGGCTATGACTGGTTCGTCACCGACGACCGCCAGACCGACCGCCACACCAACACCTATGTCGACCGGCCGTTCGGCGGACCGTGGGGCGGCTGGGGCGGCTATTGGGGCCCGCGCTGGCGCTATTACGGCCGCGGCTTCGGGTGGCGGAGCTGGGATCCCTGGTTCGGCGACCCGTTCTGGGGCGATACGATGGATGTCCGCACCGTCGAGCGCTACGAGGCTTCCGCCGAGATCGTGATGGGCCGCGGCCCCAAGCCGGCCGACAATCCGCGCGCCTTCGACGCCCGCGACGTCCTCAATCGCCTCGGCCCGAGCATCGTGCTACCCCGCTAGCTTCGACAGCTGGCGGGAGGGGAAGATGTCCGAAGCCAATGTGGCCGTGGTGCGCGGCCTCTACGAAGCGTTCGCGCGCGGCGACATCCCGGCGGTGCTTGGCGCGATGAGCCCCGACATCGTCTGGAATGAGGCGGAGAATTTCATCTACGCCGACGGCAACCCCTACAAGGGGCCGCAAGCGGTGCTCGGCGGTGTCTTCGCGCGCCTCGGCGGCGAGTGGGACGACTTCGCGGCGAAGCCGGACGAATATCTCGACGCCGGCGATACGGTGGTCGTGCTGGGCCGTTACGGCGGCACCTTCAAGGCCACGGGACGCAGCCTCGACGCCTGGATGGCCCACGTCTGGCGGATCGCGGATGGCCGCGCCGTCGAGTTCCGCCAGCTCGTCGACACGCTGGCGGCGGCGCGGGTGACAGGGGTCGGCGCAAGCGCCTGACCGTCCGCCCCACCCGTCATCCCGGCGAAAGCCGGGATCTCGCTGCGGAAGGCGCCGGTGCAGGTGGAGGGAGATCCCGGCTTTCGCCGGGATGACGTGGGGCGTGAACGGCGGGTGAAGGCGACGTCGTTAACCATTCATGCAACGCGTTGCTTTCTCAGCCGTTTTCAGCGGGTTCGAGTCCTTCTGAGGAGAATGAGTGTGCGTATCCTCGTCCCCGCCGCGCTCGCCGCCACGGCCGCGGCCGTGCTGCCGGTCATGCCGGCCTCCGCGGCGCATTGCAGCTGCCGAGTCGTCCATCGCGCCGCCTATGCGCCGGTCCGGCACCACGCCGTTCGCCGCGTCGCCTACCTCCGTCCGGTGGTCCGCCGCGTCGTCTACCGGCCGCGGATCGTCGAGGTGGTGCGGCCCGTCTACCGGCCCGTGCTGTACCGCCCGATCCGGCGCGTCTGGGTCGAGCCGGTGTGGCACCCGCGGCCGGTCTTCTATCATGCCCGCTTCGCGCCGCGGCCCTGGCATCACCGCTGGGGGGCGAGCCGGTGGGAAGGTCGCCGCTTCGGCTATGACGGCGGCTTCCATCGCGGCTACGGCTGGCGCTAAGGACTTACGGGGCGGCCCGCTCCGTCGCGCCGCCCCGGAGGTCCCATGCGCATCCTCGACGTCGAACCCGCCGCCCCGTCCGCAGCCCGCGGCCTGACGCCGCACCTTGCCGAGGACGAGCGGGTCGATGCCGCCTTCGTCTCGGCGACCGGCACCGTGCTGTTCACGGCGCTCAGGATCCTGCTCGTCACGCGCGAGCATCTGCTCGAGGAGCGGACCGAGACGACCTCCTGGCCGTATCGCGAGGTGCGTCATTTCGCCGTGCAGGAGATCGCCGACGGCCGCGCGTCGCTGCGCATCTGGCTCGGCGACGAGGCGCAGCCGCTCCACCTGCGCGCCCGCCCCGGCGTGGACGTGGGCGCGGTGCAGAAGCTGCTGGCGGCGCGGCTGGGGTAGGAGAGCCCGTTCTCGAGGGCCCCGAGACCTCCCGCGTTTCAATTCAGAGCATTTTCGTCATGCCGGACTTGATCCGGCATCCACCTTCACCGCTACGCCCCCTCGCCGCCTTCCATCTTCCGGCGCAGGCTGCGCGGCCGCATATCGGTCCACACTTCCTCGATCCAGGCGAGCACCTCCGCCTTGGTGCCGCGCTTGCCGGCGAGTCTCCAGCCGAGCGGCACCTCGCGGTCGGCTGGCCAAATGGAATATTGCTCCTCATCGTTCACGACCGCTTCGTAGATGGTCGTATCCTCCCGCTCGTCGCTCATAAGTCTCTCTCCGTCGTCTCCCCCGCTCAACATGGCCGAAAACCGGCGCCCGCGCGAGGGAAACTCTCCGCAACCTCGCTCGTTCTTTCCGGCAACGATGCTTTCGCACGAAGGAACTATGCGATGAAGACCCTCGTCCTTTCCGCGGCCGCGCTTGCGGCGCTGCTCCCTGCCGCCCCCGCCGCCGCCGACCCGCCGTCCTGGGCCCCCGCCTACGGCCGCCGGGCGCACGACGCGTACAACAACGGCTATTACAGCAACGGCTACAACCAGGCCTACAATAACGGCTATTACAACCAGGGTTATAACAACGGCTATTACGCTCAGGGCTATGACGGCCCGGTCTGGCGCGGCCGCAACGGGCGCTATTATTGCCGCCGTTCCAACGGCACGACCGGCCTCCTCGTCGGCGGCGCCGCCGGCGCGCTGATCGGCCGCTCGATCGACGGCGGCCGCGACCGGACCGCCGGCACCCTGATCGGCGGCGTCGCCGGCGCTCTGCTCGGCCGCGAGGTCCAGCGAAGCTCGTCGAGCCGCTGCCGCTAAGCCGGCCGATGATCGAGACGGAACGGGCGGCTTCGGCCGCCCGTTTTGCTTCCCGGAAAGCTGAACGGCGGCCTTCGTTTCGGTAGCCGCACGTTCAGCGGCGCTCCTGTAGGGTGCGAAACAGCGTCGAGGGACGGCGTTTCCAGTCCCTCTTCGAGTGAAGGAGAGAAACCATGCGTCGCATCATCCTTGCCACCCTCGCCGTCGCCGCCGCCGCCACCGGGGCCAGTGCGGCCGACGCGCAATATGTCCGCTACGGCAACGGCTACGGCTACGGCGTCGATCGCGGCGACGCGATCTGCCGCCGCGAGGCCAGCCGTGCCTGGAACCGCCGCGAGGCGGACCGCATCTACCGCCACTGCGTGCGCGAGATGCGCAACCGCTGGCGGTACGAGCGCCGCTACGACCGCTATCGGGGCTGGTAAGCCCTCAAGGGACAGTCACTTTCACGCGGCGCCGTGCGACAGCTCGCACCTTCGTTTCCGAAAGTGACTGTCCCCATTCCACGGGCATGCGCGCGCCGCTAGAGGCGGCGCATGCCCGACTCCATCACGTCCGCCATCGTCGCCGAGCACGGCCTCGCCCCCGAGGAATATGCCCGCGTGCTGCACGCGCTGGGGCGGGAGCCGAACCTCACCGAGCTCGGCATCTTCTCGGTGATGTGGTCGGAGCATTGCTCCTACAAGTCGTCGCGCGTCCATCTGAAGAAGCTCCCGACGGCCGCGCCCTGGGTCATCCAGGGGCCGGGCGAGAATGCCGGCGTCATCGACATCGGCGAAGGCCCGAACGGAACGAAGCTCGCCGCCATCTTCAAAATGGAGAGCCACAACCATCCGTCCTACATCGAGCCCTATCAGGGCGCCGCGACCGGCGTCGGCGGCATCTTGCGCGACGTCTTCACCATGGGCGCGCGGCCGGTCGCCAATTTGAACGCGCTCCGCTTCGGGCGTCCGGACCACCCGAAGATGCGCCACCTCATCGCCGGGGTCGTCGCGGGGATCGGCGGCTACGGAAATTGCGTCGGCGTGCCCACGGTCGGCGGCGAGGTGAACTTCCACCGCGCCTATGACGGCAACATCCTCGTCAACGCGATGACCGTCGGGATCGCGGAGCAGGACAAGATCTTCTATTCCGCCGCGGCGGGCGTCGGCAATCCGGTCGTCTATGTCGGCTCGAAGACCGGGCGCGACGGCATCCACGGCGCGACCATGGCCTCGGCCGATTTCTCCGAGGACAGCGAGGAGAAAAGGCCGACGGTACAGGTCGGCGACCCGTTCACGGAAAAGCTCCTCATCGAGGCGTGCCTCGAACTGATGGCCTCCGACGCGATCGTCGCCATCCAGGACATGGGCGCGGCGGGGCTCACCTCGTCGTCCGTCGAGATGGCCTCCAAGGGCGGCGTCGGGCTGGAGCTGGACATGAACGCCGTCCCCTGCCGCGAGGCGCGGATGACGCCCTACGAGATGATGCTGTCGGAAAGCCAGGAGCGCATGCTGATGGTGCTGAAGCCGGGCCGCGAGGCCGAGGCGGAGGCGCTCTTCAGGAAGTGGGAGCTCGATTTCGCCGTAATCGGCAAGGTAACCGACACGGGACGGCTCGTGCTCACGTGGAACGGCGAGACCGCCGCCGACATCCCGCTCGCCCCGCTCGCCGACGAGGCGCCATGCTACGAGCGCCCTTGGGTGGAGACGCCGAAGCCGGCACCGCTCCCCGCCGTGCCGGAATCGACCGACATCGCCGCCGATCTCCTCAAGCTGATGGCGTCGCCCGATCTCGCTTCGCGCCGCTGGATCTGGGAGCAGTACGACCACATGGTCGGCGCCGACACGGTGCAGCGGCCCGGCGGCGACGCCGCGGTGGTGCGCGTCCACGGCACCGACAAGGCGCTCGCCATCACCACCGACGTGACGCCGCGTTACTGCTACGCCGATCCTTACGAAGGCGGGAAACAGGCGATCGCGGAAGCCTACCGAAACCTCTGCGCCGTCGGCGCGACGCCGCTCGCCGCCACCGACTGCCTCAACTTCGGCAATCCCCAGCGGCCCGAGATCATGGGGCAGCTGGTCGGCTGCATCCACGGCATGGCGGAGGCCTGCCGCGCGCTCGGCATGCCGATCGTGTCGGGAAACGTCTCGCTCTACAACGAGACGAAGAGCGAGGACGGGACGGGGAGCGCCATCCTGCCGACGCCCGCCATCGGCGCGGTGGGGCTGATCGAGGACTGGCGGAAGTCGGCGACGATCGCCTTCAAGGCCAAGGGGGAGTATCTGTGGCTCATCGGAGCCGACGTCTTGGGAGGACATCTCGGGCAGTCGCTCTGGCTCCGGGAAATCGTCGGACGGGAAGAGGGGCCGCCGCCCCCCGTAGACCTTGCCGGCGAAGCGGCCGCAGGAGCGTTCGTGGGCTGGCTGATCAAGGAAGGACTTGTCTCCGCGGTGCACGACGTATCCGACGGGGGGGTGCTCGTGGCGGTGGCCGAGATGGCGCTCGCCGGCGGGATCGGTGCCGAGATCTGGCCGGCCAACAGTAGCGATCAATCCAGCGAGCAACCCAATTCGATGGCGGCCGCCCTGTTCGGCGAGGGACAAGGACGATACCTCGTGGCGCTTCGAGAGCCGCTACACCTCAATCCGATGGCGTTCGACGCTGGAACCCGGGCAATGATGCTCGGCCAGACCGGTTTCAGAAGCGGATTGACCGGCGAGGACGGTATCTGGATCGAGGGCGCCTACGCGGATCTGGAGGCCTTCATCCCGCTGAACGACCTCCGCCGCGCCCACGAAGGCTTTTTCCCCGCGCTGATGGGCGGGGGATAACAGTCGCATGACGCTTGGAGCACGCATCATTTGATGCTAAGACTGATGCATGCGTACGACCGTCAATCTTGACGACCGGCTCGTCGAACGGGCGATGGAGGCCACGGGAGAAAGGGAGCGCACGAAGCTGCTCCACGATGGCCTGCGCGCCCTCATAGCGCGCGAGAATGCCCGAGCTATCATCGCGTTGGGCGGCAGCGATCCTGAAGCCTGGATACCGGAGAGACGGCGGCCCGCCGCCCGATGATCGTCGTCGACTCGTCGATCTGGATCGATCACATCCGTTCGCCGGAACTGCATCTCGACGAATTGCTGATGCGCGACGATGCCCTGATGCATCCGCACGTGCTGGGGGAAATCGCCCTCGGCAGCATCAAGCGGCGGGAGGTGGTGCTGGGACGGTTCGAGTTGCTCCCCGTTCCTAACGTCGCGAAGGAGGGCTACGTGCTCTACCTCATCGATGAAAAGGATCTCGCTGCCACCGGCATTGGGTACACCGACGCGCATCTGCTCGCTTCGGCTCTGCTGACGCCGCGTGGTCGGCTGTGGACGCGCGACAAGCGCCTGCACGCGCAGGCCGAGCGGCTCGGCGTGGCGTACCTCCCATGACCGCCGGCTATTCCGGGACGCCGCTGGCCAGGAAGCTGTCGCTCAAGGCGGGGCAGCGGGCGTGGTTCGAGGGGATGCCGGCGAGCGTGCGGGCGGAGATCGCGCCGGAGGAGGTGGGGCTGGAGATGCTCGCCGCCCCGCAGGCGCCGATCGACGCGGCGCACGTGTTCGTGACCGAACGGGCGCGGCTGGAGGAGGCGGTCGCGCGGCTGCTGCCGCTGCTGGCGCCGGCGGGTCAACTCTGGGTGTCGTGGCCGAAGAAGGCCTCCAGAGTGCCGACCGACGTCACCGAGGACGTGATTCGCGTCGTCGCGCTCCCGACCGGCCTCGTCGACGTGAAGGTCTGCGCGGTGGACGAGACCTGGTCGGGCCTCAAGCTGATGATCCGCAGGGATCGGCGCTAGAGCATTGAGCGATTAGGTTGAATCGTCACCCCGGACTTGATCCGGGGACCACCTTCTTCCAACCACCTGATGTCGAAGAAGAAAGGTGGATGCCGGATCAGGGTTCCCATCAAAGTAGTACTTTGATGGGGTCCCTCCGTCCGGCATGACGAAGCTGCGCCCAACCCATCGCCCAACGCTCTAGCGCGCGTCCCCTTTGCGTTGCCCGCGATTCGTGCCACTCTCCCACCATGGGGGCGGTGACGGAAAGCGATCGGATCCTGACGCTCGACGTACTGCGCGGCGTCGCGGTCATGGGCATCTTCTCGGTCAACGTCGTGGCCTTCGCGATGCCCGAGCAGGCCTATTTCAACCCATCGGCCTATGGCGGCACCCGCGGCGCCAGCCTGCTCGTGTGGCTCGCCAACTTCGTTCTCGTCGACGGCAAGATGCGGGGCCTCTTTTCGCTGCTGTTCGGCGCGAGCACCCTGCTCGTGATCCAGCGGGCGCAGGCGGCCGGCCTCAGTCCGGCCTCGGTCCACTACCGCCGCATGCTGTGGCTGCTCGTCTTCGGCCTCTGCCACTTCTACCTGATCTGGTACGGCGACATCCTCAGCCTTTATGCGATCGACGGGCTGCTCCTCTACCTGTTCCGCAACCAGCCAGTGCGGCGGCTCCTCTACTGGGCGGCGGGGTTCCTGATCCTCGACCTCCTCGTCATGGGGGCGATGGGCTGGAGCTTCCTTGCGCTCGAGGCGGCGGCGCACGCACCCCATGCGAGCGCAGCGACCCTCGCCTCCTGGCACGATTTCAGCCACGATTTCGCGCCGCCCGCCGCCGACGCGCTGGCGCGCGACCTCGCCGTCTATCGGGGGTCGTGGGGCGGCATCGTCCGCGACCGCCTCGCCCACGCCGCCGGCGATCCGCTGATGCAGGCGGTCTTCGCCTCGCCGGAGACGCTCGGCTACATGCTGCTCGGCATGGCGGGACTGAAGAGCGGCTTCCTGACCGGCGCATGGGACCCCGCCCGCTACCGCCGCATCGCCGTCGTCGGTCTTGTCATCGGCGTCCCGGCCTACGCGCTGCTTGCCTGGAACGGCTGGCGAAGCGAATTCTCGACAGGAATCATCTTCGTCGATTTCTTCGCGGTCGCGACGCCGTTCCGGCTGCTGATGATGGGCGCCTACGCATCCCTCATCATCCTCTTCGCGCGCCGCGCCGGCGCGCTGCGCGACCGGATCGCCGCCGCGGGCCGCGCCGCCTTCACCAATTATCTCGGCACCAGCCTCGCCGCCTCGCTCCTGTTCAACGGCTACGGCCTCGGCCTCTACGGGCACATGGCGCGCTGGCAGGCGTGGCTGGTCGCACCCTGCTTCTGGGCGGCGATGCTGCTCTGGTCGAAGCCGTGGCTCGACCGTTTCCGCTACGGGCCGTTCGAATGGGCATGGCGCTCGCTCGCCCGCTGGTCGCCGCAGCCGATGCGGCGGCCGGCACCGGTGGTCGTGCCGGCCTAGCGTTTGTCCCGATCTCGTTGAATCGCCAGACCCCGTTCGGGCTGAGCCTGTCGAAGCCCTATCCTTGTTCTTGAGTGCGGGAGAAGGACAGGGCTTCGACAGGCTCAGCCCGAACGGTGTTTCCGTTTCGGCGGGACAGACTCTAGCGTCTGGACCCTAGATCTGCGCGCGGCGCTGGCGGAGCGGGTTCGCTTCCGCCTCGAGCAGCGCCATCGTGTCCCGGTAGAGCGGGCGGAGCCGCGCCACCTGCGGCAGCATGTCCTCCGGGGTCGTGCGCATCTCCACCGCCTGGCGGGCGCGCATCTCGATCTCTTCCGCCAGAGCGCCCAGCGGCCGGGCGCCGAACTGGCGCGCTTCCGACTTCATCGTGTGGGCAGGAAGGACCAGTCCGGCGGCGTCGCCGCGATGCATCGCCGCCTCGATCTTCTCGACCGCTTTCTCGCCGTCCTCGCGGAAATAGGAGAGGATGCGCGCGAAACCGGCGCCCAGCTCCGCGCGGGCGCGGCAGAACATGTCCCAGTCCACCAGCTCGATCTCGTCCACGGACCGACTGTAGGACGCGCCGAGTAAAGGAGGCGTTAGTGCCGCCCCGTACCTCCCTGGCGCGAAGCGACGGGGAGGCAGTTAGTCCTTGTTGAACGGATTGCGGGAGGCGCGGGCGGTGAGGCGGACGGGGACGGCGCCGAAGCCGAGCTCCTTGCGCAGGCCGTTGGTGAGGTAACGCAGGTACGAGTCCGGCAGCGCGTCGACGCGGTTGCCGAACAGCACGAAGGCGGGGGGGCGCGTGTTCACCTGGGTGATGTAGCGCAGCTTGATCCGCTTGCCGCCCGGCGCCGGCGGCGGGTTCTTCTCGACCGCGGCCTCGAACCAGCGGTTGAGCTGGCCGGTCGACACCCGCTTCGACCAGGTGTCGCGAATGTCGAAGGCAGCGCCGAGCAGCTGGTCGATGCCCTTCCCCGTCATGCCCGAGACGGTGAGCAGCGGCACACCCCGCGCCTGGCTGAGGCCCTCGTCGAGTGCCGCCTTGATGCCGTTGAACAGCGCGCTGCCATTCTCGGCCACGTCCCATTTGTTGATGGCGACGACGAGGCCGCGGCCCTCCTGCAGCACGTTGTCGGCGATGCGCAGATCCTGCGCCTCGAGGCCCCTTGTCCCGTCCAGAAGCAGCACGACGACCTCGGCGAAGTCGACGGCGCGCCGGGCGTCGGCGACGGCGAGTTTCTCGAGCTTGTCCTCGACCTTCGCCTTCTTGCGCATCCCTGCCGTGTCGATCAGCCGCACCGGCCGCGCCGTTCCGTCCGGCGCGTGCCACTCCCAGTCGATGGCGATCGAATCCCGGGTGATGCCGGCCTCGGGCCCGGTGATCAGCCGGTCCTGGCGAAGGATGCGGTTGATGAGGGTGGACTTGCCCGCGTTCGGCCGGCCGACGATGGCGAGCTTCAGCGTCGCGTCGCCCGCGCCCCCGGCCTCATCCTCTTCCTCCCGTTCGACGTGCGGGCGGAGCTGCTCGAACAGGTCGACCACCCCCTCGCCATGTTCGGCGCTGAGAGCGATCGGATCGCCGAAGCCGAGCGCATAGGCTTCCATCAGGCCGCTTTCGCCGGCGCGCCCTTCGGCCTTGTTGGCGGCGAGCACGACCGGCGTGGTGTCGCTCCTCAGCCAGCGCGCGATCTCCTCGTCGAGCGGGGTGACGCCGGCACGCGCGTCGACCAGGAACAGGGCCGCGTCGGCTTCGCGCACCGCCGCGATCGTCTGCTGGCGCATGCGGCCGGGGAGCGTCTCGGGATCCTCGTCCTCGTAGCCGGCCGTGTCGATGACGCGGAAATCGAGGCCGAGCAGGCTCGCCTCGCCCTCGCGGCGGTCGCGCGTGACGCCGGGCCGGTCGTCGACGAGCGCGAGCTTCTTGCCGACGAGCCGGTTGAACAGGGTCGATTTGCCGACGTTCGGGCGGCCGACGATAGCGACGGTGGGCAGCTTGGCCATAAGCCAGGCTGCCCTGCCGCCTCCACCGCCGCCGGTCAACCGGAGCGGCTATGCGGCCCCCCCCGGCCTATTCCTTCTGGACGATGAAGGGGAGCTGGGCGCCGCCGGCCAGATAGGTGGGGAGCTGGCCGTTCCATTTCTCGATCGCCCGCTGGCGCAGGATCTCCGGATTGGCGCGCAGCGCGTCGCCCTCGATCTGCGACGCCTTGGCCTTGCCTTCCGCCTCGGCGATCGCCGCTTCGGCATTGGCACGGACGGTGGCGACATTGGCCTGCGCCGCGAGCGCGCCCTGCTCGTTGGCGATCTTGTTGTTGATCTGCGCCAGCACCTGCTGCGGCACGCGGATGTTCGATGCCCAGTAGAGCTGCTCGACATGGAGGCCGAAGGGCTCGAAATAGCGCGAGACGTCCTTCCACGCGGCGCGGATCAGCTCGCCCTTGCGCGGCCCGTAAATCTCCTCGACGCCGAGCTTCGCCGCTTCCTCGACGAGGGCGCTGCGCACGGCGTTGCGCAACGGTCCGGCGACGATGCCGCCCATGTCGGTGCGGTATTTCTGGAACAGCACCGGCGCGTGCACCGGATCGACCCGATAGGCGACGGAGACGTCGGCCGAGAGGTTGAGGCCGTTCTTGTCCTGGAAGTTGAACGCTTCGTCGGTCGCGCTCTGCTCGGTCGAGCTCGCCGTCCAGGCGTAAGTCGAAGTGTAGATCGGATATTCGTAGATGTTGCTTCCGACCGGCGTGAAGTACCAGCCGACGCCGAGCGCGCGGTCCGAGACGCCGGCGGCGCTGCCGAAATTGTTGACGCGAATGCCGACATGGCCGGGCTCGACGCGGGTGCACGAGGTCATCGGCACGAGGGCGGCCAGCGGGATCAGCGCCAGCGGCGAGAGGCGGAGAAGGCGGCGGCGCAGCCGCGCCGGCTCGAATTCGAATTCAATCATGTTTCCGACTCCCGAGGAGAAGGTTGATCTCACGATGAAGCGCGGCGGCGGACAGGAAGCCGCCGGCCAGCGCGATCACGGCGACCAGGGCGGCGGCCGCATCGGCGGCGTCGCGGTGGAGGTCGAACAGCGTCGGTACGACGTAGAGGAAGCACGCCGCCTCGCCGAGAAGGAGCGCGCCACATCGGAGCCCGAAGCTCACGAGCCACAGATCCAACGATTTCATAGCTTTCGACTTGTCCCTGACTCCCCCGGGCGGGGAGCGGCAGCGCATCGGATGGTGCGCCGCAGCAAAGAATACGCCTCGCCAACATTGGTTGCAAGCAAGATCGGAGAAAGACGGGCCGCAGGAGAGTAGCTGCTGCTCCTCGTGCCGCTTCTCCCACCTTACTTCGCGTGTAGTTGGGCTTCTAAATAACCTTGCCTCATGCTGCAGACACGCCGCCGGCCTCGACATGGAGTCGTGTGGCCGATGCGGGGAGACCCGTGAACAGTGCCGGCTCGGTGCCGGTCATCCACACCTGACCCCCGCGGGCATCGAGCCGCTCGAACAGGGCGGCCCGGCGGGCAGGGTCGAGATGGGCCGCCACTTCGTCGAGGAGAAGGATCGGCCGCCGGCCGACGCGGTCGGCAACGAGGTCCGCATGGGCGAGGATGATCGCGAGCAGCAGCGCCTTCTGCTCCCCCGTCGAGCAGAGCGCCGCCGGCTGCCCCTTGCCGACATGGGTGACGGCGAGGTCGGTGCGGTGCGGGCCGGCGAGCGTCCGCCCGGCGGCCGCGTCCCGTACGCGGCCCGCGCGCAGCGCCGTGCCGAGATCCTCCTCGCCCCCGGCGAGCGCGAGACCGGCGCGCGCGAACGGGCCTTCCGGCGCTCCCGCCAGCCGGTCCGCCAAGGCGGCGACGGTCGCGGCTCGCGCCTCCCGGATCGCGTCCCCATGGTCCGCCATCCGCGCCTCGAGGGCCGACAGCCAGGCCTCGTCGCGCGGACCCGTCTCCGCAAGCAGCTTGTTCCGCGCCCGCATCGCCGCCTCGTAGCGGGCGGCGTGGACCGCATGTGCGGAATGCAGCGCGAGCACGAGACGATCGAGAAAACGGCGGCGCCCCCCGGCACCCTCCTGGAACAGCCGGTCCATCGCCGGCGTCAGCCACAGCACCGCCAGCCATTCCGACAGCGAGCTGGCCGAGGCCGGCGCGCCGTTGATCCGCACCTGCCGCCGCTCCGGCGCCGCCGCCAGCGTCCCCGTGCCGATGTCGACCTCGCCGAGGCGCGCCGCCACCGCGAACCCGCCGCCGCCGCCGTTGCGCGCCATTTCGGAGAGGCTGGCGCCGCGGAGGCCGCGGCCGGGCGAAAGCAGCGACACGGCCTCCAGCACGTTGGTCTTGCCCGCGCCGTTCTCGCCGGTGAGCACGACGAGCCCGGGCCCGGGAGCGATTACAGCGTCAGCATAGGAGCGGAAATCGGACAGTGAGAGCCGGGAAACAGCCACGGCAAGCGCCTTAGCGCGTCGCCGCGGGGATGAGCAATGCAACCGCCGGCACCGTCCCCACCCACGCCCGCCGGGCGCCCGTGCGGGTCAGCGTTTGTCCTTGCGCGAATAGCGCCCGCCGCAAACCCGCTGGGGGCCGACGAGCGCCCTCCCCGCGCGGAACGTGGCGGTCCTGTACTGGGCAAGCACCGGCGTCGCCGTCGTCCTCGGCATCTGCTCCGCGATGAAGGCCCGCACGTCCGGCAAGGTCGCATCCTCAGGCTCGGCGAACCCGGGTGGGGTGATGTCGTCGAAATAATTGTGGACCGTGAACCCGCCGGCATAGAGTTGCTTCGTCGCCAGGGCGTGCCGGCGCAATTCCCGCAGCGGCCTCGCCGCGTCGAAGGTGCCGAGATAAACCGCCTGCCCCGGCTTCACGTCGAACTCGAGCGTCTTGGCGTAGAAGCACACCCCCCACCGGCCCTGCTGAACCACCTGCTGGATGACGTAGCTGCCGGGCTTCACCCTTTCGGCGAAGAATTCCAACTCGCCATCGTTGCGCGCGGGCACCGGTATCCCGATCCAATCCCCCGCGAGATCCTGTTGGGCGTCATCGTAGCGCGCGATGGCGAGCGTGTAGACAACACCCGCGGAAGGCATGCGCACGATAAGCACGGCATCAGGCGAGGCCGGCGTGACGGCAATCTTGGCGGGATTGGCCGCGGGCGCCGCGGAGGCGAGGAAGGCCGCGGCCGCCGCCGCGGCGACGCGTCGCATCACACCCGCATCGGCATCAGGACGTAGAGCGCGGCGGCCTTGTCGTTCTCGCGCAGCAGGGTCGGCGCGGCGGCGTCGGCGAGGTGCATCTCGACGACGTCGCCCTCGATCTGGCCGAGCAAGTCGATCAGATAGCGGGCGTTGAAGCCGATCTCGAGGCCGTCGGCATTATAGTCGCCGGACACTTCCTCGGCGGCGGTGCCGTTCTCCGGGCTGGTGACCGAGAGGGTGACGCGGTCGCGGTCGAGCGCCATCTTGACGGCGCGGGTCTTCTCGCTGGCGATGGTCGACACGCGGTCGACCCCTTCCTCGAAGCTGCGCGGGTCGATCCTGAGCAGCTTGTCGTTCGCCGTCGGGATGACCCGGCTGTAGTCGGGAAACGTGCCGTCGATCAGCTTCGACGTGAGGATTGCGTTGCCGAGGCCGAAGCGGATCTTGGTCTCGGAGAGCGAGACCTGGACGGTGCCGTCGACCTCGTCGAGCAGCTTCCTCAGCTCAGCGACGCACTTTCGCGGGATGATCACGTCGGGCATGCCCTCGGCGCCGGCCGGGCGCGCCACGGTGACGCGGGCGAGGCGGTGGCCATCGGTCGCCGCCGCCTTCAGCACCGGCTGCGCCTCGTCCGAGACGTGGAGGAAGATGCCGTTCAGATAATAGCGCGTCTCCTCGGTGGAGATGGCGAAGCGGGTCTTGTCGATGATCTGGCGCAGCGTCGCCGCCGGAAGCTCGAACCGGGTCGGCAGGTCGCCCTCCGCAATCACCGGGAAGTCGTCGCGCGGCAGCGTCGCGAGGTTGAAGCGGGCGCGGCCGGCATTGACCTGCATCTTGCCCTCGGCGGCGTTCAATTCGACCTGGCTCCCCTCCGGCAGCTTGCGGACGATGTCGAACAAAGTGTGGGCGGAGACGGTGGTGGCGCCCGGCTGGGTGACATTGGCTTCCACGGTATCGTTGATCTGGAGGTCGAGGTCGGTCGCCATCAGCCTCAGGCCGCCTTCCTCCTGCGCCTCGATGAGGACGTTGGAGAGGATGGGAATGGTGTTCCGCCGCTCCACCACGGACTGGACGTGGCCGAGGCTCCTCAGCAGCGTGGCCCGTTCAATCGTCGCTCTCATCATCACCCCCGGAAGTGGCACTTGCCCCGACTCTTAAAGCCGGTTGCGGCCCCTCGCTAGGGGGTTGTCGCCGGGCGCGAAAAAAGGGCCGGAGCGTCGCCGCCCCGGCCCGGTAAATTCGTCGTCCGGCGGAAGCCGGGACCTCATCGGGTGAAGCTCACAGGTGCCTTTCACCCGACCAGACCCCGGCCTCCGCCGGGGTGACGAGGGCTGCGCCCTCGTCAGAAGCGCAAGCCGAAGCCGGCGACGACCTGGTGCTTGTCGATATTGCCCGAGTAGGTCGAGTAGCGATACTCGGCCTTGAGGAAGGTGCGGCTGCCGACCGACTGCTCGACGCCGCCGCCGACGCGCCAGCCGTCCTTGTTGGCGCCGAGATTGAAGTTGTTCACCCCCGTGCCGCCATCCGCATAGGTCAAGCGGACCCGCGCGTTGGTGTAGCCGGCCTTCGCGTAGAGAAGCGTGCGACCGCCGACGACGGCACCGATCCGTCCGCCGACATAGAGATCGCGGCCGAGCTTCGCACACAGCCGGTCGCCGGTGACGTTGACGCTGGTGGCGCACTGGTCGGTGGTCGAGCCTGACGCCTCGCCCTCGGCGCCGAGCACCATGCCGCCCATCTGGACGTCGTAGCCGACGCCGGCGCCGTATAGAACGCCGTCGGCATGGTCGCCCGGCACCTTGAGGCGGTCCCAGCCCACGAGGCCTTCGACCTTGACGCCGGTATAGGACGTGGGATTGTCACTCGCCGGCTGGGCCATGGCCGGCGCCGCGACGCCGCCGACGAGAAGGACGGCCAGGATGTACTTACGCATGTATTCAACTCCCTATATGCTCGCGCATTGCGTTACGTGACCCCCAGCGCCGGCCTGTCCGAAATGTTTCATGAACCTCAGATAAACGCTGGGAGCAGTTGCATTTCGGCAACAAGAAGCGAAAGCTGAACCTGTGATAAACGGCCGCCACCTTTTCCTTGTCTTTGTTGCGCTTGCTGCACCCGTATCGGCAGCGAAACAGTCGCTCGGGATTTTTTCTTTGTGGGGTGCGTTCAAGGATGGGAATCGCTGCTGGGCCGTCGCCGAGCCGGAAGGCGCGTCGCGGCGCGCCGGCGGCCGCGCCTTCGCTTCCGTTTCCTGGGGTGGGCGAGGTGCGCGCGGGCAGGTGAGCTTCCGCCTCGCGCGTGCGAAGCGCCAGGGCTCGGCGGTGCTGCTGCGGGTGGACGAGCGGCTCTTCCAGCTGGTCGGCACCGGCGACAATGCCTGGCCCGAAAACGGCCGCACCGACGCCGACATCGTCGCGGCGCTGCGCACCGGCGTCCAGATGACGCTCGAGAGCCGCGCGGAGAACGGGGCGGCATTGCGCGACACCTATCCCCTGCGCGGCGCCGCCACCGCCATCGACGCCGCGGCGATCGCCTGCGCGCGGGGATAGCTGCCTCACCGTCCGAGCGGATGGCGCGGCACGAGGGTGGCAAATCGTCTGCGAAACCCCTAGATAAGCCGCCTCATGTCAGCGCCGATGCCCATTCCCGGTCAGATCGACCCGGTCCCCGTGCCGCGCGCCGCCACCCGGCGCGAGGACGGCCGCGTCGACCTCGTCGGCCTCGGCAAGCCCGCGATCGCTGCGGCGCTGATCGAGGCTGGGCTGGAGCCGAAGCAGGCGAAGCTCAGGGCCAAGCAGATCTGGCACCAGATCTACAATCGCGGCGCCACCGACTTCGCGGCGATGAGCGACATCGCCAAGCCGCAGCGCGCCTGGCTCGCCGAGCGGTTCCTCATCGGGCGGCCGGAAGTGGTGGTCCAGCAGGTCTCGACCGACGGCACCCGCAAGTGGCTTCTCAAGACCGCCGACGGGCACGATTTCGAGATGGTGTTCATCCCCGACGCCGACCGCGGCACGCTCTGCGTCTCGAGCCAGGTCGGCTGCACCTTGAACTGCCGCTTCTGCCACACCGGCACGATGCGGCTGGTCCGCAACCTCGAGGCGGGGGAGATCGTCGGCCAGGTGATGCTGGCGCGGGACGCGCTCGGCGAATGGCCTTCCCAGCCGGAAGGGCGTATGCTCTCCAACATCGTGATGATGGGGATGGGCGAGCCGCTCTACAATTTCGAGAATGTCCGGGATGCGCTGAAGATCGTCATGGACGGCGATGGCCTCGGCCTTTCGCGCCGCCGCATCACCCTGTCCACGTCGGGCGTCGTGCCGATGATGGGGCGCGCCGGAGACGAGATCGGCGTCAACCTCGCCGTCTCCCTTCATGCGGTGACGAAGGCGGTGCGCGACGAGATCGTGCCGCTCAATCGCAAATACGGCATCGAGGAGCTGCTCGCCGCCTGCGCCGCCTATCCGGGAGCCAACAACGCCCGCCGCATTACGTTCGAATATGTGATGCTGAAGGACAAGAACGACAGCGACGAGGACGCCCGCGAGCTGGTCCGGCTGATCAGGAAGTACAAGCTGCCCGCCAAGGTGAACCTCATTCCGTTCAACCCCTGGCCCGGCGCGCCCTACGAATGCTCGGACGAGGAGCGGGTGCGGCGCTTCTCGGAGATCGTCTTCGAGGCCGGCATCTCCGCCCCCGTCCGACGCCCCCGCGGCCGCGACATCATGGCCGCCTGCGGCCAGCTCAAATCGGCGGCGGAGAAGAAGAGCCGCGCCGAGCTCGACCGCATTGCCGAGGAGAAGCAGGCGGCACTCGCCTGAACTGAGCCGGAAAGGGGACAGTCACTTTCAGCCACCTCGTACCGCAACGGACACGCGGCGCGGGAAAGTGACTGTCCCCAGCTCGCGCCCGCCGCCTAGATGCGGCCGCGCAGGCCCATCCGCGCGGCGCGGGCGGCGCGGCGCTCCTCGGGCGTGACGACGCCGTCATGGTTGGCGTCGGCGCGGTCGAAGGCCTGGAGCGCGAACCGGGTCGCCTCCTCCACCGAGACCCGGCCGTCGTGGTTGAGGTCCATCCGCTCGAACGCCTGGCCGCGGAAGCCGCCCATGCCGGCGCGGCCGAAGCGCGCGCGGGGACCTTCCTCCATCGGGCCGCGGGCGGCGAGACGCTGCCCGCGCGCCGCCATCGCCGCGTCGAACTCGGCCCGGGTAATGACGCCGTCGTGATTGCCGTCCAGCCGGGCGAACAGTCGCTCGCCGCGATGGGCCGGATCGCCCCGGAGGCCGCGCTCGGCGCCGAAGCGGCGCGGGCCCTCGCGACCGGCGCGAAGCGTACGGGCCGCCTCGATCTCGTCGCGGCTGACGAAGCCGTCGCGGTTGACGTCGAGCCGGGCGAAGAGGCGCTGCACGCGCGCCTGGACGTCGGCGCGGGTCACCGGACGGGCGGCATGACCGCGCTGGAACTCGACGCGCGGTGCCGCAGGCGCCGGCGGCTGGGCACAAGCGGGCGCGGCGGCGGCGCAGGCCGCGAGCGCGGTCAGGAACACGATCTTCTTCATGACTATCCCTCCATCGGATGTGAAACGTGACTAGAGCGACCCTCTAGGCACGCGCCGCTGTCGGACGATTGAACGCGATCGACAGCTTGGCGAAAGCTGCGCGTCAGCGCTCGCCGCCGCCCTGGCGCGCGGCGCGGAAGGCTTCGCGGGCGGCCAGGCGCTCTTCCCCGGTGATGACGCCATCATGGTTGGTGTCGAAGCGGTCGAAGATGCGCATCGCGAAGCCGATGGCCTCGGCCAGCGACACCTTGCCGTCGCGGTCGGCGTCCATCTCCTCGAAGCCGCGGCCGCCGAAGCGGGCGAACATGCTGCCATGGCCCGCGAAGCCGCGGCGGCGACCCTCGGCGGCGGGCGCCCCCTCCGGGCGGGGCGGGCGGGCGGCCTCGGCCTCCTCACGGGTGACGAAGCCGTCGCCATTGGCATCCACACGGGCGAACGCCGCCTGGACCTGGGTCTTCACCTCGGCACGCGTGACGGCGCGCATCGGCGTCGGCGCGCCGGTGGGCGGGCCCGGGGGCGGGACCCGCGGCAGGATGGTCGTCGGCGCCGGGGCGACCGGCGGGGCGGCGGCGGTCGCGGCAAGAGCGGCGAGGATGATCTTGTTCATCGGTGAAGCGGCTCCTGGAGAAGCGGCAAGGGGAAAATCCCGCATGGTGGTTAGGGCGCCGCAACTGTACTGCGCTTGAACGCGCGCGTCAGCCTGTGGCAAGGCGCGCCGAGGACGAGACGGACAGAGCATTGGACAGGAAGGGCGCGCCTTGGTGGGAGCATCGCTGGGGCGTCGCGCTCCTCGCGTTGCTCGCGGCCCTGCCGTTGCTTTGGCCGGCCATCCCGCCGCTGGTCGACCTGCCCGGCCATATGGGCCGCTTCCGCGTCGAGCTGGACCTCGCGGGCGACCCGGCGCTCCAGCAATTCTACAGCTTCAAATGGTCGGTGATCGGCAATCTCGGCGTCGATCTGCTGATCATCCCGATGGCCAAGGTCTTCGGCCTCGAACTCGCCACCAAGCTGATCGTCCTCGCGATCCCGCCCATGACCGTGGCCGGCTTCCTGTGGGTCGCGCGCGAGGTGCACGGCCGGGTGCCGCCCACGGCCCTGTTCGCCATCCCCTTCGCCTACGGCCATCCCTTCATCTTCGGCTTCCTGAATTTCTCCCTGTCGATGGCCTTCGCGCTGCTCGCCTTCGCCTTCTGGCTGCGGCTCGGGCGGCTCGGCCACCCTTTGCTGCGCGCGGCGATCTTCGTGCCGCTGTCGGTGGTGATCTGGTTCACCCACACGTTCGGCTGGGGAACATTGGGCGTGATGGCCTTCTCGGCCGAGCTGGTCCGGCAGTTCGACAAGGGCCGCAGCCTCGTTCATTCGGCGCTCCGCTCCGCCTGGCACTGCCTGTCGATCGCGCCGCCGATCCTGCTCATGCTGTTGTGGCGAAGCGGCCATCACGTCGGCGGCGAGACCGGCGACTGGTTCAACTGGCGCGCGAAATATCTCTGGCTGGTCCAGGCGCTGCGCGACCGCTGGTTCATGTTCGACCTCTTGTCGCTGCTCTGCGTGCTGCTCGTCATCGTCGGCGGGATCAGGAGCCCGCGGCTCGGCTTCTCGCGCAACCTGGCGGCGTCGGCGATCTTCCTCTGCCTCGTCTACATCCTGCTGCCGCGGATCATCTTCGGCTCGGCCTATGCCGACATGCGGCTGGTCCCCTATCTGCTGGCGATCGGCGTCATCGCCATCCGCCTGCGCGACACCGCCACGCCGCGCTACGCCCGGCTGCTGGCGATCGCCGCCACGGCCTTCGTGCTGGTGCGGATCGGCGCGAACACGGTGAGCTTCTGGATGTACGACCAGACCTACAGGCGCGAGCTCGCGGCGGTCGATCACATCCCACACGGCGCGAAGGTGGTCTCCTTCGTCCAGGTCCATTGCCGGCAGCCTTGGGGGATGACGCGGCTGGAGCATCTCCCGGCCATCGCCCTGGTGCGCAAGGACGCGTATTCGAACGACCAGTGGCAGATGCCGGGCGGGCAGCTCCTGAGCAGCCGCTTCGCCGGGGCGGGCGGCTGGCGCTACGACCCCGCCCAGCAGGTGACCAGGGAGCCGTGCAGCGGCGAATATTGGCGCACCATCGACGAGGCGATGCGCACCTTCCCGCGCCAGGCCTTCGACTATGTCTGGCTGATCCAGCCGCCCGACTTCGATCCCGCCCTGGCGCGCGGCCTGCAGCCCATCTGGCGGAGCGGCGCGAGCGTGCTCTATAGGGTCGTCGACCGCACGCCCCCCGATCAGCCGCCGGCGGTGCCCGAAGAGGAAGAATGATGTCCGCCGCCGCCGCGCCCGCGCTGTCGCCCCCCGCTCTGTCCGTCGTTATCCCCTGCTACAATGAGGAAGCCTGCCTCGCCGAGCTCCACCGCCGGGTGAGCGCGGCCGCGCAGGGGGTGGCGGGGGAAGATTATGAGATCGTCCTCGTCAACGACGGCTCGCGCGACGGCAGCTGGGCGATGATGGCGAGCCTCGCCGACGCCGACCCACGCCTCGTCGCCATCAACCTGTCGCGCAACCACGGCCACCAGCTGGCGCTGACCGCCGGCCTCGACCTCTGCCGGGGCGAGCGGATCCTCATCATCGACGCCGACCTCCAGGACCCGCCGGAATTGCTCGGGGCGATGGTCGCGGAGATGGAGGCGCAGAAGGCCGACGTCGTCTATGCGGTGCGGCGCGCCCGCGCCGGCGAGACCGCCTTCAAGCTCGCCACCGCCAAGCTCTTCTACCGCGGCCTGTCCAAGCTCGCCGAGATCGAGATCCCGCGCGACACGGGCGACTTCCGGCTGATGAGCCGGCGCGCGCTCGACGCCTTGCTCAGCCTGCCGGAGCAGGCGCGGTTCATTCGCGGCATGGTCGCCTGGGTGGGCTTCCGCCAGGTGCCGATCGTCTACGACCGCGCCGAGCGCCACGCCGGCCAGACCAAATATCCGCTGTCGAAGATGGTCCGCTTCGCGCTCGACGCGGTGACCGGCTTCTCGACCGCGCCCTTGCGCTTCGCCAGCCATTTCGGCCTCTGGCTGGTCGCGGCGACCGTCCTCATCCTCATCTACATCGCGATCGGCTTCCTCTCGGGCAGCGCCATTCCCGGCTGGACCTCATTGATGCTGGTCGTCGTCATCCTCGGCGCGGTGCAGATGTTCGTGCTCGGCCTCATCGGCGAATATCTCGGCCGGCTCTACATCGAGGCGAAGCGGCGGCCGCTCTACATCGTCTCCGACATTGCCGGCCATACCGGGGCGCATGGGCGCCTCGGCCATGTCGCTCACGAAGCGGAGGCGATGGCCGCGAGCGACACGCCGGGAGGGAACGGCAGCCTGCCGATCGCGTGACGCTCCAGGCCGAACAAGGCCTCGAACAGCGTATTGACCGGCTTGGGCGGCATCGCGTCGCCGCTCCCTTCCTTCCGCGCCAGCCGCGCCGCGACGCGCGCCATCGCCGCGATCGGGAACAGCACGGAGTTGAAATAGCTCAGCTCCTCGAGCTTCAGCCCGGCGTCGGCGATCACCGCCTTGAGCGTCTTCTTGGTGTAGCGGCGCTTGTGGTGGTTGGCGACGTCGTGGGCGCTCCACATCCACGGGTGGGCCGGGACGGTGAGGAGGATGCGGCCGTTCGGCCGGAGGCGCGCGGCGATGCTGACGAGCGCGTCGCGGTCCTCCTCGACATGCTCCAGCACGTCCAGGAGAGCCACCAGGTCGTAGGCCCGCTCGGGCACGCCCCTCAGGTCCGGCAGCGGCGCGTCGTGGACGGCGTGGCCGAGCCGGCTCGAGGCGATGGCGCGGGCGATCGGATCGATCTCGACCGCGTCGAGGCGGCCGAACTGCCCCAGCATCGGCAGGTTGTGGCCGGTGCCGCAGCCGATCTCGAGGATGCGCGGCTCGGCCGGGAGCGGCACCTTGCGGCGGATCAGCTCGGCGAGGATGTCGCGCCGGGCGACGTACCACCAGTGGCGGCTGTCGAGCTCCGCCATGCGCTCGTAGACGATGCGTTCCATCAGAACCGCCCCGTCATCGGAAGACCCACCAGCGGTTGAGCCCGAAGGTCACCGCGGGCGTCACCAGCACCGCCGGCACGAGCGGCCACCAGGCGGGGCCGCCCATCCTGACGGTGAGCTCCCAGGTGAACAGCCAGTTGAGCACCAGGCCGAGCGACTGGACGAAGACGAACTTCGCCTGCGTCCGCGGCGTCCGCTCCTCGCCATGTCCCCTGAAGCTCCATCGGCTGTGGAGGACATAGCCGATGCAGACGGCGACGCCAAAGGCGATCGGCACCGCCGCCACCGGCGGCATGACGAACTGGGCGAGCGGCCAGTAGACCACGGCGTAGACGAACGTCGAGAACAGGCCGACCGCGCCGAAGCGGATCAGCTGGCCGAGCATTTCGCGAAGATGCGCCATATCGTCCATTTCCAGCGCGTTCCCCGGCCACTCGGCTTGCCCTTCGAGCGGGACCGACTAATGCGGGGGCACGGGGATGGAAAGGGCGAAAGGCATGGAGGGGCTCGAGCGGCTGGACCGGCACTGGCGCTGGTGGGTGGCGCTGGTGTGGCTCGTCGCCTCGCTCTGGCTCGTCTATCAGCATTGGGCACGCATCCGCGGCTTCGCCCTGCCCGATACCGACGACAATATCCGCATCATGCAGGTCCGGGCCTGGCTCGCCGGGCAAGGCTGGTTCGACCTCCGGCAGTATCGCCTGAACCCGCCCGACGGGGCGAACATCCACTGGTCGCGGCTCGTCGACCTGCCGATCGCCGGCATCAAGCTGGCGCTGATGCCGTTCATGAGCGGCGCCGACGCGGAAAAAGCGGCGGTGACCATCGCGCCGCTGCTGCCGATGGGGGTGGCGATGGCGGCGGTGTCGCTGACGGTGCGGCGGATGCTCGGGCCGTTCGCCTTCGCGCTGGCGCTGGCGATCCTGCTCTGTGCGCCGTCGGACGTCGGCATGTGGTCGCCGCTCCGCATCGATCATCACGGCTGGCAGCTCGCCTTCCTGGCCGTCTCGGTTTCGGCGCTGACCGATCCGGATCGCGCCCGGGGCGGGCTGACCCTCGGCATCTCGAGCGCCCTCTCGATCGTCATCGGCATGGAGATGCTGCCCTATCTGGCGCTGCTCGGCGCGGCGGCGGTGCTGCTTTGGGTGTACGAGAACGGGCGCGACAATGCCCGCCAGCTCCTCGCCTACGGCGCCAGCCTCGCCGGCGGCGTCGCGCTGGGCTACGCCCTCTTCGCCTCCTACGCCAATCGCGCGCCGGTCTGCGACGCATTGTCGCCGGTGTGGCTTTCGGCGCTGATGGCGGCGGGCGCCATCGCCGTCGCGCTGGGCATGCTCAAGCTCGGGAACATCTGGCTGCGCCTCGCCGCGGCGGCGGTGGGCGGTGCGCTGGTCGCCGGCGCCTTCGTCCATTTCTGGCCGCATTGCCTCGGCCGCCTCGAAAATCTCGACCCCGAGGCCGAATATCTGTGGCTCAGGAACGTGCTCGAGGCGCGGCCCATCTACCGGCACGGCCGGGACGTGATCGTCGCCGTCTGCGCCATCCCGGCGATCGGCCTGCTCGGCTACCTCGCCATCCTCGCCAAGGTGCGCGGCGACGGACCGGCGCTGCGCCGCTGGCTCGTCCTCGCCGCGCCGGCCTTCCTCGCCGCCGCCTTGCTCCTCTGGCAGAGCCGCGCCGGCCCGGCCGCGCAGATCCTCGCCGTGCCGGGTGCGGTGGCGCTCGGCTGGGTCGTCATCCCGCTATTCTGGAACAGCCGCTTCATGCTCGTGCGCGTGGTCGGCGTCGTCGCCGTCTTCGTGATCATCTCCGGCACCGGCATCGAGCGGGCGATGAGCTGGCTGCCGCAGAAGCAGAAGGGCGCCGCCAACAAGGCGGTCGACCGCGCCAACGGCCTGTGCCCCTCGCTCTGGGCGCTGCACCCGGTGGCGCTCGTGCCCAAGGGCTATGTGCTGACCCATGTCGACCTCGGCCCGCGCCTGATCGCCGTCACCCACCACAGCGCCGTCGCGGGTCCGTATCACCGGAACGGCCGCGACATCGCCGAGGTGATGAAGGCGTTCCGCGAGAGCGCCGACTACGCCAGGTCGGTGATCGACCGGCGGCACATCGATTATGTGCTGGTCTGCCCCGGCATCTCGGAATCGACCATCTATGCGAGCGAGGCGCCCGGCGGCTTCTACATGCAGCTGATGCGCGGGCAGGTTCCGAAATGGCTGGCCCCGGTCGACCTGCCGAAGGATTCGCCGTTCAGGATGTGGCGGGTGGTCAAAGCCTCAGCGCAATCGTGACCCCGTCGATGACGAACTGAGCCGCGAGGGCGGCGAGGATGACGCCGAGCAGCCGCGTCAGCATCGCTTCCAGCCGCTTGCCGAGCAGCCGCATCAGGAAGGCGGCGGAGAGCAGCGAGACCAAAGTCAGGACGAGCACCGCGCCGATCGCGCCGAGCACCACCAGCGAGCCTTCCCAGCCGTCGCTGCGCGCCATCAGCAGCATCGCCGAGGCGATCGAGCCCGGGCCGGCGATCATCGGAATGCCCATCGGGAAGACCGAGATGTCGTTATGCTCGGGGTCGGCGTTCACTTCCTCGGCGCGGTGCTCGCGGCGCTGGGTGCGGCGCTCGAACACCATGTCGAGCGCGATCATGAACATCATGATCCCGCCCGAGATGCGGAAGGCGGCGAGGCTGATGCCGAGCGCGTGGAGCAACTTGTAGCCGAGCATCCCAAAGAAGACGAGGATGCCGGCGGCAACGAGCGTCGAGCGGATCGCCATCGAGCGGCGCTGCACCGGCGTGCAGTCGCGCGTCAGCCCGGCGAAGATCGGTGCGCAGCCGGGCGGGTCGATGACGACGAAGAAAGTGATGAAGGCCGAGACGAACGCTTCGATCATGGGGCGAACCGATCACTGCCACGGCCGTCACCCTGAACTTGGTTCAGGGTCCAGCTGGTCGCCCGCTCGGCCGGTGGAGAATTGGATGCTGAAACAAGTTCAGCATGACAGGCCGTGACACTCACGAACCCCCTCACAGCCCCGCGGGCTCCGGCAACCCCTCCCGCGCGCAAGCCGCCGCCAGCGTGTTCCTGAGCAGCACGGCGATCGTCATCGGCCCCACGCCGCCCGGCACCGGCGTGATCGCCGCCGCCACCTCCCGCGCCTCCGCAAACGCCACGTCGCCGAGCAACTTCGTCTTGCCGTCCGCGTCCGTCAGCCGGTTCATGCCGACGTCGATCACCGTCGCGCCCGGCTTCAACCAGTCGCCGCGGATCAGTTCGGGCCGGCCGACGGCGGCGACGAGGATGTCGGCGCGGCGCACGACCGCGGCGAGATCGCGGGTGCGGCTGTGGGCGAGGGTGACGGTGCAATTCTCCCTGAGGAGCAACTGCGCCATCGGCTTGCCGACGATGTTCGACCGGCCGACGACCACCGCCTCGAGCCCGGAGAGGTCGCCGAGGCGGTCCTTGAGCAGCATCAGGCAGCCGAGCGGCGTGCAGGAGACCAGCCCTTCCTCGCCGACCGCGAGCTTGCCGGCGTTGACGACGTGGAAGCCGTCCACGTCCTTGGCCGGGTCGATCGCGTCGATCACGGCCTTGTCGTCGATCCCGGCGGGAAGCGGGAGCTGGACGAGGATGCCGTCGACGCGGTCATCGCCGTTCAGCTCTTCGACGAGGGCGAGCAGTTCCGCCTCGCTCGTCGTGTCGGGCAGACGGTGCTCGAAGCTCGCCATCCCGGCCGCGAGCGTCGCCTTCTGCTTGGAGCGCACGTAGATCTCGCTCGCCGGATCCTGGCCGACCAGCACCACGGCGAGGCCGGGCACGCGGCCGGTCGCCGCGGTGAACGCCGGCACCGCCTCCGCCACCCGCGCGCGCAGGCGCTCGGCGAAGGCGCGGCCGTCGACGATCGCGGCCGTCATGTCGGTGCGAGGAGGGAGCGGAAGATCTGCGGCACGACGATGTTGCTGAGGATGTAGATGAGCAGCAGCACGACCATGGGCGAGAAATCGAGGCCGCCGAAATCCGGCAGGATCTTGCGGATCGGGCGGTAGAGCGGCTCGGTCATCCGGTCGAGCGCGGTGAGGAAGCTCCTCACCCCCGAATTGTAGGTGTTGATGACGTTGAAGGCGATCAGCCAGCTGAGGATCGCCTGGATGATGATGATCCACCAGGCGATGGTGAGCAGCAGCTCGATGATCTGGAACAGCGCGAACATAGAGTCTCCACCACCCGCAAGCCCGCCATGTAGGGGTCGGGGCCGAAGGCGGCAATGGCGAGGGTGGCGCGCGCGGCGGGTGCCGGTTACGCTGGCGACATGATCCTGCCGCTCCTCCTCGCCGCGGCCGCCGGCGTCGCCCCGCAGCCGTCGCCCCTCAAGCTGTTCAAGGATTGGACCATCGGCTGCGACAATGTCCGCGCCTGCCAGGCGGTCGCGCTGCTCCACGACCAAGCGGCAGAGGACGGCCTGACGATGAGCCTGTCGCGCGGCGCGGCGCCGGACGCGCCGGTGCGGATCGTCGTCGGCCCGCCGCTGGGCGCCTCCGACGACAAGACCGGCGTCGTCGCCCTCGCGGTCGACGGCAAGCGGCTTCCAGCCCGGCTGACCGAGGTGGAAGGAGGCGCAGAGGTCGACCCGGCCGGAACGGTGGCGCTGCTCGCCGCCTTGCGGGTGGGGGCGAAGCTCGAGGCGCTCGGCGCCGACGGCAAGCGCCTCGGCACCATCTCCCTCGCCGGCGCAAGCGCCGCCTTGCTCTACATGGACGACCGGCAGCAGCGGGTAGGCACGGTCACGGCCCTCGCCCGGCCGGGGCCGAAGCCGGCGAACGCGGTGCCGCCGGCCCCGGCTGCGCCCGAGGTGGTCGTTCCGCCGCGGTCGGCGAAAGCGCCGCGCGGCATGCCGCTCGCCGTCGCGGCGGCGCTGCGGAAGCAGGCCTGCGAGAGCGGCGAGCCCGACACCGGCTGGAAGGCGGACACTTATCGGCTCGACGCCGGCCACACGCTCGCGGTCGTGCCCGATCATTGCGACAGCGGGGCGTATAACGCGGCGTCGCTCCTGTACGTCGCGGCCGACAGCGGCGGCTGGCGCCCCATTCGCTACGATACCGACAAGCCGAACACCGACGACGCCGGCTCGGGCCCGGTCGCCTACAATGCCGAGTGGAACGCCAAGGCGGGCACGCTCGACATGTTCATGAAGGGCCGCGGGCTCGGCGATTGCGGCACGCGCCAGAGCTTCGCCTGGGACGGCGAGCGCTTCCGCCTGATCCTCCAGGAGGAGATGGGCGAGTGCCGCGGCTCGATCGCGTGGATTCCGACGTGGCGGGCGAAGGCGGTGCGGCGGTAGGACCTCCGAGACTCACCAGCAGGGAGAGAAAGCCATCCGTTCGGGCCGAGCTTGTCGAAGCCCTGTCCTTCTTCGCTTGGTGGTGAGGGAAAGACAGGGCTTCGACAGGCTCAGCCCGAACGGAGTTTCTCTCCGTCCCCCCGCCTCACGGCGCGAACCTCGGTGCCTCCGCTTCGGCCAGCACGATGGCGAACTGGTCTCCGGCATCGGTCCACTGCTTCACCACGCCCCAGCCGGCGGCGCGGAGCAGGAGGCGGGAATCGCGGTCGCCATATTTGTGGCTGTTCTCGGTGTGGATGGTCTCGCGGCGGCGCATCGTGAAGGCGCGGCCGTCGACGCCGAAGCGCAGGTCCCGCGTCGCCTCGAGGTGCATCTCGATCCGCGCCTTGTCGTCGTTCCAGATCGCGCGGTGGCGGAAGGCGTCCACCGGGATGTCGCCGTCCAATTCACGGTTGATGCGGTGGAGGAGATTGAGGTTGAACTCGGCGGTGACCCCCGCCGCGTCGTCATAGGCGCGGAGCAGGACGCCGACATCCTTGATCCGGTCCATGCCGATGAGGAGGAAGGAGCCTTCGCCCAGCGTGTCCTTCATCGCCCTCAACAGGTCGACGGCGGTGCGGGGCACGAGGTTGCCGATGGTGGAGCCGGGGAAGAAGCCGAGCTTCGGCGCCTGCGCCACCGCGCCGGGGAGACGGATCGGCCGCGTGAAATCGGCCTCGACCGGCAGCACCGGCAGGCCGGGGAATTCGGCGCCCAGCTCACGCGCCGCGTCGCGCAGGAAATCGCCGCTGATGTCGATCGGGACGTAGGCGCTCGGCGCGACGCGGCGCAGCAGCAGCGGCGTCTTGGCGGAGGAGCCGGAGCCGAACTCGACGACCGCCCGGCCGGCGCCGACCATGGCGCCGACCTCGGGTGCGTGGCGCCCGAGCAGGGCCATCTCGGTGCGGGTGGGATAATATTCGGGGAGGCGGGTGATCTCCTCGAACAATTCCGAGCCGCGGCGGTCGTAGAACCAGCGCGCCGGGATCGCCTTGATCGGTGCGGCGAGGCCGGCGACGACGTCGTCGCGGAAGGCGGGGTCGACCTCGAGGGGGCGCGGCGCGTGCATCGGCCTCAGGCGTCCCGCGCCAGCCTCAGGCCGCAATATTGCCAGCGCTGGTGGGGGTAGAAGAAGTTGCGGTAGCTCGGCCTGAGGTGTCCGCGGGGAGTCGCGCAGGACCCGCCGCGCAGCACCATCTGATTGACCATGAACTTGCCGTTATACTCGCCGACCGTGCCCGGCTCCGGCCGGAAGCCCGGATAGGGAAGGTAGGCGCTGCCGGTCCATTCCCAGACGTCGCCGAACAATTGCCGGAGGCCCCTCCGGTCGGACGCCGGGCGCGGCCGGACGGGACCCGGGCCGTCGAGCTGGTTCCCCCCGGCGGGATCGGCGGAACCCGCCGCCGTCTCCCACTCCGCTTCGGTCGGCAGCCGCGCCCCGGCCCAGCGGGCGAACGCCTCGGCTTCGTAATAGCTGACGTGGCAGACCGGCTCCCCCGCCTCGACCGGATGGAGGCCGTCGAGACCGAAGCGGCGCCAGGCGCCGTCGCCGTCCCGCTCCCAGTAGAGCGGCGCCTCGATCCCCTCCCGCCGCACCCAGTCCCAGCCGTCGGCGAGCCACAGGCCGGGCGTGCGATAGCCGCCCTCGTCGATGAAGCGCAGCCACTCCCCGTTGGTCACCAGCCGCTCGGCGAGCTCGTGCGGCGGCAGCGCGACCGGGTGGCGGGGCCGCTCGCAGTCGAACGCGAAGGCGCCGCCCGCATCGCCGATCTCGTAGACCCCGCCGGGCCGCGGGACGCCGCCCATCGGCGGCGCGTCCCCCACGGCGGCCGCGGGGGCGCGGGGCCAGAGCGCCGGCTTCAGCGGGTTCTCGGCCATCGCGGCGAGCATGTCGGTGAGCATCAGCTCCTGGTGCTGCTGCTCGTGCTGGAGGCCGAGCTCGAGGACGCGGTAGCCGGCCGGCGGCAGGCCGGGCAGCGCCCGCACCACCGCCTCGTCGACGTGCGCGCGGAACGCGCGGATCTCGTCGAGGCTCGGCCGGCTCAGCATGCCGCGCTTCGGCCGCGGGTGACGGTCGCCCTCGCCCTCGTAATAGGAATTGAACAGATAGGCCCAGCCGGGCGCGTAGGGCCGATGGCCGGCGACATGGTCGCGCAGCAGGAAGGTCTCGAAGAACCAGGTCGTGTGGGCGAGGTGCCACTTGGCCGGCGACGCATCGGGGCAGGGCTGGAGGGTGGCGTCGGCGTCCGACAGCGGCGCGACGAGGGCGAGGCTCAGGGCCCGCACCGCGAGGAAGCGCTCGGCCGCTTCGTCGCTGCGCGGAAGCCATGCCTGCGTCGCCACTCGCCCCTCCTCCGCCAGCCGTTCGTTCTCTACCCGTAACCTGGATCAGTCAGCGCTTCGCGTCGCTCCCGGTTCCCACAGGATGTCGCCGCCTTCGCCGGCCGCGACCAGGCGCGCCAGGACGAAGAGATGATCTGAAAGGCGATTCAGGTATCGGATCGCGAGCGGGTTCAACGCGACCTCGCGCGCCGCCGCGACCGCCGCGCGCTCGGCCCGCCGCACGACGGTGCGGGCGAGATGCAGGTAAGCGGCGCCCGCGCCGCCGCCCGGCAGGATGAAGCTCCTGAGCGGCGCGAGGTCGGCGTTCATCGCGTCGATCTCGCGCTCCAGCCGGTCGATCTGCGGCTGGACGATGCGCAGCGCGATCTGAGACGGCGCGAAATCCTCGCCGGGCGTGGCGAGGTCGGCGCCGAGGTCGAACAGCTCGTTCTGGATGCGCCGCAGCGTCGCCCGCTGGCCGTCTTCGACGACGTGGAGCAGCGCCACGCCGAGGGCGCTGTTGGCCTCGTCGACGTCGCCGATCGCCCGGGCGCGGGGATGGTCCTTGGCGATGCGCGAGCCGTCGGCGAGGCCGGTCTCGCCGGCGTCGCCGGTGCGGGTGTAGATCTTGGTGAGCCGGACCAGCTCAGTGCTTCCCGCTGGCCATCAGCAGGAACAGCACGACCAGCACGATCGCCACCGCCTGGTAGAGCACCCGCTGGCGCATCAGCTGCTGCGAGCGCTGACCGGTAATGTCCTTCTGCTGCGCCATGTTCACGACGCCCTTGACCAGCACGTAGAGCGTCGCGCCGGCGGCGGCGAAGATGAGGATCATGAGGAGGAGGCTCATGGCGCCTATCTAGGCGCTTGCGAGGGAATATCCACCCGGCACTTGGGGGGTGGGGGGAGGCGAACGGGGAGGGATGGACAGCTACATCATGCCGATCTGTCGGAGCCACAGCTCCACGAGATGCGGCCATGTGCCGATCGGCTCGTCCTTGTGCCGCAGTGCGAAGGCGTGGCCCCCCTTGGCGAACAGGTGAACTTCCGTCGAGACGCCGGCCTTGTCGAGAGCGGCCGCGTACATCAGGCTGTTGCAGACCGGATCGGTCGCGTCGTCCCATGCCTGGGCAATGAAGGTCGGCGGAGCGGCCTTGGTCACCGGCAAGCTCGGGTCGAACGACCCGTCGTCGCGGCAGATGTGGCCCGGATAGAGCGCCACCGCAAAGTCGGGGCGGCTGCTGACCCGGTCGGTTGCGTCCACGGCACGGTAGGCCGGAGTCAGGATGTTGCTGGTCTGCGCCACCAGATAACCGCCGGCCGACATACCCAGGACGCCGATGCGGTGAGGGTCGATGCCGAGCTCGGCTGCCTTGGACCGCACCAGGCGGATCGTACGCTGCGCGTCCTGCAACGCGCGCGGGATCGCGGGCGTCACCTGGCGATGCAGCTCGCCGTCCCAGAAATCGTTGCCGCCGGGCGCGCGATATTTCGACACGATGCAGGTGATGCCTCGAGTCGTCAGCCACCGGCAGATTTCGATGCCCTCGAGGTCGATGAAAACCTTCCGGAAGCCGCCGCCGGGAAAGACGATGACGGCGGCGCGGGTCCTGGGTTCCCTCGCCGGCACGATCGTCATCGTCGGGACGGCGATGTTGAGGACGGCCTGGGACTTTCCGCCCGGGGCACCCGGATCGTCATAAGTCTCGACGCTTTCCGGGGGCTGCGGCCGGAACGTCCCGTCCGGCGCGTCCCCCGGCCAGATTCGCACCTGGTCCAGCCCGGGCGGCGGCTGCCAGACGCCGAGAGCGGTCGTCGGCGGCGGGTCGGCCGCCGCGCTCGCGCCGAGGAAGCCGAGAATGGACACAAGGAGCGATCGGACAGGCGCCATGATTACCTCTTCGCAGGCCCCTGGATCGAGCGTTCCGTCGCCGCGCGCAAGAGGCCGGTACGAGCCCCTTGGCGGGATCGCGGATCGCGCGCGGTCGGCCCATTCGAACAGGTCCGGGGTACATCCGCCTCCTCGCGTGTTCGTCCAGGCATTCG
>Ga0213876_10000403_pt1 | contig 36350 bp, 25 predicted proteins | sample BarmaccomBMRX_R9_FD_160113 | JGI IMG/M metagenome (GOLD analysis project Ga0213876, IMG submission 160113) | Root-associated microbial communities from Barbacenia macrantha in rupestrian grasslands, the National Park of Serra do Cipo, Brazil - RX_R9 | ecosystem: Host-associated > Plants > Roots... | reverse complement strand
CTACGACGCGTCGCGCGCGGGCGTCTCGATAGACCTCATCGTGCGCGGGGTGTGCATGCTGCGGCCGGGCTTGGAGGGGGTGTCCGAGAACATCCGCGTCCGCTCGATCGTCGGCCGCTTCCTTGAACACAGCCGCGTCTTCTACTTCCGGAACGGCGGCGCGGAGGAGGTCTACGTCGGCAGCGCCGACTGGATGCACCGCAACCTCGACCGGCGGGTCGAGGCCGTGGCGCCGGTCAAAGAGGAGCGGCTGCGGAAGTATCTGCGGGAGGTCTTGCTCGACGCGTACCTGCGCGACAACGTGAAGGCGCGCCGCCTGAACGCCGACGGCTCATACACGCGGCTCGCGGCGGCCAAAGGCGCAGAGCCCTTCAACAGCCAGGACGAAACCCTCTGGCCGGCCGACGGCCCCCCCGCGCCGTAGCAGACACACGCGGCCGTTTTCATGGCCTTAACTCATCCGCGGTCGGCCGGCATCAACGGGTAGCCTTGCTCAGCCACCCTTGCGACCTGCCCGCCAGCGGCGGCCGGCGCCGTTCTCGGAGCGGATTTCGTAACGGCCGAGCCGCGGTGCGGCGGGAGGGGCATAGGAGAGACGGGGCTCCGGCTTCGGACGGTGCAAGACTTTCACAGCGCCGAAGGGAGAGATGCGACGAAGGTGCTGCCGGCCGCCTCTGAGCTTCCAAGCTCGAGGCGGCCGCCGTGCGCCTCGGCGATCCAGCGGGCGATGGAGAGGCCGAGCCCGGCCCCGCTGCCCGCCGCGTGGGCGGCCTCGGCCCGCGAGCGCGCCTTGTCCACGCGGTAGAACCTCTCGAAGATGTGCGGCTGCGCCTCGGCGGGGATGCCCGTGCCCGTGTCGCTGACGGTGATGGTGAGCGACGCGTAGGAGCGCGCGAGCCGGATGTGAACCGAGCCGCCGCCGGGCGTGTGCTTGACGGCATTGTCGAGGAGGTTCAGGAGCATCTGGCGCAAGAGCCCCTCGTCGCCGTGGAAGGGGGTCTCCGGGGCCGGCGCGACCATGACCTCGACGCCCTTGTGCGCGGCGAGCACGCCCGCCGCGCGGGCGGCCTCCATCACCAGCTCGTCCAGGTAGAAGTCGCACGGCCGCAAGCCCTGGCGGCCCACGTCGGCGCGCGCGAGCGTGAACATGTCCTCGACGATGCGCGAGAGGCGGCGCGTCTGCTCGTCAATGATCTTCAGCGCGTCGCGGTACTCGCCCTCCGCCCGCCCCTCGCGTTCGAGCGTCACGTCGGTCGCGGTTCTCATGACGGAGAGCGGCGTGCGCAGTTCGTGCGAGGCGTCGGCCATGAAGCGGCGCTGGTACGAGAAGGACTCGTTGAGGCGCGCGAGCAGCTCGTTGAAGGTCGAGGCCAGACGCCCCAGCTCGTCGCGCGGGTTGCCGACGGGCAGGCGCTGTTCGAGGTTCTCCGCGCCGATGCGGTGCGCTCGCTCCGACATCGCCACCACCGGTGAGAGGCTCCTGCGCGCGAGAAACCAACCGCCTAAGCCCGAGAGCAAGAGCGACGCCGGCACGATGACGTAGAGCAGTTCGCGGATGTCGCCCAGCTCGTCCGTCACGGGCTCGAAGGAGGCGCTGACCACCAACACGTAGGGGCCGTTCTGCGCCGAGACCTGAACGCTCTGCGAGGCGACGCGGCGGGTGACGAGGTCGCCCCCCGCGCGCTGAGTCTCGGTTTCGAGGTGAATGTCGCCGGCCCGTAAGGAGTCGCGCGCGGGCGGGCGCGCGTGGATGCCGCCCTGCGCGGGCTGCTCGGCGACGAGCGCGCCCGAGGCGCTGTAGACCGCGGCGGCCTCGCGGGTCGAGAGTTCGTTAATCGCGTCGAGGGCGGCCGGGCGCTCCGGCGTCCCCTCCCCCAGCTCGCGCACGAGTTTGACGGCGACGGTCTCAAGCGAGAGCCGCAGGTTGTCGTCCAGGTCTGCGTAGAGGCTGCGCGAGACCATCGCGTACAGGGCGGCGCTGAGGCCGACGAGCACCAGCGCCAGCACGCCGACGTACCAGAGCGTCAGACGTACGCGCACCGAATCAAGCATCGAGTTCCGGCCCCCCCGGCGCGAAGACGTAGCCGGCCCCGCGCCTCGTGTGCAGCAGCTTCGTGCCGCAGCCGTCGTCGATCTTACGGCGCAGGCGCTGGACGTAGACCTCGATGAGGTTCGAGAAGATGTCGAAGTTCTCGTCCCAGACGTGCTCGGCGATGTCGCCGCGCGAGACGACCTCGCCCGCGCGGCGCGCGAGGTATTCGAGCAGCGCGTACTCCTTCGCGGTGAGGTAGATGCTCCGGCCCGCGCGCACGACCCGCCGCGTCCTCGTGTCTATCTCAAGGCTGTCCACGCGGATCACGTCCGGCCTGAGCGCCTGGCCGCGCCGCAGCAGGGCGCGGATGTGCGCCAGCAGCTCGCGGAAGTCGAAGGGCTTGGTGAGGTAGTCGTCCGCGCCGGTGTCGAGCCCCTCGACGCGGTCGTCTATCGTGTCGCGGGCCGTCAGCATCAGCACGGGGACGGAGGAGCCCGCGGCGCGCAGCTCGCGGCAGACCTCGAAGCCGTCTTTGCCCGGCAGCATGATGTCGAGGATGATCAGGTCGTAGTCGTTGACCCCGGCCTGGTAGAGCGCGCCGTCGCCGTCCTCGGCTAGGTCTACGGCGTAGGTCTGCTCGCGCAATCCCTTCGCCATCATCAGAGCCGCGCTCGGCTCGTCCTCGACCAGCAGAATGCGCAAGACCTTCGCTCCTTGGTGTCGGCCATTATAGCCAGTGGCGAGGCGCGGGAGGATGGCGGATGTTACGCCGCGGCAGATGAATGTAAAATAAATCCCCCGCGTCGCAGCCGCCCGCCCGCCGCCCGCTCCCCTCAGACGCTCACCCCTCTTCTCCGAAGACGCCGGCCCCCGCCGCGCGGTTACGCCCTGAAACCGCCGCCCCCGTTTATCTTCTGTTCATCTTCACTTTCGTACCCTCACGCCCGCGCCTTCATCAGTCCGACCCGCCCGTCTCCCGGAATCGCGCGGCTTAACACAGAGGAAGTGGCCCGTTGAAGAAGAGCCTAATGCTGAGGAACGGACTACGCCAGTTGCGGCACGGCTTTAACCGTCCCTTCATGGTGATGTTCGAGACGACGCTCCACTGCAACATGAAATGCGGGTACTGCGCGATCTGGCAGAACCAGCAGCCCGAGGAACGCGCCGTGCGCGAGCGGGTCTTCGCGCGCATGGACGAGGCGGCCGCGTTCGGCGTCTTCGCGTGGAGCTTCTCGGGCGGCGAGCCCCTGATGAACCCGAACGTGCCGGACTACATCGAGTGGGCCGCCCGCCTCGGCTTCTACACCTCGATGCCGACCAACGGGCTCGCCCTGAAGAAGTACGCCGGGGCGTGCGTCAAGCTCGACCAGCTCGAAGTCTCCATCGACACGCTCGACCGCGAGAAGTTCGCCAAGCGGCGCGGGATCGACGGGCTGCCGACGATCCTCGCCGCCCTCGACCACATCAAGGGCGCGCTCGAACACAACATCATCCAGATCAACGCCGCCGTAGACCTCGAGAATCTCGAAGACCTCCCGGCGCTCGCCGCGTACTGCGAGGAGCGCGGCTTCCTCCTGCACACCGAGGCCGTGCACAACGTCGTGCGCACGACGTGGAAGACCGAGGACGTGGAGATGCGGCGGGAGGAGCTCGACCGCGTGGCCGCCTTCGTGCTCGAACTGCGGCGGGCGCACAAGTGTGTCCGCTTCTACACGGACTACTACAAGTTCTACCGCGACGACGGCTTCAACGAAAAGTTCCCGTGCCGCTCGGCCTCGCACCTCGTCAACATGCGGCCCGACGGCTCGATCCAGTTCCCCTGCGCCTTCGTCTCTCTGCACCGCGGCGCGCCCGAGATGTCGCTGCGCGAAATCTACGACTCGCCCGAGGTGAGAAAGATCGTCGAGCAGTCGCCGCGCATGTGGGACTTCTGCAAGGGCTGCAAAATAGGCTGCCCCTACGAAGTCTCGGCCTACCGCAACAGCCCCCTGACGGCCGTGCGCTCCGCCCTCGATTTCCTGCGGCTCGGCTGATTTGTACGGGATGACTCGGACTGCGACACAGGCGATTGAGGGGCGAGGGCGGCGCGGCGCGGACGCGCCGGCGCTCAGTGCGCGCGGCCTCTGCAAGCGCTACGCGGACGGGACTGAGGCCAACCGCGGCATCGACCTGGACGTGCTCGCGGGCGAAGTCGTCTCCGTGCTCGGGCCGAACGGCGCGGGCAAGACGACCTTCCTGCGGCAGGTGACGACGGAGCTGCGCCCGACGGAGGGGCGCGTCGAAGTCTTCGGCGTTGACGCGGTCGCCGCCCCGCTGCGCGCGAAGCGTTTGATGGGCGTCACGCCGCAGGAGGCGGGCGTCTTCGAGCGGCTGACGGTGCGCGAACATCTCGAACTCTTCGCGCGCCTCAAAGGTCTTGCAAAAGCCGACGCGCGCGCGGCGGCGCGCGAGGTGGCCGACGAACTCTGCCTTACGGGCGAATGGGGCAGAAGGGTCGGTTCCCTCTCCGGCGGGCAGCGCCGGCGTGTGCTCGTGGGCCTCGCGCTCCTGGGCCGCCCCCCGCTCCTCGTGCTCGACGAGCCGACGACCGGGCTCGACCCGGCTTCACGCCGCGCCGTCTGGGACGTGATCGGGCGGGCGGCCGAGCGCGGGGCCGCCGTCATCCTCTCGACGCACTACATCGAAGAGGCCGAACGCCTGAGCGACCGCGTTGCCGTCATCCTCGCCGGAAGGCTCGTCGCCTTCGGCACGCCCGAAGAGCTGCTCGGCCGGCTCGAGCGCAGCTACCGCGTGAGCTACCGCGACCCGCTCGACCCCGAAGGCGAGCCCCGCTCGCTCTACTTCAAGAGCTTCGCCGAGGCGCGCCGCCACGTCGAAGCCGAAAGGCTCTCGGAGTACACGGTGGCGCGCGCCTCGCTCGAAGACGTTTATTTCACGCTGACGGGGTTGCGCGCGGAAGAGGGCGCGCGCGAGGAGGCCGCATGCGGCGTCTGAACGAGATCACCTGCGTCTTCCGCATCCAGCTCGCGGGCATGCGCAGCGAGGCGGGGCCGTTCCTGCTCGCGGCGGTCGTCTTCCCTTCGGCGATGTATCTGTTCGCGGGCGCGGTCGGCGGCGCCGGGGCCGCGGGCGACGAGACGCGCCTGCGTTTTCTCGCCGGCTCCATCGTCTTCTCGCTCTCGCTGACTTCCATCAGTTGGCTCGGCTACCTGATGCTTGAGAACCGCTTCACGGGGCGCCTGAAACTGTTCGCGACGCTGCCGCTCTCGCCCTCCTCTTACGTCTTCGGCTTTCTCGGCTTTGCGCTCGCGCAGGGCGCGCTCTCGACCGCGGCGCTCCTCACCCTCGGGCGCCTGGCGGGCGTGCCCGCGCGCGCGAGCCTCGCGCCGCTGGCGCTCGTCGTCGTGCTGACGATTCTCTGCCTGTGCGGCCTCGGGGCGGTCGTGGCCGCGCGCGCGCGCAGTTTCACCGAAGGCTCTTTGATGACCGACGCGCTGGGCGCGGGGCTCGTCTTCCTCGCGCCCGTCTACTACGGGCCGGAGGCGATGCCGGCGTGGCTCGGCGCGGTCTCGCGCTTTCTGCCGACCGCGTTCGCCGCGAGCGCCGTGCGCACGGCGCTCGCGGGCGGGCACGAGGTCTACGGCGAGGCGCTCGCGCTCGCGCTCACGGCGACCGCGACGCTCGCCCTCGCCCTCAGACTGCTGAAATGGAGGGAGGACTGAGACGCCGCATGGAGGAGGCGCGACGCATACTCGTCCTCACACTCTCCTTCGGCTCGGGCCACGTCCGCGCGGCGCAGGCGGTCGCGCGCGGGCTGAGGCGACAGGAGCCGCGCGCGGACGTGCGGGTCTGCGACGCGCTCGAAGGCGCGCGCCTTCCCTTCCGGGCCTTCTACGTGTGGCCCTACTGGGCGATGGTTCGTTACGCCCCTTCATTGTGGGGGCGCTTCTTCTCGGCGCGCGTCGCGCGCGGCGACGCGGCGACGGCGCCGCCGTGGGCTTTCCGCCGGGGCTGCGCGCGCGTCTTCAAGTTAGTCGAAGACTTTCGCCCGGAGACAATCGTCGCGTGCGAAGTCGCCGCGTGCGAGCTGGCCGCGCTCGCCAGGCGCGAAGGGTTAACCCGTGCCCGCCTCGTCAACGTCATCACAGACCACGAGGCGGAGCCCGTGTGGGTCAAGCCGGAGGCCGACGCCTACGCCGTGGCCGACGAGGGCGTGCGCGCGCAGTTGTGCGCGTGGGGCGCTCCACCTGAGCGCGTGGAGGTCTGCGGCATCCCGACCGACGAAGACTTCCGCGCGCGGCACGACGCGACGGAGACGCGGCGGCGGCACGCCGTCCGCGACGACGCGCCCCTGGTGCTCCTCATGGGCGGCGGCATGGGGCCGACGCGCATGGACAGGGTCGCCGCCTCGCTCTGCCGCTCGGGCGTGCCGCTTCACGTCGTGGCCGTCGCGGGGCGCGACGCGCGCGCGCTTCGCAAGCTCTCGCGCGTCAAGGCCGAGCCGCCCGCGCGCTTGAGCGTGCTCGGCTGGGCCGACGACGTGGCCGCCCTGATGCAGGCGGCCTCGGTGCTCGTGACCAAGCCCGGCGGGCTGACGACGACCGAGGCGGCGCTCTCGTCGCTCCCCGCGGTCTTCTTCGACGCGATCCGAGGCCCCGAGCAGCGCAACGCCGCGCGCGTCGCGGAAGCGGGCGCCGCCGTCATCGCCGACGGCCCCGAAGCAGCAGCCGCCGCAGCCCTGTCTCTGCTGCGCGACGCGGAGGCGCGCCGCCGCATGTCGGAGTGTGCGAGACGACTTTCGACGCCGGACTCCGCGGCCGTCATCGCGCGCCTCGCGTTACATGCGAACGTGCGTGCGCTGACCGCCGCCGCGAGGTTGACCGCATGAGGCGACCCGACCAACAGCAAGGCGGGCCGCGGGCCGCGCAGGTGCCGGGGGGCGGGAGGCCCGTGCTCATCCTCGCCATCTCGAACGGCGCGGGACACATCGGCGTCGCCGAAGGTCTCGCCGCGGCGATGCGTGTGACGCGCCCCGCGACGCCGGCCGTGGTCTTGGACGTTGCCGATTATATGGGCGCGTTCGCGCGCCTCACGCACGTCACGGCCTACCTCTGGCTCGTCAAGCACGCGCCCGCCCTCTGGGATCGCATAGACCGCTACCAGAAGAGGCAGGAGCACACGAGCCCCGAGTGGTACTACCGCCGCGGGCTGCGCCGCCTCTTCGAGCTGGCGCGTCGCGTGCGGCCGCTCGCGCTCGTCGCCACCGAAGTCGGCTGCTGCGAGATCGCCGCGCTCGTCAAGCGCGACCTCGCGCCCGGCGTGCCTCTCGTCGCCGTCAACGACTGCCCGGACGCAGACCGCGCGTGGGTGCAGCCCGAAGTTGACCTCTACTGCTTCGCGAGCGAACGGGCCGGCCGCGAGTTGGTCTCGCGCGGGGCCGAAGGGCGGCGCGTCGTCTCGTGGGGCGCGCCGCTGCGGAGCGGGTTCGGCTCTTTGCGGGGGCGAGAGGTCGAGCGCGCTGACGTTTGCGAGTGGCTCAGTCTCGACGCGCGTCGGCCGCTCGTGCTCGTCGCGGGCGGGGGCGAGGGGATCGGGCGCGTCGAAGAGACGGCCGCGCGCCTGCTGGCGCTGGACGCGCCCGCGCCGCAGGTGGTCGTGTTGGCCGGCAACAACGTGCGGCTCAAAGCGCGCTGCGAACGTCTGCGGGCGGGGGAACGCGGCGCGCGCCTGCGCGTCCTGGGTTGGACGAATCGCGTGCCGCAGTTGATGGCGGCCGCGGACTTGATGGTCTCGAAGCTCGGCAGCACTTTCAACGAGGCGCTGGCCGTCGGTCTTCCCGTCGTTGCTCCGGAGCCGCCGCCCGGGGTCGAGCGCGTGCAGCACCGCCTGCTTGAAGAGTGGGGCACGGGCCGCGCCGTCCGGACAACGGCCGAGGCGGTCGCGGAGGTCGCCCGCCTCCTTTCGGCGCCGCACGCGCTCGAAGCGATGCGCTCGCGCGCACGACAGAGGAGGCGGCCGGACGCCGCGCCGCGCATCGCACGCTGGCTCGACGCGGAGTTGACTGCGCGCGGGCTCGGCGCCGACACGGCAGGCGCCGCGGCACGCCGCGACGCGGCTGTCGTCTGATTATCATGTTCGATCTCATCACGCCATCCTTCGTCGCGGGCGCGGCTGCGCTGGCCGCCGCGGGCTCGTGCGCCTACTACGCGACCTACGCCGTGCGCTCGCAGTGGCTCGGGGCCACAGACTGGCACGGCCGGCGCGACACGCGCGCGGCCGCGCTCACCTTCGACGACGGCCCTTCGGAAGACACCGAGCGTGTACTCGACGTGCTCGACCGTCTGAACCTGCGCGCGACCTTCTTCATGATCGGCAGCCACGTCGAGCGCCTGCCGCGCGTCGCGCGCATGGTCGCGGAGCGCGGCCACGAGATCGGCAACCACTCCTACTCGCACCCGATCTACCTCTACCGCACCGGGCGCGAGACGCGCCGGCAGTTGGAACGCGCGCAGGCCGTCATCGAGGGCGCGACGGGCGTCCGGCCCCGGCTCGCGCGGCCGCCGTGCGGCGTGCGCACGCCCGCGTACTTCGCGGCGGCGCGCGAGCTGGGGCTGCGCACGGTGCAGTGGGACGTGGCCGGGTTCGACTGGACGCGCAGGCGCGCGCCCGAGATCGCGCGCGCGGTGCTCGACGGCGCGCGCGCGGGCTCAATCATTCTGCTGCACGACGGCGACAGCGAAGGGAGACGCGACCGGCGCGAGACCGCGGCCGCGCTCCCGCACATCATCGACGGCCTGCGGGGTCGCGGCCTCGGCGTGACACCGCTCTCGGAACTGTTGACGGACGCATCGGGGGAGGCGAAATCAGTTGCAGACTACGGCGCCGCTTGAACAGCCGATCTTGTTTCTGGACTTCGACGGGACGGTCACGGGCCGCGACGCGGTGGACGCGATCCTCGAGACGTACGCCGACCCGCGCTGGGTCGCCGTCGAGGAGCAGTGGCGCGCCGGCTGCATCGGCTCGCGCGCCTGCCTGCTGGCGCAGATGGCGCTCGTCGAGGCTTCAAGCGCGGAGCTGGACGAACTGCTCGACTCGATTGAGGTGGACGAGGGCTTCGCGTCCCTGCTCGACACCTGCGCCGCCGGCGGCATCCCCGTCCACATCGTCAGCGACGGGTTCGACTACTGCATCCGGCGCATCATCTCGCGCCCCCGGCTGGGGCTGGGGTCGCGGCTCGAAGGCGTGCGCGTCTTCGCGAGTCGCCTCGAACCGGACGGGCGGCGCTGGCGCGCGGACTTCCCGCACCCGCGCGAGTCGTGCGTCCACGGCTGCGCGACGTGCAAGCCCTCGGTGATGGCGATGCTGGAGCGCGAGGGGCGCACGTCGGTCTTCGCGGGCGACGGCCTCTCCGACCGTTACGCGGCCGCGGCGGCCGACCTCGTCTTCGCCAAGGGGGCGCTCGCCGCACACTGCCGCGAGCGCGGCGTCTGGCACGTCGCGTACGAAGGGCTCGCGGAGGTCGCGGCCTATCTGGACGAGGCTTTGCGCGACGGGGGGCTCGAAGCCCCGCGCGAAGCCTCGCGGGTCAACGTCTGAAAGGACTTCGAACAACCGAGGGGGCGCGGGGTGGCCGCGAAATTATGAGCACAGAGATCAGCGAGCCGGTGCAACTGACGCGCGTGACGGACGAGCGGGAGCTGCTTGAGTTGGAGCGCAGGTATTGCTCCTGGGGCGATACGGTGCATTACCTCGACCCGCCGAAGTTCTTCGAGCGCTGCGAGGGCAACTACCTGTACGACCGCGAGGGCGTGCCGTACCTCGACTTGCAGATGTGGTACTCGGCGGCGAGCTTCGGCTACGCGAACCCGCGCCTGGGCGAGGCGTTGAAGGCGCAGGCGGAGAAACTACCGCAGCTCGCCTGCCAGTACCTGCACGCGGAGAAGGTCGAGCTGGCGGCGCTCATCGGCCGCCTCAACGAGTCGAAGTTCGGGCTGGCGGGCCGCGTCCACTTCAACGTCGGCGGCGCGCAGGCCATCGAAGACTCTCTGAAGATTGTCCGCAACGCGAAGGGCAAGAACCTCGTCTTCGCCTTCCAGGGCGGTTACCACGGGCGCACGCTCGGAGCGTCGGCCATCACTTCGAGCTACCGCTACCGCCGCCGCTTCGGACACTTCTCCGACCGCGCGCACTTCGTCCCCTTCCCCTACTGCTTCCGCTGCCCGTACGGGAAGAAGAAGGAGGACTGCGGGCTCTACTGCGTCAAGGAGTTCGAGCGCAACTTCGACACCGAGTACAACTCGTTCTGGGACCCGAAGGCCGGCGAGTCCGAGTTCGCGGCCTTCTACGTCGAGGCGATTCAGGGCACGGGCGGCTACGTCGTCCCGCCCGAAGGGTACTTCAAGGCGCTCAAGAGAGTCCTCGACGAGCGCAACATCCTGATGGTGGACGACGAGATTCAGATGGGCTTCTACCGCGCGGGGAAGTTCTGGGCCATCGAGAACTTCGAGGTCGAGCCCGACATCATCGTCTTCGGCAAGGCGCTGACGAACGGGCTGAACCCGCTCTCCGGCGTCTGGGCGCGCGAGGAGCTGATCGCGCCCGAGGTCTTCCCGCCCGGCTCGACGCACTCGACCTTCTCCTCGAACACGCTCGGCACGGCCGTCGCGCTCGAAGCCGTGCGCATGATGGAGGAGGAGAACTACGAGGAGCTGACGCGGCGCAAGGGCGCGTACTTCCTCGAACGCATCAGGGACTTGCAGCGCCGCTTTCCCAAAGTCATCGGCGACACCGACGGGATGGGCATGGCGTTGCGGATGGAGATTTGCCAGTCCGACGGCTTCACGCCCGACCGCGAGCTGACCGACCGCATCTTCGCCGAGGGCATGAGGGGCGACCTCGACGCGCGCGGCCGCCGGATGGGGCTCGTGCTCGACGTGGGCGGCTACTACAAGAACGTCTTCACGCTCGCGCCCTGCTTCGACATGACGGAGGAAGAGATCGACCTCTCGGTCGAGCTACTGGAGCAGCTCATCCGCCGCTGCGCGCCCGACCGCGTTTAGGTTTATCCGAGGACGAGCAGAGAACATGTACGCGAAACTGATCGAATGCGCCGAGCGCGCGTCACTGCACCTGCCGCCGGAGCGCGCGAAGCGGATGCTCGGGATGATGCCCGACGCGCTGCTGAAGCGGATGCAGGCCGCGCGCTTCCGCCGAACGGTCAGGCTCGCGGCCGAGCGGTCGCCCTTCTACCGCGAGGAGTTCAGGCGCAGGGGCATCGACGCGCGCGGCGTCCGCCGCCCCGCAGACCTCGGGGACTTCTACACCACGGGCGAGGACTTGCGCCGCTGCGGCCACGAGGCTTTCCTCGCGGGGCGGCCCGACACCGCCTTCGAGACGACGGGCACGACCTCGCCCGTGCCGAAGCGCGTCCTCTTCTCGAACCGGGAGCTGCGCGAGGTCGGGCGCGCGGGCGCCATCGGGCTGCGCCAGCTCGGGCTCAGGCGCGAAGACCGCGTGCTCTCCGCCTTCGACTGCTCCTTCTGGGTCTCGCCCGCGACGACCCGCGAGGCGTTACATTACATCGGCTGCTTCCACGCCGAGGCGGGGAAGATCGAGCCCGCGGAATTTTACGACCGCGCGCTCGCCTACAAGCCCAACGTCATCTTCGGCGAGCCCTCGTGGCTCGTGCGCCTCTCTGAACTGGCGCAGGCGCTCGGCGCCTGGCCCATCAAGTTCCTCTTCTCGGGCGGCGAGAACATGACGGAGCAGGCGCGCCAGCGCGTCGAGGCGGTCTGGCGCGCGCCGCTCTACCTGAGCTACGGGCAGACCGAGGCGTTCGGCGCGATGGGCGTGGAGTGCGCGGAGCAGGACGGCTACCACCGCAACGACCTCAACTACTTCTTCGAGGTCGCGGACGCGGACGGCGAGGGCTACGGCGAGCTGATCTACACGACGCTCAACCGCGAGGTGATGCCGCTCATCCGCTACCGCTCGACCGACGTGACGCGGATGGTCGAAGAGCCCTGCCCCTGCGGCCTCTTCGTGAGACGCATCGGCAAGATTCGCGCGCGCTGCGACGAGATGGTCGTCTGCGGCATGGGCAACGTCGGCCCCTGGGTCTTCGCCGAGCTGCTGCGCGGCGCGGCGGCGGCCGGCGCCGAGTGGCAGGCGGTCGTCACGAGCGACGGCCGCCGCGACGTGATCGAGCTGCGGGTCGAGACCGACCGCCTTGCCGCGCAACACTCCCTGGAGAGCACAGTCTTCGCCACCCTGCGCGAGCGCTTCCCCGACTTCTGGAAGAATCACGAGATGAGGCTTTACGAGCTGCGCGTCGCGGCCTGCCCCCCGCAAAGCCTGCGCACGGAGAGGAAACTGCGGCGGGTCGTAGACGAACGCCAGATGCTCCTGCGCCGCGCGATGTGAGCGGGGTTGAACTCCGCCCGCGAGCCCGGCCGAACGGATGACCTCCGGCTTAAGCTTCGCCTTGTACGCGGCCCCGACGGCGGGCCTACTGCGCGTCGCAGACCAGTTGCAGGAACTGCGAGTTCAGCATCAGTGGCTTGACGTAGCCCTCCCAGTTGAAGAGGACGCCGGGGCCGTCGAGCGCCAGGGCAATCCGGGCGAGCCCTTCTCCGCCGAGCCGCCCGACGCGGTAACGGCCCGGCAGTTCGGCGGCGCAAGCCTTCAGGTACAGGTTCGCGTTGTCGAGCGCGGTGAAGGCGACCACCCAGTTCGAGCCGTCCCCGGCCGCGTACCTCGGGTACGTCCACCGGCCATCGCCCCCGAGGTAAGAGACGAGGTGGAAATTCTCGTAGCGCCTGAAGTCCGACACGATGCGCCTCAGCCCGTCTTCGTCCCCGACCGAGCCGTCCGACAGTGACCTCAGTTCCCGCTCCACGTAGTCGGCCTCGGCGACCTCGCGCAGGGCCTTGAGTTCTTCGCCGCGGTAGCTGACCGCGTGCGGCGTCGCGGGGTTGACCGTGACCTCCGTCAGGTCGCCGGGCAGGGAGACGAAGATGTCAGCGCCCGCCGCCGTCACCACTTCGCACCGCCACTCCGTGACGCCGGACTCTTTGACGTAGGTCTTGATCGCCTCGGCGTCGGAGAAGATGTACAGACTCTTGTTGCCGTCCGCGTCTGTCCGTAAAACGTAGTCGGGCGGGCCGCCCTCGCGCCGCCACTTCTCGACCCCGCCCTCCGCGACGAAGAAGAGCCAGTCCTCGTGCGCGACGAAGGCGCGCTGCAATCGCTCGCCCGACACCTCCCCGCGCTGCCAGCACCCGATCTGCGTCTGTAGCTCTCCCATTGATTCTCCGACTATGCTCAGCCGTACCACTCCTTCTCAAGGACGTGCTCGCACTTCATGATCATCCCCTTCGCCTGCCACAGGCCCAGCGCGTTCTCGAAGCAAGCTTTGGCCTCGACGAAGCGACTGAGGTGCCCGAGTTCGTCGCCCTTGTTGTACCACGCGCATGCGTTGTCGGGGTCTATTTCGAGCGCGAGGGCCGAGCCTTTACGCGCTGTGGGGGCCGTTTTTGCATCGGGGGGCTGTATTTTGCGGCCGTCGGGATAGACTCCACAGCCGCCGAAGTCATCTCTACAGCCGCCGGAACAATCTCCACACCTGCCGGGGCCGTCTCTACGTCCGCCGGCGTACACTCTGCATAAATTTTATTTATGCTGCACGCGTTTGTATAAATCCTACAGTTGTCGGAGCCATCTCTACACTTGTCTGGATGAACTCTACAGGCGCCGGGGTCAGCTCTACACCTGCCGGAGTCGTCTCGACAGGTGGAAATCTCTCCCCTACAGGTGCCGGGGGGATTGCCGCAAGTGCCGGGGTTCTCTCGACAGGCGCCGGCGGGAGTTCGACGGCCGCCGGGGTTGCTGGAGATTGGTGCGGGATGCGAGGCGAGATGATATCCAGATGAGAGGTCGGGCGCAGGAGCCGCTGAATCATTTCCAGGTATGGGCGCCCGGCCGCCGTTAGCTCCTTATCGAAGCTGTAAAAGTTATAGTCTTGCCTCTTGCCGCGGGCATCAGAGATTTTTGTCCCCAAGTAGGCGGCGACATTCTTTTTCAATTGTACCCCGACGACCTGCACCTGCGCGTGCGGGACTTTGAAATTCTCGCCCACGACCTGCCTGCCGCGATACTCAACCACATCCTTACTCAGGTAAAGGAAGCCCTCGCAAGCGTCGTGCCCCTTCAGCAGGTCGAAGCTCTCGCGGGAGTGGCGGCGGACGTGAAGTTCGATTGTCTCGCCGCCGGCGAGCGCAGCTACGAGGTGCTGCTCCGCTCGTGCGTAGTCCTGCCGCGCGAGGTGAACCATCCCTTCGAGTCGATGCGCGGCCGGCGCGGCCGGCTCCGCCTCATAGACGTAGCCGCAGAGCTTGAGCACGTCTTCGTAGGCGTTGGTACGGAAAGCCGCCTCGGCGCGCGCCGTCAACTCCGCGACGGGCAGGCGTTCGAGTACAACCGAGCGCTTCGGCGTCTCGCCTGGGGCGACCGTCAACTCCAGCGCCGCCAGGGCGTAGCCGAGCGCATCCACCTGGACGCGGTGTGCGCCGGGCGCGAGCGCGAGCGGCTCGGCGGTGAGCGGGCGTGGCTGGCCGCCGTCCACGCGCGCGCTCGCGCCGGGGACGTTCGCCGTGAGCGAGAGTTGTGCAGGGATGGCCTTCAAGTTCAGGACGACCTCCTGCTGCGCGGCACCGGGGTTGACGTTGACGCGGCGGTTGTCGTCGAGGTGCCCGGCCTTGCGCGCCGTGACGAGCAGGCGCGGCGTGTTGGCGACGTACTCGAAGAGGCCCTGCGCGTCGCTCCGGCCGACCGGGGTGGGCGGGTCACCAACGAAGACTTCGGCCTCAGGCGGGCTCGTGCGGACGCGCAGCTTGACCGGGCGTATCTTAAGACTCAGGCTCGCCGTCTCGCTCGCGCCGCAGCCGAGCTTATATGAGCGGCTGTCGCCCTCGTAGCCCGGCTTGCTGATGGCGACCGTGCGCGTGCCCGGCGGCACACCCTCGACGAGCAGTTCGCCGCTGTCGTTCGTCAGCCCGTGCGGCTTCCCGTCAACGGTCACGGAGCAGCCCGGCAGCCCGCACTTGACGAGCACATGCGCTGGCTCGTCGCACGGCGCGGGCGCGGTCGTCCTCGGCCCCGTCGGCGTTCGGGGTGGCCTCGGGGTAGGCCTCGGCGTTGGGGTCGGGGCACACTCCGGCCTGCCGCAGTCTTTCTGCCGCGCGCGCGGCGCGGCGGCGCACGCGCAGGCGAAGGCGAAGATCAGCAGCGCGCGGATGACAGTCGCTCTCATTAACACTCTCCCTGCGGCGCGCGGCGCGCCTTCAGCGCATCACGCCGTCCGTCTTCAACTCCGGGTCGTACGCGACGAGTGTGCGCTGCGCCTCCTGCACCTCGGCGCTCCCCTTGTCGCGCGTGAGGAAGATGAAGCGCAGGTAGTCCTCGACGGCCTGCTGCCGGTTGGCGGAGGTGCGCGCGCGCGCGTAATAGCTCAAGGGTAGTTGGCTGAGTTGAGAGAGGGCGCGCTGCTGCGCCCCGCCCTTCACCTGTTCGATCATCTGCCGCATGTAGAGGCCCGCGTCACCGAGTTCGTCGCAACGCTGGTTGCGTATGCTGTAGTCCTCCTGCCTGACGCCGTCTCGCGCCACGCACTCGCGGCTGACGGCGGCCTCAAGCATGTCGGCGTCGCGCGTGCTACGCGAGACGCTGTCGATGGAGCGGAAAGAGAGCCGCAGGTCGCCGGTCACGCGGATGTGGTTCTCGGTGTAGGTGTAGTACTCGGTGACGTAGCGCTCGTACCTGTCGCGGTTCGCCTTGAGCTGCGCCACATCGGCTTCCAGCCCCGAGCAGTCCGCGCCGGGCTGCTTGCGGCAGCGCTTCAGGACTTCGTTGCGCGCGTCGTGGATGCGGTCGGCCTCCTTCCAGTAAGGGTTCTCGCGCTGGAAGGAGCCGCGCATCTGGCGGGGGTCTTCGCTGCGCTGCGCGTTCGCGCTCAAGAGGTCGCCGTAGAAGATGACGGTCGGGCCGCCCGGGGCGCGCCCAGCCTGGATGGCTTGCAGGTACTGCGCGGCCTGGCGGCGGTCGAGGATGACGGGCTGTGCCAGGCCGGCGCGCGCGGCCGCCGACTCGACCTCGGTGGCGACTTCGCTGACAATCTGTTCGCCGCCGCCGCCGCGCTCGCTGAAGGCGACGCCCACGTTGACCCGCGTGCGCTCGCCGAACTCCTCGCGCGCGCTGGAGAGCAAGCCCGTGACGTTCTGGTCGTCGGGCGTGTACCCTTGCGCCGTCGTCAGGTAGACGTAGGCCGTGCCCGCGTCGCCGCGCTGGACGGCCTTCTGCGCCTCGGCCATGCAATAGCCCGAGAGGCTCCGGTTGACGTTCGAGAGGAGCGCACGGACGCCGTCGTCCTGGCAGAGCTCGCTCGCGAGCACCAACTTCTCCCTCGCCTCGCGGAAGTCCTTCTTGTTCTGGGCGTTGATCGCCTTCACCCCGGCGAAAGTCGGCTTCGGCGGCGCTGCGGGCTGAGCCGGAGTGCGCCCCCCGCGGCGCCTACCCTGCCGCTGCGGCGCGGGGGCCGAGGCCGGCACAAAGGCGACCGTGGCCCCGCCGCCCGCGCCGACGAGGCGGCGCGACTCGGCGAGAAGCTGCTGCGCGTACTCGCACTTCGCGCCCTCAAGCTCTTTGGCGACCTCGCCGTCGCGCGGGCACTCGCCGTCGGCGACGCGCGCGTCGAGCAACTCCTTCGCGTCCTTCGGCCGGCGCTGGAGCCGGAGGTTCTTCTGGTCGCGCAGCGCCACGCGGTCGCGCGACTTGCAGGTGCAGCCGCGCGCGTCAGCCGAGTCAACGCGCTTCCACGCGAGCGTGCATTCGGACAAAGCCTTGTCGAGCTGGCCCGCGTCGAGCGCCGTCTCGCCGCTGCTGAGGTGCTGCTCGTGGCTGCGTTGCAGCGCGACGCCGTACATCTCTTTCAGCGCCGGCCAGGTGGAAAGGTAAATTTTGATCTGCTCGGCGGCGTCGATGGCCTCGTCGAACTTGCTGGCGCGGATGAGGGCGTCCGCCTGCGAGCGGGCGGCGTCAACCTTCTGCTGCGCCTGCGTGATGTCGGCGACGAGTTGCTGCGTGAGTGCGTCGCCGCGCACCGACTGTGCGCGCTCGGCGCGCAGCCGCGCCTTATCGAGCGAGCCGTAGTCGCCCCCCCGGAAGGAGTCGAGGTCGGCGCGCGCGCAGGTGACGAGCGCGTCGCGCATGTAGTTGTTGGCCTCGCCCTGGCGGTAGTTGTTCGTCTTGCGGAGGTACGCCTCCCACAGCACGACGCTCTTCTCCTCGGCGGCGTGCTTGAAGAGCGTGTCGCCCACGGGCGCACCCTCCGGCACGAAGTAGATTTTGAGCACGTCGCGCAGCGGGACGCTGACCTGCCGCTTCGACTTACCCTCGCGCGCCTCGCCCGTGAGCATCACCGAGTAGAATGAGGAGAGCGGCTGGTCGGCGTCCTTCTGCGGCTTGGTGTCGTCGGGGATGACCGCGACGGGCGTCTGCCCTTCGAGCGAGACGGCGTAGAGAACGCCGCCGTCCGCACCCCACTTGAGCTGGAAGAGGTCACGCATCTTTGTCTTATGCGTCTCCTCATACGCCTTGCGCGAGACGGAGGTAGAGGCCCCCGCGCCGCCCAGCGCGCCCGCCATGCGGACTTCTTCTTTACTGTTGAGTTTCGGCTCCGCGATGAGCTGATAGTTGATCTCGGCCGCGCCGTCGCACTGCGCGACCGAGGCCCCACCGCCGCCCGCGCGCATGATAACCAGCGCCTGACGCTTCTGCGCGGAGGCGTTGGCGATGAGGCAAGAAGAGACGGCAAGGACTGCGAGGGCGACTTTCATCAGGCTCGGTCTCAGGCTGGTCATGTTGCACTTCCTCCGTGAGTCTTCGCGCGCCGCGGTGCTTTCCGGCGCGTCTTGTTGAGAGCGGGGCGCGGCGGCATGAATCGCTCTGCGCCGGGGCTTCACTGCGCCGCGTCTTGCGCGCAGCGGAACCCCGTCTTGTCGGTCTCTGTGCTGTCGCGCGGTAGGTAGCCGCGGTAGGTGGCCGTCGCACTCCCCTTCGGCGTGCTCCAGGAGCCGCCGCGTATGACGCGGTAATCGACGTCCTTCGTGGGCTTCGTAGTTGTCAGGGTAGCGCCGGGGTAGGCGGCGAACGGGCTCGCCGTCCACTCCCAGGCGTTGCCGATCATGTCGTAAGCCCCGAAGGGCGACACGCCTTTGAACGAGCCCACGTCCGCCAACCCGCCTTCGCCTGAATCCCCCGCGTTAGCCATGCCCGCCTGCCACTCCGTGCCCCAGGGGTACGAACGACCATCCGTCCCCTTCGCCGCGAACTCCCATTCCGCTTCGGTCGGGAGCCGCTTGCCGGCCCATTCCGCGTACGAGACCGCGTCGTCCCAGGAGACGTTCGTGACGGGCCGGCGGGCGGTACCCGCGGGGGGCGACGCGCCGGCCCAGCCCGGCGGCGGCGAGTGCCCCGTCTGCTCGACGAAGAGCGCGTAGTCGGCGCAAGTCACCTCGTAGATGTCGATAAAGAACGGCTTGACCGACACCTGATGTGGCGGGCGCTCGAACACGTCGCCGCCCGCGCTGCCCATCTGGAACTCACCGCCGGGCACGTAGACCATGCCCTTCGGCGTGGCGCGCTGGGCGGGCGCGTTCACATTGGCGGGCGTCCTCGTGTTGGCCGGCTTGTTCACCGGGACGTTCTGGTTCTCGGCGGTATCAGTCGATGCCCACACGAACAGAATAAATATGATGGCGAGGAGCAGAACGCCTCCGCCGAGGATCAACGCCGGGAGAGCCCACGGCGGCGACTCGTTCATTAACCTCTCCCACCACGTAGGCTCGGGCGGAGGAGGCGGCGGGGGTGGAGGAGGCGGGGGCGGCGGCTCCTTGAGTGACTTTGCCAAGACGTGGAGCAGCGGGTCGGCCACGCCCCGCGGCGACATCCTAACCATGAGCCGCTTCCCCCCCCGGCTCCCGCCGCCGCTGAGGCCGAGGGGCTCGTTCTCACCGTTCCCCGTCTCCCCCTTTGCGCCGTTGCCTCCCCTGACAAACTCGGGCGCGGCGCCGAGGCTCGAAACGGCCGTGTAGCTGACGCTCGCGAACCAATCCTTGGCGACGTTGATGAATCTCCCGGCATTCAGTTCCGACCAGGTGAAGTTTTCGAGCAGGCGCGAGACGTCCTCAAGTTGTTTAAGGTGCGCGCGCGGGTCGGCGAGGGTCGCCGGCCGCTCCTCGTCAAGGTAATCCCGCAGGCCCGGCTCCTGCTCCAGGAAACCCGCGAACTCGGGCACGGAGACCTTCATCTCGTCCGACTTCGTGTAGACCACGATGAGATGCTGCGATCCCTTCTCGATCCCCATGCGCCGCATGCCGAGCACGTAGGTATCGAGCAGCAGCGCCATCTCCTCGGCGATGGACTCGCCGAGCGCGGTCACGTCGATCAGAAAGAGCACGCAACTGCTGCGCTTCACGAAGCCGGCTATCTTGACGATACTGTCCTCGGTCAAGAACGCCTCGCCGGGCGGGTCGTAGATCAGGATGGTCGTGTCCACCAGCGGCGGCAGCCCGTTGCCGCCCGCCGAGCAGGGCATGTTGGTGAGCCGGAAGATGCCGGGCCGCGGGAAGACGCCCTGACCGACGGTCGGTGGCGGCAGCTTGCCCTCACGGAGCATGCGGCGGTTGTCGTTGAGCCTGCTCAGTGACTCCTGATCGAGCACGTGGTTGAAGAAGTTTCTCTCCCGCCACATCTTCGTAAGTTGTTTATCCAGGTAGTCGAAGAGCGCGCACAGGAAGACCGTCTTGCCGTGGCCGATGAACCCGACGACGCTGAGGACGATGGGCTCGCGGCGCCCTTCGCCGCTGTGGAAGTCGATGTAGAACTGGGAGAACCTGCCGACATGATTTACGCTACACCCGAGGTGCTGTTGCGAATCGGGCGGTATCTCTTCCACACAATACGGGCAGATCATTGGAGACTCCTCACTGTGACTTCGCTTGACAGACGCGGCGCCGGAGACGCCCGCGCGGCGGCGCTGCTACCGGCCGGACCGGGGTAAAATCCGGCGTAAGAAGGAGCGCGACTTCGCGGCGGAGCCATCCCGCGTCGGCACTGCGGCGGGCGCGTCCAGGGTGGCTTGCAGGTGTTCGAGGCCGAAGGCCGACTCTTTGAGCCAACGCCCCAGCGCCTGTCGCTCGCCCGCGTCGAGGTGCTCGCTGATGGTCTCAAGGTGCCTGTGGTCGCTTTCGCTCCCGTGCTCCGCGATCTTGGCGACGGCGATAGTTAGGTCTTCCATGCGGTAGGAGCCGCGGAAGATGGAGAACCACGTGGGCATGAATATCGGGGAGAAGACGTGCCAGGGTTTGAACTCGGGGCACCTTCTTAGCTGTGTGCAGTGCTCCCTATAAGCGGACGATGAGCCTATCGCGGCCAGCCTCCGCAACCGTTCGGCGTCGTCACCGGATTTCAGGGCCAACAGCAGGCCGAGCCCCTCGTGCGCCCGCGCGAAAGGGGCCAGCAGTTCCAAGTCGTCCGGCGTCGGCGCCAGCCCCGCCTCAGAGAGCAAACCTTGGTAGGCCGATTCACCGATGAAGGCCCTGTACCTACGCTCGACAAGGCAGCGCAGCGCCCCATCCGATGGCTGGCTGAGCCGCGTGACGACGGCCTGACGCCACGGCGACGAAAGCCGCTCCGGCGAGAAGCCGTCCGCCCACAGCGGCGCCGACTCCGGAACTGTGACCCGTCGCCTCGCTGCGTCGATTACGTAACCCGACGCCGAGGCAGTCCCTGACCCGCGCCCCCAGAAGGCCGCGCCCGGCGGCGCGTCATTGCCGGGCGCGTTCGTGTCGAACGAGCAGAACTTCCGCGCGTCGGGCGGCGCCAGCAGGAAGGCCACTTGCAGCGCCTCCAGGATTTGCCCCTCCCCCCCCACGAGGGCGACGTGCTGTCCCTGCTCGGTCAGTCGGCGCGGGTCACTGAGCAGGATGTAGAGCCGGTTCAACTCCTCGCCCGACCAGTCACGCAGGCGACCCTGCCCGCCGTCGCCCCGCGTGCCCCCCACGTCTAAAGTGACGGCGGGCGCGTCGCCGGTACTCATCCCATCGGCGGCCAGGGCCTTGTCGAGTGAGGGGAGAAAGTTCTGTGGCCGCAGCAGGCTGAACAGCACTGCGTCGAACTGCGGCCCGTGGGTAACGTCACAGATTATGCTGTGCGTGAAGTACCGCCCCCGGCGGCCGAAATCGTCCGGCTCAGCGATGGGGACGATGCGGGAGATGACGTGCCTCCGGTCGGTCAGCCTGTAAGACTGCCACTTGGGCTCGCCGTCACGCGCCGAGTAGTACTGGACGAGACGCTCGATGACGCCCGCCTCGTCCGGAGACAGTGAGTCGCGCGTGTAGTACAGCGTCTGGTAGCCGCCCCGCCCCCGCGGCGACTGCCGCGAGGTCAACATTGCCGAGACGTGCTGCGCCGCGGTGACTTTCATCTGCGTCACCTCGCTTTTAGGCGGAAGCCGAGATTCCTGAGCCGGCCTTGGCCGACGGGACGGACGGGGTCTCCGACCTTCCTCTGTAGATTCGACGCCGCCGGCTCGCCGAGGCCGCAATACCGGCCGGGGAGCTCGACCACCCATTCGAGGATGCCCTGCGTGATCAGCGACAGCTCGCGGAGGCTCGACCGGCGGTGCGGCTCCAGCCACTGCTCTTCGACGATGTCCCAGACGGCGCGGGCGTCTAACGACAGGCGCTCGGACAGTCCCGCCAGCGGGGGCGGAGCTGGCCGGCCGTCGAACCACTCGTAGCAGGTGCGCCACTCCTCGGCGGTCAACAGCCCGTAGTCCCTCCCCACCCACCGCCCGAAGGCCAGCGCCTCCTCGGCCGTCACTCCCGTCATGAACAGGCGCTCGCGCGGATGCACGTGCGGGCTGCGGTACGAGGCGCGCGGGTTGAGAGTGAGAATCTCCTGATACCAGGCGTCGTCGAACCCGAGGTACCTGCCCGAGGCGATGAACCTCTCGAACTGCGGCTTGGTGACGGGGAAGAGGTGGACGTAGGCGTCCAAGGGCTCGACGAAGACGAGCGGGTAGCCGGAGGCGTCAACCCGCCACTTGTATGCGTCGGAGCGTTGGGCGGTGCGTGGAGGCTCCGCGCTCCACGGGGTGAACCGGCTGAAGTAGCTCAGCAGCGTGTCTATGTCGCCGCCGAGCTGCTCCGGAATAATTTCCGAGACGATGCCGCCCGGCCCCTGAAGCGAACGCTCGCCCGTCCGCACGAGCAGCCACCCGTTAACGCGCGGGTCGCCCAGCCAGTCGTGGAGGTCAAAAATTTCGCCGCTGCCGACGATAATTACCGAGCGCCTCTGCGCCTCTCGCACCAGCGCCTCCATGGTCGGCGCGATCAGGCTGCACGCGCGGTGCTGCCGGCCGACGCCCGACGGGCTGGTCTGCTTGAGGAAGGCCGACGGGGTGGGCGCGGTATCGCCCAGAATGAAGAGCTTGAACTGCTCTTCATCGAACACGCCCGTCAGGCCGCGGATGAGCTGCGCGACGCGTCGCGTCTCTTCCACGTGCGGCGCCGCGCTCGAACTGGCGTCGATAATCAGGGCGAAGGCTTCGTTCTGTTCCGGTTGCGTCTGAGACATAGCGTCAACTCCTTAACGCCGGCACTTACAGGCTGGCGAGCAGGCGCTGGGCGGCGCGGTTGCGCCCGCAGTCGCGCAGGCAGGCGGCGAGCTTCCCGCGCGCCCGGCCGCCCTTGTCGGCAGCGGTGATCTCTGCAAAGAGCGTCCGGATGCGCGACTCGTACAACCTGGATTCGTCCTCGACCCCGTCCACCCACCCGAGCCACGCGCACAAAAGCTCCCTGGCCTCCATGATCGTCGTGCCGTTGCGCATCAACACCTCGAACAGCCCGGCGAGTTGCGAGCGATACGCGGCCTCGTCCTCCGACGAGCCCTCCGACACCAGTTGCAACAGCACCGGCGCGCCGTCCGCCTCTCCCTTCTCGTCCGCGGCGGTCACCAGTTGCCCGAGCGTCTTGAACATGAAAAAGCCGAGCGCGGCGTCAGCCTTCTCATCCGCAATCCACTCCTCCAAGCCTTCGAGGATGCTGGCTAAGAGCGGGCGCTTCTCTTCCGTGGACATCTGCGCGACGTTCACAAAAAAGCGCATCATCGCGTCTATCAGGCTCATGAGCATCGGCTTGAGATGCACGACCTTCTGCTCGGCGTCCTCGACGACGATGGTGACGGACCTGTCGGTGGCGGCGACCGCGAAGGCGGCGATGTCGCGCCAGGCTTCGATCACTTCCTTGACCGGGCGGCAGGAAGCGCCCACGTAGATGTAGGCGCGCAGCGCCGCCCAACGCTCCGCCGGGTCTGTTGACCTCGACCATTCCCGCAGCAGGCCCTGCACCTCCGCGACCCAACTCTCCTCCAGGACGAGAACCCCGAGCGCCATGCCTATCGCCATCCTGTATTGAGACCTGTTGGACTTGATCTGCACCCAAGCCGCCAACAGGTTGTCGCGGATGAGGCGGTAGTCTTTAGTCGCGATGAGGCCCGCCGCGACCGCGGCACGAATGCGAACGTCGGCCCGGTGCCCCGCCGCATATTTCGTCAGCCACGCCATTAGACTCAGCCGCCACTCGGCCTCCCGGTAGAACTTCCAGACGTGGATGATGACCTCGCCGGCGGCCAAATCTTTCAGCCTGACGACTTCTTCAGAGTCCGGCGGCTGGCCCTCCGTCACGAAGGCGCCGGCCTTGTGCAAGCGTCGCATCAGCGGGATGTGAGCGGGCGGCGGGGTCTCGGGGGCCGGCGTCGGCGCGACTTCCTGTAACATCTTCAGCAGGTCGTTCTTCGCCGTCTCGATTGTGTCGAAGGTGGTGCCTTGAAAGACCGCCAGCGTGATGCGCAGGGCCAACTCGTCCAGGTCATCGCCCGCCTCATCAATCCATCGCCTCGCCGCCTCTTTCGCGCCTTGCACGTCCCCCGAGGCGCGGACTTGTATTAGCCGCTGATAGACTTGCTCCTCCTCGGAGTTTTCGGGCTCAAGCAGGGCTCTGCTGACCCTCGCTTTCAGACTCTCAAAAGCTTTCCTCTTAAACTCCTCCTCCTGGTAGCGAACCGCGAGCGCGCCGAGCAGGTCACACAACGCCGGCTCCTCGTATGACCGCCCGGTCGTCACCAGCTTGACCATGAGGTCGTCATAGTCGAACCTGTCTGAAGCGGCGATGCACTTCCTCACGTACACCAGCCCGAACACATCGGTGAAATTTATTAGCTTCTTCGGGTATTCAAACTCGTCATATGTAACAAATAACTCCACGCACTCCTGGCACAGCTCGGGAGGGATTCCGATGCCTTTTGAAAACCCGCCGCCGTTTGAGAATCCGCCGCCGTAGACCACTGCCGACACCCCCTAAACCAATCCGGTTAATCCGGCCCCGCTGAAGCGGGGCACAACGAACTTGTCGCTTAAGGCGCGCCTACGTGCCGGCGGCCGGAGCCTGCGCGAATAGTTGTCGCAGACTGCTTCTCAAGCCCTCGCACTCTTGCCCCCGATAATCCGTGCCCCTGTAGCGTGAGGCGAGCAGCGCCAGCACGTCGAGCAGGGCTTGCCCGCGATACTCGCGCCCCGACCGGCACAGGCAGGCGAGCAACTGGTCGAAATCAACATCGGATGACCTGCCAACGCAGTGCTTGTAGGCGCTCAGTTCTGCTCTCTCGAAAAAATCCCAAGCGCTGTCCGGGTTGCGAAATTCTTTGAAAGACTCGAACAGCTCTCGGCAGCGGCGGAGCAGTTTTTCGGGAGGCGGGGCGGGGGGCACGGTTTGAACGTCCAGCGCCGGGGGGTAGTCCAACAGCGGCGCCGGAGCTTCGCCGCCGGAGACGGCACGGAAGAAGGCTTCGCCCATCTCGTGCGCGTGCGCGTAGCGCGCGGCCGGGTCGTAGCTGAGTGCCTTGAGGATCACGTCCTGCGCCGCCTCCGGCAACTCGGGGCGTAGAGACTTCGGCAGGGAGATGACCCCGGCGCGCTGCATGTCGCCGAGCGTGAGTTCGTCGTCAGTGTCGAAGGGCAGTCGCGCGGTCACCATCGCGTAGGCGACGACCCCCAGTGCCCACACGTCGGTTGCAGGAATCGAGCCGCCGAGCAACTGTTCCGGGGCCATGTAGGGGATCGTCCCTGCGACCGTTGTCTTGCGCATGCGACGCACGCCTTCCAAGTCTTCGACCGTGGCGATGCCGAAGTCTATGAGAACAGCGAACTCGCCGTCCCTAAAGGTCTGGAGCATGACATTCCGCGGCGTGAGGTCGCCGTGGATGACGCCCACGTCGTGCGCGGCGCTGAGCACTGAGCCGAGCTGGCCGACAATGCGTGCAGCGCGCTTCAATTCCATTGCGCCGCCGTCGCACATCACCTCGTACAGGCTCCTGCCTTCGATGTAAGGCATGACGAAGAAAGGTTCGCCCTCCGATGTCCACCCGTAGTCGTAGATGCTGACGACGCCGGAGTGTTTGATTCTGTCGAGCGCCAGAATCTGTTCGTCGAACTTCTCCCTGAGCCAGTGGTCGCCGGGGGTTTCGCCTTCCGCTGCGGGCAGCGTCTTAATGACCACCAGGCGCGAAAGCAGGTGCGTGTCACGCGCGAGTTGGACGACGCCGAACGGGCCGCGACTTAATTCTTTTACGACCTCATACCGCCCGTTGAGTTTGTAGTTGTAGGTGGTCATTTCTTCTCCGGGCCGTCTCCGGGCGGCCTCCGCGGCCTCAGTCATCGAGCATGTCCCGATAACTCAGCCGCGCCGTGTCGGCGGGTTGCGGGGAGTCGGCGCGGGATGGTTCTACCCTCTCGCTCAGGTGGCTGCTGCCGATGGAGGCGGGGCCGACGGGCCGCGGTTCGCGCGCGAGCCTATCCCAATCAAAGAGGAAGATGCGCTCGTAGTACTCGGCGATCTCTTTGTGGCGGAAGATGAGGCTGGCGTCGCGGTTGGCCTTCACGCCGTGGTTCGTCCAGTTGTGGCTCCCGAGCAGCACGGCCTCCGAGTCCACTACGACGCCCTTGGTGTGGCATCCCGGCTGGACGCGTATACACTCGGGGCGGAAGCCGAACTTCACCAGGCGGTCTTTGACGGCCCGCGCGTGGTCTTCGTCGATGTGGACGCGGAAGATCATCCGCACGTCCGCGCCCGCCTCCTGCCGTGACTTGACCGCCTTCCACAGCTCGATGAATTCGTCCTCGTTATTCTCCAGCGGGTCGAGCAGGCTCAGCGATTGGTTCTGGATGAAGAGTCTGTTCCGCGCGGAGCGGACGAGGCCGATGACGTGCTCGATATAATTGTCGGGCGTTAGGAGCGGCTGTACGTTGACGGGCGCGCCGTCGCTCCCCCGAATGACCTGGCGCGCGAAGTAGCGGGGTGGGACCTCTGCTTCGAAGAAGGAAGTGTCGGCCGCGGGCGGCCCGGCGTGGACGAACAGCTCGCGCGCGGGCGCGGGCGGCGGCGCCGGGTCGGCCGCGGCCGTCTCCAGGTCGTGCAGCAGGTAAGCCTCGAACATCTGCGCGAGCCTCCTGTTCCTGACGACGACGTGCCACTCGCGGTTGTAACTCCTGAGCAGCCGGAGGCCTCGCCCGCCGGCCGTGAGGGGGCGAACGTCCGGCGGCGGCTGGTTCGAACTCTGCATGTTACCGCTCGACAGCCAGAGTTCTTCGCCGTCACGCACTGCCGCCTTGACGTGGTAAGCGCTGGCGAAGGTGCGTCCGTTGCCCGAGACGTTGACGTAGGCTTGCCGAAAACGGTCGCCCAGAACTCCGCGCAGGTCTTCCACCACCCGCTCCTCGTCGAGATCATTCTTCTTCACGCCCCTCAGGCCCCCCGCGAGTCCCCTCTGGATGGCGAGGTTGAAGCGAAACTCCGGATTCCGTCTGGCGAGTTCCATAAGCTTACCGACGACGTGCGGGGCAGAGAGGTCGAATATGCCGAGGGTCAAAGTCTCCCTGGTGCGGCCCAGGAACTCCTCCAGGACGGGCCACCCTTCGTCCGGGCTGACGTGACAGATGACCTCCATCGGCTCGCGTACCTCTTCAAGGCTCACCCCCTCCGGCTTCACGTAACCGATGGTCGGGACGCGCTCCTGAAACAGTTCGGCCGGTGGCGGGGCCTCGGCCGCGAGCGTCCCCTCGCGCCCGGCGGCGCGTAGCTGCGCGGCCGGCCCGCCGAGCGTGATGTCCACGGGCAGCCCGTCCACCTCACGCGGGATGTTAAGGCTCCCGTATGGGTCGCCGGGCGCAACCTCGATGCCCGGGTCAAGCACGACGACGGCTGCACGCTCCTCCGTCATGAAGTCGTCGTGCCATAGGAAACCGTCGCGAACCTCCAGCACTTCGGCGCGCTCCTCAAGCTCTTTCCGGATGCGCTCGAACACCGCGGCGTGGTCAAATTCGTCCGGGGGCTGCGCCAACGCGGAGCCGTTGTTAAGGACGGGCGCTTGCGGCGGGAAGGGCTGGACTGGGGCGGCCAGGCCGCCCGTCGCAGAGAGTTGAAGACCGGGGCCGAGCTGCACCGTGATCTGCAAGGGTATCGTCCAGGTCACGGAACCCTGCGCGGCTTGCGGCAAGAGTTCGGGCGCGGCGACCGGCTGCCTGAAGACCTCCTGGCAGACGCCCCCGCCTCGCTCGCCAAGCGGCGACGCGTCGTCGCGGACGGCCTCCTCGAAGAGCGCGCGGCGCGTCGCGTCGCCCGCGAGCCGCGCCCGCGCGTCCGCCACGATGCTGCTGACGAGGACGCCCTCGTTCGAGACCCACTTGACCCGCGCGGACATCTGCTCCTGCTTGTGGTAGGGCAGCGGGGGCCGCGCGTCCCACTCGCCGCCGTCGCGCAGCCGGTAGACGCCCGGCCTCACGGTCTCGGGCACGCCGCTGTGGTGCAGCGCGGCGAGCTGCCACTGGTCGTTGAAGACCGGCGAGCCCGAGGAGCCAGTCTTCGTGTCGGCCTCGTACCGGATGAAGTGCTCCAGCGACTCCACCACCTTGTTATCGCGCAGCGCGACCTGCTGCTCGTCGCCGCCCGGGTGCTGGATGATGTTCGCCGACTCCTTCACCAACAGCACGCCCGGGGTCGCGCTCAGCGGGATGGAGCCGCGCGCGGCGAGGAACTCGCCGTACCGGTTGACGGCCTCGACGGCGACGATGGTGTAGTCGAGGTTGACGCCGTCGCGCGTCTCGGAGGTGAGGAAGAACTCGCCGGGCAGCAGGTTGAAGACCTGCGTGGCGCCGATGCGGCCATCGGGGTGGCGCACGTAGTCGAACTCGACGCGGCAGCCCGCCGCGATCCCGTCCCGCTCGATGACGTGGTTGTTCGTCATCAGCAGCCGCGGCGAGATGAGGAAGCCCGTGGCGTAGCCCCCGCCGTTGTGCGCCACGATGCGCCCGACGGCGCGGGTGCGCTCGGCCCCCAGCGGCAGGAAGAGGCTGCTTATGAGCTGGCTCCGCCCGATGACGGCTTCGAGCGGGTTGAAGCCGGGGAAGGGTTCGCCCCGCTCCATGCTTGAGGTCAGCGTCAACACCTCACGGTGCATCCCGAGCCGCTCCATGCGGGACAGCACGCGCTCCGGCTGCTCGACGCTGCGCCAGTCCCTCGTGCTGCGCTCGAACTCATCCGTGTCGCGCCGGCGGGTCTGGCCCCCGCCCGAGCGCCGCGTCGTCTGCCGTATCGCGTCCAGAACGTTCATCGGTCGCCTCGTCACTCGCGAGTCATTGCCTCACCACGCGTCCTGGGGGCGTGGCCGAAGGCAGAGACGGGAGGTTGCCTTCGGCCACGCTGGGGTGGGACACGCTCAGACAGCCTGTGAACACGACTGCCCTTTGAGGCCGCCCATGTCTGTTGCGCGCACGGCGAAGCGGGCTTAAAATGCACGTCTGTCGGTCTGCGCGCGCCGAGGTGCGGCTCTGTCAGTCGGACTCCGTTGGGTGATATTCGGTCGAGTGCCGGTGTCTCGGCTCGTGCGGCGCTTCGCCGCTCACACCTCATTCGCGCTGAAACCGGCCGGCGACTAGCACCTTCAACCAGATTTTTTTTCGCCAGCCAGCCGGAGGGACTGGCCCGCGCGCGCGAGCGTGGCCCCGCCCGGTCAGGCGAGGCGCGCCGCCCGCTGCGGGTCGAAAGCGTTGCCCTTATGCCCACCGAGAGCGTGACCGATCTCCTCATCGCCTGGAATGAAGGCGACCCTTCGGCCCTCGACCGCCTCATCCCGCTCGTTGAGGGCGAGCTGCGCCGCCTAGCCAAGTACCACATGCGGCGCGAAAACCCCGCGCATACGCTCCAGACCACCGCGCTCGTCAACGAGGTTTACCTGAAGCTGGTAGACCAGACGCATGCCCGCTGGCACAACCGTGCACACTTCTTCTCCATCGCGGCACAGATCATGCGCCGCATCCTCATCGACTACGCGCGCCGCAACCTGCGCGGTAAGAGGGGCGGCGGGGCAGCCGATCTGCCGCTTGAAGAAGCGGCCGTCCTGACGCCCGAGAAGTCTGCCGAGTTACTGGCACTCGACGAGGCGCTTGACCGGCTGGCGGCCGTCGACCCGTTGAAGGCCCGCGTCGTAGAGCTGCGTCATTTCGGCGGGCTAAGCGTCAAAGAGACGGCCGAGGTTCTGAAAATTTCTGAGGTGACTGTGATCAGACACTGGGGGCTGGCGAAGTCTTGGCTCCGCAAACAGGTGCGCGGTGGGTAGGCGTGGCTGATAGTTTTCGGGCGCGGCCGTCGCGTTATAAGTGAAGGGATGCCGTATCTCCGCACGTCCCTGCTTCATTCTAGACGCCGCCCTTCACTCTTCGCTCATGGACTTTGAGCACTGGAAACAGGTAGAGGCGCTCTACCACTCGGCCCTCGAAGTAGACGCCGACGAGCGCGAGGACTTCCTCTCCGTCGCGTGCGCCGGGGACGAGGCGCTGCGGCGCGAGGTGCTCTCACTCCTCTCGTCGGCCGAGCGCGCCGACAGCTTCATGGAAGAGCCCCTGGCGAGCGTGGGGCTCATGCTCATGAACGCCGAGCAGGAGTCTTTGACCGGCCAGGCCGTCGGCCCTTACCAACTCCTCGAACTGCTTGGCAGCGGCGGCATGGGGGTGGTGTACCTCGCCCACGACCCGCGGCTAAACAACCGCCCCGTCGCGCTGAAGCTGCTGCCGGCCAGCTTCGCCGACGAGCGGGAGCGCGTCCGCCGCTTCGAGCAGGAGGCGCACGCCGCCTCCCGCATTTCGCACCCGAACGTTGCGCACATTTACGAGACCGGCGAGTCCGGGGGGCGCCGCTACATCGCGATGGAGTACGTCCGCGGGAGGACGCTGCGTCAGGTGCTCCAGCGCGGGCCGCTCGGGGTCTGCGAGGCGCTCGACATCTGCGCACAGATCGGCATGGCGCTCGCGGCCGCGCACGCGGCGGGCATCCTCCACCGCGACATCAAGCCCGAGAACGTTGTGCTGCGCGAGGACGGTTACGTGAAAGTGCTCGACTTCGGCCTCGCCAAGGTGGTCGAAGACAGGTTCTCCGCGGACGCGCCGGAGTTGATGCCGCTCCCTTCCCTCCACACCGAGCCGGAGTTGATGATGGGCACGTCGGACTACATGTCGCCCGAGCAGGTGCGTCGCAGGCCCGCCGACGAGCGCACGGACTTGTGGAGCCTCGGCGTCGTGCTCTACGAGATGCTGGCGGGCCGGCGCCCCTTCGCGGGGCGCGAGTCGAGCGAGGTCATCGTCGCGATACTTGAGCGCGAACCCGAGCCGGTGGGTAGTTTGAGGGACGGGCTGCCCGCCGCACTGCAAGAGGTCGTGGCGAAGGCGCTGCGAAAGCGCGCGGAAAAGAGGTTCCAGTCGGCGCGGGAGATGGTGGACGAGTTGCGCCGCGTCCGCCGCTTGATCGAAGGGACGCTCCCGTCCGGCGACCCTCAAGCCGCGGAGACGCCACGCGCGCACCGCGGCTCGGCCTCGCCGCAGGCCGAGCCGGGCACAAAGACCGGCCGCCCTTACGGCGCGCTGGAACGGATGGCGGATTTCAAGACGGGCTCGCTCGTCAGCACGCGCCCCCCGGCGCGCAGGGGGCGCTACGTCTACTGGCTGATCCTGATCGCGCTGGCGGTCACCGGCCTCTACTTCGGGTTCGTCCGCCAGCGCCGGACGCCTCTACTCGACAGGCCGCTCGACTTAAAGTTCAAGCGCCTGAGTCTGTCCGGGGACATCAGCGACATCACACTCTCGCCGGACGGGAAGTACGTCGCGCGCGTCGCCGCCGAGGATGGCAAGTACACGATCCGCATCACGGAGATCGCCACGGCCAGCGACCTGCGGATAGCGCAGCCTTCGGCGGCCGGTTACAGCGGCCTCTCTTTCTCGCCCGACGGGACTTACCTTTACTATCTGGAGAACCAGGCCGAGACCGGCACACTCTACCGCGTCTCCAAGCTCGGCGGCGGCCAGCGCAAGATTCTCGACGAGGTTAACACCGCCGTCACCTTCTCGCCCGACGGCGCGCGGCTGGCCTTCGTGCGCATCAACCACGCGCTGGACACGCCCGACCTCATCGTCGCGCGCTCCGACGGTACGTCGGAGCGCCTTCTGGCGCGGCGCACGCGCGCCGACGCCGACTCCTTCATGGCCGACGTGAAGTGGGCCGGCCCTGCGTGGTCACCCGACGGGAAGGTGCTGGCGTGTCCGACCCTCAGAGTCTCCCCCGAACAGGAGACGAACCTGGAAGTGGTTGACGCCGAGACGGGGGCCGGCCGCCGCCTCAACGCCGAGCCCTGGTACGACATCTCGCGCGTGGCGTGGCTGGCCGACGGGAGCGGGCTCGTGGTCTCGGCCGCCGAAGCGCCGGGCGCGCCGTGGCAGCTCCGGCTGCTGGCCTACCCCGGCGGCGAGGTGCGCAAGGTCACGAACGACCCCAGCAACTACACGCTCGTCAGCGGTGCGCGCGACTCAAGCCTCTTCCTCACGCTGAATATCGAAGAGGATTCCAGCGTCTGGCAGATGTCCGCGGCGGGCGGGGCCGGAGCCGACGTGTCGGACGTGACGAAGATGAAAGGAGTTTCGGAGATCCTCTGGGGCGAGGCCGGCAAGTTTCTTTACACCGTTAGCGACGGCACCCACACGAACCTCTGGGTGCAGGAGCCGGGCGCCGCGGCGAGGCAGTTGACTTTCGAAGCCGACAACTTCAAGCCCGCCCGGTCGAACGACGGGCGTTACATCGTCTTCGTCTCCACGCGCGCCGGCGTGATGAACATCTGGCGGATGGACGCCGACGGGACGCACCCGAAGCGACTCACCGACGGCCCGTACGAGGACGTGCCGTCGGCGACGCCGGACGGTAAGTGGGTCGTCTACCGCACCGGCAGTAGCATCAACAAGGTCTCCATCGACGGCGGGGTCGCGGTCAAGTTATTCGACAAGAGTGCCCTCTGCCCCGTCGTCTCTCCCGACGGACGCCTGCTCGCTTTCTTCACCAACGATCAGCCCGGGAGTCAGACGTGGCACGTTGAGGTGTACGACCTCAGCTCCCTCACCGCCGTCAGGCGTTTCGAAGTTGCCGAATCGACCACCCCCTTTAACGGCTTGAGCCTGACGCCCGACAACAGGCTGCGCTGGACGCCCGACGGCTCGGGGCTCGCCTACGTCAGCCGCGCCGACGGCGCCCCGAACGTCTGGCTGCAACCGCTCGCGGCCGGAGAGCCCCGACAACTGACGCATTTCAAGGACGCCAACATGCCGTCTTTCGCGTGGTCACCCGACGGGAGACAGCTCGCGTGCGTACGCATGACCAAAGCGTACGTGCCCGTGCTCGTCAGGCTCTTCGAGTGAGCCGACCGCGGCGTCATGCGTTGGCAGCCGGAGGCAAGGCGAGAAGGTTCCAGCTACGTCGCCGGCCAAACGACGCCACTGGCTACGCCGTCACGGTGGGTATGCGCCGGCGGCGTGCGGTTCGAAAGGGGGTACGCCTCTCTGTGTTCGGCGTATCCCCCGGCGGCCAACGACGGGAGGCGGAAAGGAGGGGCGACTCACTCCTCCTCGTCCGTACTGCCCTCGGCTTCTGCCGACTCAGCGTCATCCTCTTCCCCCGCACCCGAAGGGCACGGACTAACCCACCTGCCGTTTATCCAGCACTCATCCCCTCCTTCGAGCCCGCTGAAAGCCTTCCTCAGTGCCAGAGTCCCCACGTAATTCTTGCCCTCGTATGCCCCGGTGGAAGTCCCCGTGATGACGAGGCCGTCGCCGCCCAACTCGATCCTGATCTTCATCCCTACGGGCTCACCGAAACGGTTCCCCTGCGGACTCGTCTCGAACTCAAAGACTTGTGTCGCTGACATTTTCGCTTCTCCCTTCTCAACCAAGATGGATAAAGCCTCGTACGTCGCCCCGGCGTCCAGCTTTCCGTGTCCCCAGTTCGTGTTCGGCGTCACGCCCGTGAAGGCGTCGGCGCGGGCCGTGGATAAAAGCGTGTCGCGTATCTGCCCGGCCGCCAGCCCGGGCCAGAGTGACCACAGCAGCGCGACGACCCCGGTCACGTGCGGCGCCGCCATGCTTGTCCCGCTTCTGAGGTCGTAACACGGCGGGCGGCCGTCTTTGCGCACCCTCGGCGCCGTGACAAGGGTGCTCGGCGCAGTGAGGTCGGGCTTGACGCGTCCGTCTCGCGTTGGGCCCACGCTCGACCCGGGCGCGAAGTCTCCCTTCACCTCGCCGGCGTTCTCGCCCGGCGAAGGTCGCGAGATGAACCCGCCCACCGTGATAGCACGTCGCGAATTGCCGGGGAGCGTGATGGTCGAGGCGTCAGACTGGTGACTCCGGAAGTCGATGACGGTGACCGCATTCGGGCGGTCGGCCCATGCGTCGAAGTCCCCGCGCTCGGCCCTGTCGCCGCGCAGAATCAGTTGCCAGGGGCCTGTCCCCCACGCCTCGCTCCGCTCCAGGGTAATCCGGACGCGATTGTCGCCGTTGGTTGGGTGGCCTGTCTGCGAACAGACGCGGGCGCGATTCCCCGCGTGAAATTCTATAACGATGTCCCTTCCGCCGGGCTCGACGAAGTCGCTCCTCTCACCGCCTGGCGCTTGCAGCGCCACCGCGAAGCGGTCGCGGCCGCTATACCAGAGTTCTATTGTGTCACCGTCAACGACTCGGCCCGGGCCCTTTACGAGCTCGAACGACAAGGCGAGTTCGCGCCCCCGCTCAACTTTTCCCCGAGCGTGGTGACTGGCAGGCCCACCCCGCTCGTTGCCGGCCGAGACTATGACCAGCACTCGCCCCTCCTCGACGACGTGGTCGATGGCGCGTTCCAGCAGGCTCGTGCCGTCGTGCGCGCCCAGGTTGTCGCCCTGACTGAGGTTGATGACTACGGGCCGCCCCAAAGCCCGTGCGTGTTGGCGTATGTAGTCTATCGCGTCCAAGACGTAGGCCGATCCGCCGACGGGCACATCGTTCCGGTAGGTGACGAGGATAAGGTCCGCCCCGGGTGCAACGCCTCGGTGGGCGTAGTGCGGCGCACCCTCGCCTGCGGCGATCCCCGCCACGTAGGTGCCGTGCGCACCAGCACCTACATGATTCTTCACGACCAGGATTCGCTGAGCCGCCACGTGCCCGTCGATGGCCTCACCCGTATACTCGACGCCGTAGCCGAACGCCGGCGGCGACACGCCCGCCAAGGCGGCGAGATTCGCCTGATCCCACGCAGCGCAGATTCGAGTCCTGCCTTCCTTGTCGAGAAAACAGGGGTGAGTCAGGTCGAAGCCTGAATCAATTATGCCAATGAGAGCGCCGCGCCCGTCGCCGGGGATGACGCGGGAGCCTTTCACAGGCTCGACCAGATTGATCTCCGCGGCGCTGACATCTGTCTCATCCCTGAGCGCGCACGTGGTCTCGACGTAACGGACTTCGGGATGTCTCCGCAATGCCTCCAGACTCTCGGCCCGCACGAATACGCCCGCGATATCGCCCGCCCGCGAAGTGACCTCGCACCCCATCTCGCGGAGCATTGAGACATCACTCTTGAACTGCACCAGGACGTGGACGCGCGCCTCCGGGCCGGCGGGCTCTTGCCACGGGCACCTGAGGTTGAAATCTGAAGACATAATGTTCGCGAGTCGGTCAGGACTAAAGCCATCGGACGGCACGCCGTCTACGCGGAAAACATTCTCCAAGGCGTAGCTTCAATGCTCTTCCGCGGCAGCGGTTCTTTTGCCCTACTCGGCCAGCCGACCACACTAATCAGCACCCCCGCCTCGGACACGACCCTTACTATTACTATTCGCGTCGAACCGTACGGCTAACTATCAGACCTCAGGGCTTCTTTGCGGTTACCCCGGCGGACTGCTGATCAGGGCAGGCGTTTGCCCGGTTCACCTTTACCCAAAGGAGGGCTTGTCCCATTTCACACCGACTCGACTGCGGCAGCGCACGGCATACACATTCCCGCCCACGCCGCCCGTCTACGGCAGCAGCAAGACCGCCCGGTCCCAGCCCGCAGAGGTGGAAGTTCAGGTCTACAGGAGGCGTGCGAGCAGCATCACGCATGGACTCGACCGCATGATCGCGTCCGAAGCTTACCGGCACGTCGGCGGTCTCGTCGAAGAGTTGCGCGGCGCGGGGAGGAGCGCGTGGGAGTTCCTAGACGCTGGCGAAGCGGAGGCCGCGCTGCGGATTCTGCACGCGGAAGTCCCCACATAAGAGGAACGGCGGCCGTGGCGGGCCGCCGTAAACCGTCGAAAAGGTTGGTGGCGGGGAGAGACTTGCCCCCGCTCTTGCGCTTATGAATCCTCTTCCCCACTACTGCGCTAAGCGCGGCGTACTAACCTTTCCCAACAATTACCGAGAACTGTAACCGACCGGCCTCACACCTCCGCACGGCCTCTTACTAGGTGATTCGTGACAAGAACGACGCGCTGGCCCCCACGCCGGGCGTATGTTTGTGGCGGCCTCCCAGTAGAGTGCGCGGCGGCCGTCTGCCTCAGCACAGTTCTTGCAACGCGTCCGTCGTTCCCGCGCCCGCGCTCTCAAGCAGCTTGCAGGCGGTGTCGAGGTCGAGTGGGTGGGAGAAGAGGAAGCCCTGGCCGTACTCGCACTTCAGTTCCTTGAGGTAGGCGAGTTGCTCTTTCGTCTCGACGCCTTCGGCGACGATGTCCATGCCCATGTTGCGCGCGAGCATGATGATGGTGCGGACGATCTCGTTCTCGCCGTCGCCGCCGCTGACGAAGGAGCGGTCTATCTTCAGGGTGTGGATGGGGAAGC
>Ga0213876_10000402_pt1 | contig 36433 bp, 32 predicted proteins | sample BarmaccomBMRX_R9_FD_160113 | JGI IMG/M metagenome (GOLD analysis project Ga0213876, IMG submission 160113) | Root-associated microbial communities from Barbacenia macrantha in rupestrian grasslands, the National Park of Serra do Cipo, Brazil - RX_R9 | ecosystem: Host-associated > Plants > Roots... | reverse complement strand
AACTCAGAAGTGAAACGCCGTAGCGCCGATGGTAGTGTGGGGTCTCCCCATGTGAGAGTAGGGAACTGCCAGGCATCAAACAAGTAAGAAGCCCATCCTCACGGATGGGCTTTTTGCGTTTTCTTCGCATGATAAAAGGAATTTTTCATGTTTGTTCTTTATATCCAGGTTCGCAAAAATCATATCACCGTTCGCAACATTGAGCGTAAGCAGGATGTATCAGGAAGCGGTGCCTTTAGTAATCAACGCCTGCTTATCGCAGATTTTTTCAAGGCCGAAAAAGTTCTGTGGGACCTGATCGAACAGATCCGACCCCGTTCATGGTTCAGGAAACTGCTGCGCACAGACCGCTTTGACATTGTTATCAGCGCGCTGGAAATGAATGAGGGCGGATTATCGCAGGTCGAAGAACGTATCTTGCAGGAAGTCGTCGCAGGTGCGACGCGAATGCGTTATCGCCGCTTGATAACACACGCGCAATCAACACCCCTGAGCGATAACGCTGTGATGGCGCTGATTGCGGAGCGGTAAAAAAGATTTAAGCGGTGAACATTACTGTTGATAGCGTAAATGCAGCAGTGGATATGGTCTGCCGGAATCATCCTTTTCGCTTCGTCCGGTTACCATAAATCCCAGCTTAAGGTAGAACCCAATGGCCTGCTCGTTTTGCTCATTAACGTTGGTCGTTAAGTTGGGGGCCAACAACAGGGCGTGTTCAACCAGTCGTTTCCCTACGCCGCTGCCGCGAACGTCAGGATCAATAAACAGTGCATCCATATGTTTATCGGTGAGTAGCATAAACCCAACCGGTTCATCCTGTTTATTGACGGCAACCCAAAGCGGCGCTGTCGGTAAAAATGCACTCACCTGCTCCTCCAGCTCTGCCCGATAGTCTCTGGACAAAAAATCATGTGTCGCATCGACCGATCGGCACCAGATAGCGATCAGCCTCTCTCCTTCCTCAGGTCGCGAACGACGAATACTAATAACCATATTGTCTCCTGTTATGCGCGCTTATATTCTAACGCAAACACTTGCGTGAAACTTTCTCACCTTCTACATGCAGACTCGACAACTCGCCTATTCCTGGGTATTGTCAGCTATCTGGATGTCTAAACGTTTAAACGTATGCAGTGAGGATATAAGTTATGCCGATTCGGGTGCAGGACGAGCTACCAGCCGTCAATTTCTTGCGTGATGAAAACGTCTTTGTGATGACGACATCGCGTGCTACAGGTCAGGAAATTCGTCCGCTTAAGGTACTTATCCTCAACCTGATGCCAAAGAAGATCGAGACAGAGAACCAATTTCTGCGGTTACTCTCCAACTCGCCACTGCAGGTGGATATCAGGCTACTGCGCATTGACGCACGTGAATCACGCAACACGCCAGTGGAACACCTCAACAACTTCTACTGTAACTTTGATGAAATCAGCGAAGAGAACTTCGATGGTTTGATTGTAACCGGTGCGCCATTGGGTCTGGTTGAATTTAACGATGTTGCCTACTGGCCGCAGATCAAACAGGTACTGGAGTGGGCAAAAGACCATGTCACCTCCACGTTGTTTGTCTGTTGGGCGGTACAAGCCGCACTCAACATCCTTTACGGTATTCCTAAGCAAACCCGCAGTGAAAAGCTGTCCGGCGTCTATGAGCACCACATTTTGCATCCACACGCTCTGCTGACTCGTGGTTTTGATGATACGTTCCTCGCGCCGCACTCACGCTATGCCGATTTCCCGGCGGCACTGATTCGTGACTATACCGACCTGGAAATCCTGGCTGAAAGCGATCAGGGCGATGCCTATCTGTTCGCCAGCAAAGATAAGCGTATCGCCTTTGTTACCGGTCATCCTGAATACGACGCTAATACTCTGGCAGGTGAGTATTTCCGTGATGTTGAGGCCGGGCTGTCACCGGAAATCCCGTATAACTATTTCCCGAACGACGACCCCCGGAATAAGCCACATGCGACATGGCGTAGCCATGGCAATCTGCTCTTTGCCAACTGGCTGAACTACTACGTCTACCAGATTACGCCGTTCGATCTGAGCCATATGAACCCAACGCTTGATTAACGTTTCAGCACGATCCTAAAGCGTTTCAGCTCCCCATTTCAGGCACCTTCGGGTGCCTTTTTCATGTCCGAAATTCCCTCCAGCAAGTAATTAAATTTTAAATTCATTGCTATCAAATAGTTAAGGTGTTTTTTAAATTAAAATGGAAATTGTTTTTGATTTTGAAAATTAAATGAGTAGTCTTAATTGTGCTGAACGAAAACCATACAACGATCTTTCGTTCGCGTTGGGGAGTGTACGTGGATCAACGATGATGAGGAGCAGCGCAATGACACAACAGGCAACGACGACAGGTGAGTTGGCTTTTAATAAGCCTTATGGCGAAATGGAAAAGCAAATTCTGACCCCGGAAGCGGTCGAATTCCTTACGGAGCTGGTGACACGCTTTACGCCACAGCGCAATAAGCTACTGGCTGCGCGTATGCAACAGCAGCAGGATATCGACAACGGCAAGCTGCCTGATTTTATTTCGGAAACTAATTCCATTCGCGAGGGTGACTGGACTATTCGCGGTATCCCGGAAGATTTGCAGGATCGCCGTGTTGAGATCACCGGGCCGGTTGAACGCAAAATGGTGATCAATGCGCTCAATGCCAACGTGAAAGTCTTTATGGCGGATTTCGAAGACTCCCTTTCACCGGACTGGGATAAAGTGATCGATGGGCAAATTAACCTGCGTGATGCGGTGAATGGCACCATCAGCTACACCAATGAGGCCGGGAAAATCTACCAGCTCAAGCCCGATCCGGCGGTACTGATTTGTCGCGTCCGTGGCTTGCATCTGCCAGAAAAACACGTGACCTGGCGCGGCGAAGCTATCCCTGGCAGCCTCTTCGACTTTGCGCTCTATTTCTTCCACAACCATAAAGCGTTGCTGGCAAAAGGCAGCGGTCCTTACTTCTATCTGCCGAAGACCCAGGCATGGCAGGAAGCGGCATGGTGGAGTGAAGTCTTCTGTTATGCCGAAGATCGCTTCGACCTGCCGCGCGGCACCATCAAGGCCACCTTGCTGATCGAGACGCTGCCTGCCGTCTTCCAGATGGATGAAATCCTGTATGCGCTGCGTGACCACATTGTTGGCCTGAACTGTGGCCGTTGGGATTACATCTTTAGCTATATCAAGACATTGAAAAACCACCCGGACCGTGTGCTACCCGATCGTCAGGTGGTAACGATGGATAAACCGTTCCTGAGCGCCTATTCGCGGCTGCTGATTAAAACCTGCCATCGCCGTGGCGCATTCGCCATGGGTGGCATGGCGGCCTTTATTCCCAGTAAAGATGCTGAACGCAACAACCAGGTACTCAATAAAGTAAAAGCGGACAAGTTACTGGAAGCCAACAACGGCCATGACGGTACGTGGATTGCGCACCCGGGCCTGGCGGATACGGCCATGGCTGTCTTTAACGAGGTGCTGGGTGAAAACAAAAACCAACTGGCGGTTACGCGTGAGAGCGACGCCCCCACTACGGCAGATCAGCTACTGGCGGCCTGCGATGGCGAACGCACAGAAGAGGGGATGCGCGCCAATATCCGCGTGGCCGTTCAGTACATCGAAGCGTGGATCTCCGGCAACGGCTGTGTACCGATTTACGGTCTGATGGAAGATGCGGCGACGGCTGAAATCTCGCGTACCTCAATTTGGCAGTGGATCCATCACGAGAAAACGCTCAGCAACGGCAAACCGGTCACGAAGGCTCTGTTCCGTCAAATGCTGGCCGAAGAGATGCTGGTGATTCAGGAAGAGTTGGGCGAACACCGCTTTAGTAGCGGACGTTTCGATGATGCTGCCCGCCTGATGGAGCAGATCACCACCTCTGATGAGTTAATCGACTTCCTGACGTTGCCAGGCTATCGCCTGCTGGCTTAGTGCCCAGGCTATTTTGTTCGCCATTTTGGCCCCGGACAGCGCTCAAAATCCTCACGTACGCTAAGTACGCTCCGGTTTTTGCGCGGCTTCTCGTGACCAAACTGCTTTCACCAATAACGCCTGGAAAGCCAGGACGAGAATATGGAGCATCTGCACATGAAAACCCGTACCCAACAAATAGAAGAACTGAAAAAAGAATGGACTAACCCTCGCTGGGAAGGCATCACGCGTCCTTATAGCGCGGAAGAGGTGGTGAAATTACGTGGCTCGGTGAACCCGGAATGCACGCTGGCGCAGATGGGCGCAGCGAAAATGTGGCGTCTGCTGCATGGTGAGGCGAAAAAAGGCTATATCAACAGCCTTGGCGCACTGACTGGCGGGCAGGCATTGCAACAGGCAAAAGCAGGCATCGAAGCGATTTATCTGTCGGGCTGGCAGGTGGCGGCAGATGCGAACCTGGCCTCCAGTATGTATCCGGATCAATCGCTCTACCCGGCCAACTCCGTTCCGGCTGTGGTCGATCGGATCAACAACACCTTCCGCCGCGCGGATCAGATCCAATGGTCAGCGGGTATTGAACCGAACGATCCGCGTTACACCGATTATTTCCTGCCGATCGTGGCGGATGCCGAAGCCGGTTTTGGCGGCGTACTGAATGCCTTTGAACTGATGAAATCGATGATTGAAGCCGGTGCAGCGGCCGTTCACTTCGAAGATCAGCTGGCTTCGGTGAAAAAATGCGGCCACATGGGCGGAAAAGTACTGGTACCGACGCAAGAGGCGATTCAGAAACTGGTGGCTGCGCGTCTGGCGGCAGATGTCATGGGCGTACCGACGCTGGTGATTGCCCGTACCGATGCGGATGCTGCGGACCTGATTACCTCAGATTGCGACCCTTATGACAGCGAGTTCATCACCGGCGAGCGCACCAGCGAAGGGTTCTACCGTACCCGCGCCGGGATCGAACAGGCTATTAGCCGTGGCCTGGCGTATGCACCGTATGCCGACCTGGTGTGGTGTGAAACCTCAACACCCGATCTGGCGCTGGCGAAACGCTTTGCCGATGCTATTCATGCGAAATTCCCTGGCAAGCTGCTGGCGTATAACTGCTCGCCGTCGTTCAACTGGCAGAAAAATCTGGACGACAAAACCATTGCCAGCTTCCAGCAGCAATTGTCGGAGATGGGCTACAAATACCAGTTTATTACCCTGGCGGGCATTCACAGCATGTGGTTCAACATGTTCGACCTGGCACACGCCTATGCGCAGGGTGAGGGGATGCGTCACTACGTGGAAAAAGTGCAGCAGCCAGAGTTTGCCGCCGCCAAAGAGGGCTACACCTTCGTGTCTCACCAACAGGAGGTGGGCACGGGCTACTTCGATAAAGTGACCACCATCATTCAGGGCGGGGCGTCCTCTGTTACCGCCTTAACGGGCTCGACGGAAGAAGCTCAGTTCTGACACCTCTCACCGTAACTCTCTCCCCTCAGGGGAGAGAGGATCGATCCGTGCAGTTTTCGGGGTTGGCTGGATAATGTTTTCCCCCCTCTCCCTGGAGGGAGAGGCCGGGGTGAGGGGAAAGTTGCGATGTCGCGTGGCCTGGAATTACTGATTGCACAAACCATTCTGCAAGGTTTCGATGCGCAATACGGGCGCTTTCTGGAAGTGACTGCCGGCGCGCAGCAGCGTTTCGAACTGGCGGACTGGCATGCCGTTCAGCAGGCGATGAAGCAGCGCATCCATCTTTACGATCACCACGTTGGGCTGGTTGTGGAGCAGCTACGCTGCATCACCGACAGTCAGCAGCCTGATGCCGAATTTCTGCTACGGGTAAAAGAGCATTACACCCACCTGTTACCGGACTACCCGCGCTTCGAAATTGCTGAGAGTTTTTTTAACTCCGTCTACTGCCGCCTGTTCGATCACCGCTCGCTTAGCCCCGAGCGCCTGTTTATTTTCAGTTCTCAGCCGGAACGGCGCTTTCGCACCATTCCGCGCCCGCTGGCGAAGGACTTTTGGCCTGAGCGTGGCTGGGAATCCCTGTTAACCAAGGTATTAACCGATCTGCCGCTGCGTCTGCCCTGGCAGGATAAAGTGCGGGATGTCGGTTATATCATTACTCACCTGACAGAGACGTTTGGCGCCGATACATTGCGTCAGTCCCATTTGCAGGTCGCAAACGAGCTGTTTTACCGTAATAAAGCGGCGTGGTTAGTGGGCAAATTGATCACCCCTGCGGGTACGCTTCCCTTCCTGCTGCCGATTCATCGTACGGACGAAGGCGAGCTGTTTGTCGATACCTGTCTGACCTCGCACTCGGAGGCCAGTATCGTGTTCGGTTTCGCCCGCTCCTATTTTATGGTGTATGCCCCGTTACCCGCAGCCACCATCGAGTGGTTAAGGGAGATTCTGCCGGGTAAAACCACCGCTGAACTGTACATGGCTATTGGCTGCCAGAAGCACGGTAAAACGGAAAGCTATCGCGAATACCTGAATTATATTCATGCCTCGGACGAGCAGTTTGTTGAGGCGCCGGGCATTCGCGGCATGGTGATGCTGGTCTTCACGCTGCCGGGCTTCGACAGGGTCTTTAAGGTCATCAAAGATAAATTCCCGCCGCAAAAAGAGATGAGCGCGGCGCATGTGCGCGCCTGCTATCAACTGGTGAAGGAACATGATCGCGTCGGGCGTATGGCGGATACACAAGAGTTTGAACACTTCGTTCTGGAAAAGCGCCAGATTGACCCGGCGTTAATGGCGCTATTGCTCCAGGAGGCGCCGCAGAAAATCACCGACCTTGGGGATCGCATCTCCATCAGTCATCTCTATATTGAGCGCCGCATGGTGCCGCTTAATCTCTGGTTCGAGCGGGTACATGGTTCGCAATTGCGCGATGCGGTGGAAGAGTACGGGAACGCCATCCGCCAGCTCGCTGCGGCGAATATTTTTCCCGGCGATATGCTGTTTAAAAACTTTGGCGTCACCCGTCACGGGCGCGTGGTGTTCTACGATTATGACGAGATTTGTTATATGACGGAGGTCAACTTCCGTGATATTCCGCCGCCGCGTTACCCGGAAGATGAACTGAGTGCCGAACCCTGGTATAGCGTCTCGCCGGGCGATGTTTTCCCGGAGGAGTTTCGCCACTGGTTGTGCGCCGACCCGCGCATCGGACCGCTATTTGAAGAGATGCACGCCGATCTGCTGCGCGCCGACTACTGGCGAGGTCTGCAGGCACGCATCAAAAATGGTCATGTGGAAGATGTTTACGCCTACCGTCGCCGCCAGCGCTTTTGCGTGCGCTACAGCGCATCTGAAAGCACTTTATTGCGAGCGGCTTTCCAGTCATGACGCTGTCTGTTTGTATGACTTTTATTGCCGCAGTACTCTTGCATCGTATCGCGGACGTACAGATGGCATTGCGCTAAGTCTGGCGGAGGAATTCTCTGGTGATATGCGTCTCTTCTTTCTAATATATCCATACTGGCCATTCAAGCCATTTTGGCTAAAAAGGAGGATGTATGTACGTCATGCCTGCGCAACAAGCAAAGAATCAATTTGGGGATTTGCTGATGAAGGCCCAGAGTGAACCTGTGGAAATCAGTAAGCATGGTAAACGAGTGGCAGTGGTCATTTCTCCTGAGGAATATGATCAATATACGCAATTGAAGTTACAGAGACTGAAAGCTGTTCTTGCTGAATCAATGGCTCAGGCAGATGCAGGTGAATTGCATAGCGTTGAGGAGGTGTTCGGCCCGTTGGAAGCAGATAAAACCAAGGATATTTAAGGGCATAGCGAAGGGATGAGCGTCAGGTTTACGACAAAGGCGAAAGAGCATATTCACGCGATTGATGTTTATTCTACGCATCGGTGGGGTAGGAAAGTCGCGCAGGCATATGCTTCTGTATTGCGCGTTACGATGACGGATATTCTGGATAAACATCCTTCCCCTAGTCGTGACCGCAGCAACGATCTTTTTCCGGGAGTGCGTAGTTTCCCTGTCGAAAGTCACATTATTTATTACCGTGAAGTCTCAACAGGGATTATCGTTTTGGCAGTGCTGCATGAAAAGCAGGATCCGCAGAACTCTCTCTAAATCTCATGTCGTTAAACAGGTTATGGCCGCTTTCAATTCGCCCTTTCAACGACGGCAAATTCCTCAAAGATCAGCTCCATATCCGGCGTCCAGGTGCCTTCACGTTCAAAGAACGCCTGATGCGCCGATTGCCAGTAAGCCAGGCTCAAATCACCTTCGCCTTCCAGCGCGGCGAGCTCAGGGCTCATTTCATTAAACCGGATCAGCCTGAGCGTCAGGGTGCGTATCACGCATACGGCTTTGCCCTGGCCGTCCAGCACAATGTGATAGGCCCCTGGCGTGACGGGGGGTTGTTCTTGCCTGTAGCTGGCAAGCGAGCCGCAGGTACCGCGCTTTTTCCCCGCGACGACCAGGGTTGCCAGCTCGTCTGCCAGTTCCGGTGAATCGCCGAACGACCAGCAGAAAGCCGAAGGGTATTTATCCTGCCAATATGATTTGAGGTCAGCCATTTTGACGCATCCCGCCCCAGGCGACCGTCACCTCTTTGGCCCCTTTGATCGCCAGCGCACCCAGCTCAGTCACCCGGTCATCGGTGATACGGGAAATGGGTCCGGAAATAGAGATCGCGGCAAACGGCACACCGTGTTCATCATAAATGCAGGCAGCGACGCAGCGCAGGCCAAGAGCATGTTCTTCGTCATCAAAGGAGTAACCGCGCTTACGCGTCTGGGCCAGATCCTCTTTCAGGTGCACCGGTGATACCAGCGTGGCATGGGTATAGGCATGCAGCCCTTTGCGATGCAGCAGGCCGGAGACCTGGTCATCATTCAAATAGGCGAGGAACGCCTTACCCGCGCCGGAAGCGTGCATCGGCAGCTTCCCGCCAATCGGCGCGGACATGCGCATCAGTTGGGTACACTGTACCTGGTCTATAATTATGGCCTGATGGTCGCTCTGGTCGAGTACCGCAAGGTTGACCGTCTCGCCAGAATCTTCCATCAGCTTGCGCAGGATCGGATGGACAATCGCCATCAGGTTGCGGCTTTGCAAAAAGCTGCTGCCGACGATAAACGCGTGGGCGCCAACGGACCAGTGGCCTAATTCACCGACCTGGCGCACAAAGCCAAGTTGTTGCATGGTGGTGAGCAGACGGTGGGTTGTGGAATTGGGCAGGCCGGCCTGTTGCGCCAGCTCGGTGAGCGCAACGCTACCATGGGATTCGGCAATTGACTCAAGCAGTTTGAGTCCACGCGTCAGAGACTGGACTTGCCCGGTAGCCTGAGCGGCGGGGGCGGCGGGTTTTCTGCCGCGTTTAGCGGGAACAGTGGCGACCATGGCTGACTCCTTTTCTGTATCGTGGAAATCATTTTCGTTTTATTTAATTATAATGCAACTCTGACGCGGACTGATCGGATGAGTTCAAATGAACATCTCTCATGTTCCCCCTGTGCGCCTTTTCCGCTCTGTCAGTTTGTGCCAGTATGTCCTGCTGGCCTTTTGGCCTGGTTGAGCGTTGTCGGGAGCACGTGTGAGCAGCAAAGTTGAGCAACTGCAGCAGCAGTTAAAAGAACGAATTTTGGTTCTGGACGGGGGCATGGGCACCATGATCCAGAATCAGCGTCTCAGTGAGCAGGATTTCCGCGGCGAGCGATTCGCCGACTGGCCCTGCGACCTCAAGGGTAACAATGATCTGCTGGTGATTACAAAGCCAGAGGTGATTGCCGCTATCCATTCCGCCTATTTTGAAGCGGGTGCGGATATCATTGAGACCAACACCTTTAACTCCACCACTATCGCGATGGCGGATTACCAGATGGAATCCCTGTCGGCGGAGATCAACTTTGCGGCGGCCAAACTCGCCCGCGCGTGTGCCGATGAATGGACTGCCCGCACGCCGGACAAACCGCGTTATGTTGCCGGTGTTCTTGGCCCAACCAACCGGACAGCCTCTATCTCGCCGGACGTTAACGACCCCGCGTTTCGTAATATCACTTTCGACCAACTGGTGACCGCCTATCGCGAGTCGACCAAAGCGCTGGTGGAAGGGGGTAGCGACCTGATCCTGATCGAAACGGTGTTCGACACCCTGAACGCCAAAGCCGCCATTTTCGCGGTGAAAGAAGAGCTGGAGGCGCTGGGCGTCGATCTGCCGATCATGATTTCTGGCACCATTACCGATGCTTCCGGACGTACGCTTTCCGGGCAAACTACAGAAGCCTTCTATAACTCATTGCGCCACGCCGATGCGCTCACCTTCGGCCTGAACTGCGCACTGGGGCCAGACGAACTGCGCCAGTATGTGCAGGAACTCTCGCGCATTGCCGAATGCTACGTGACTGCGCACCCGAATGCCGGGTTGCCAAACGCCTTTGGTGAATACGATCTCGACGCCGACACCATGGCGGCACAAATTCGCGAATGGGCAGAGTCCGGCTTCCTGAACGTGGTCGGCGGGTGTTGCGGCACCACGCCGGAACACATTAAAGCGATGAGCGATGCCGTCGCCGGTCTGCCACCACGCAAACTGCCGGACATTCCCGTTGCCTGCCGTCTGGCGGGCCTGGAGCCGCTGAATATTGGCGATGACAGCCTGTTTGTGAACGTGGGTGAACGCACCAACGTCACCGGTTCGGCGAAATTCAAACGCCTGATCAAAGAAGAGAAGTACAACGAAGCGCTGGACGTGGCGCGTCAGCAGGTGGAAAGCGGCGCGCAAATCATCGATATCAATATGGATGAGGGGATGCTCGACGCCGAAGCGGCGATGGTGCGTTTCCTCAACCTGATTGCCGGTGAACCGGACATCGCCCGCGTGCCGATTATGATCGACTCCTCAAAATGGGAGGTGATCGAGAAAGGGCTGAAATGCATTCAGGGTAAAGGCATCGTTAACTCCATCTCAATGAAAGAGGGCGTTGACGCGTTTATCCATCATGCGAAAAAGGTACGCCGTTACGGTGCCGCCGTGGTGGTGATGGCCTTTGATGAAGTAGGCCAGGCGGATACCCGCGAGCGCAAAATCGAAATTTGCCGCCGGGCGTACAACATCCTGACCAAAGAGGTGGGCTTCCCGCCGGAAGACATTATTTTTGACCCGAATATCTTTGCGGTCGCCACCGGGATCGAAGAGCACAACAACTATGCGCAGGACTTTATCGGCGCCTGCGAAGACATCAAACGCGAACTGCCCCATGCGCTGATCTCTGGCGGCGTCTCCAACGTCTCGTTCTCGTTTCGCGGTAATGACCCGGTACGTGAGGCGATCCACGCGGTCTTCCTCTATTACGCTATCCGTAATGGCATGGATATGGGGATCGTCAACGCCGGGCAACTGGCGATTTACGACGACCTGCCGGCAGAACTGCGTGATGCGGTGGAAGATGTGATTCTGAACCGCCGCGATGACAGCACAGAACGCTTGCTGGATCTGGCAGAAAAATACCGTGGCAGCAAAACCGACGATACCGCCAATGCCCAGCAGGCGGAATGGCGGAGCTGGGACGTGAAAAAGCGTCTGGAATATTCGCTGGTTAAAGGTATTACCGAGTTTATCGAACAGGACACCGAAGAGGCCCGCCAGCAGGCCGCTCGCCCGATTGAGGTGATTGAAGGGCCGCTGATGGATGGCATGAACGTGGTCGGCGACCTGTTCGGCGAAGGCAAAATGTTCCTGCCGCAGGTGGTGAAATCCGCCCGTGTTATGAAACAGGCGGTGGCCTACCTTGAGCCGTTTATCGAAGCCAGCAAAGAGAAGGGCTCCAGCAACGGCAAAATGGTCATCGCCACCGTGAAAGGCGACGTCCACGACATCGGCAAAAATATTGTCGGCGTGGTATTGCAGTGTAACAACTACGAAATCGTCGATCTCGGCGTGATGGTGCCGACGGACAAAATTCTCAAAACTGCCCGTGAAGTGAACGCCGACCTGATTGGCCTGTCTGGCCTTATCACCCCGTCGCTGGATGAAATGGTGAACGTGGCGAAGGAGATGGAGCGCCAGGGCTTCACGATCCCGTTGCTGATTGGCGGCGCGACCACCTCAAAAGCGCATACGGCGGTGAAAATCGAGCAGAACTACAGCGGCCCGACGGTCTATGTGCAAAACGCCTCGCGCACCGTAGGTGTGGTGGCCTCGCTGCTGTCTGATACCCAGCGCGATGAGTTTGTGGCCCGCACACGTAAAGAGTACGAAACCGTGCGTATTCAGCATGGCCGTAAGAAGCCACGTACGCCACCCGTGACGCTGGAGGCCGCTCGTGAAAACGATCTGGCCTTCGACTGGGAGAGTTACACCCCGCCGGTGGCCCATCGCCTGGGCGTGCAGGAAGTGGAAGCCAGCATCGAAACCCTGCGTAACTACATCGACTGGACGCCGTTCTTTATGACCTGGTCGCTGGCTGGCAAGTATCCGCGCATTCTCGAAGATGAAATCGTCGGGGAAGAGGCTAAGCGCCTGTTCCAGGATGCCAACGATATGCTGGATATGTTAAGCCGTGAGAAGAGCCTGAACCCACGCGGTGTGGTGGGCTTGTTCCCGGCGAACCGCGTAGGCGACGATGTTGAGATCTATCGCGATGAAACCCGCACTCAGGTGCTCGCGGTAAGCCGTCATCTGCGTCAGCAGACCGAGAAAGTGGGTTTCGCTAACTACTGTCTGGCCGATTTTGTCGCGCCGAAGTTGAGCGGCAAAGAAGATTACATCGGCGCCTTTGCCGTGACCGGTGGTCTTGAGGAAGACGCGCTGGCAGAGGCGTACGACGCGCAGCATGATGATTACAACAAAATCATGATAAAAGCCGTGGCAGACCGTCTGGCGGAAGCCTTCGCAGAATATCTGCATGAGCGCGTACGTAAGGTTTATTGGGGCTATGCGGCCAACGAGAACCTCAGTAACGAAGAGCTGATCCGCGAAAATTATCAGGGGATCCGCCCGGCGCCGGGATACCCGGCCTGCCCGGAGCATACGGAAAAAGGCACGATCTGGCAGCTACTGGATGTGGAAACCCACACCGGTATGAAACTGACGGAATCCTTCGCTATGTGGCCAGGCGCCTCGGTCTCCGGCTGGTACTTTAGCCACCCTGACAGCAAGTATTTCGCCGTGGCGCAGATTCAGCGCGACCAGGTGGCGGACTACGCATTGCGTAAGGGAATGAGCGTGGCGGAAGTGGAACGCTGGCTGGCACCGAATCTGGGCTATGACGCGGACTAAACAGCAGGCGAATTAGGCTATCTTGCTTGCCTGTTTGAACCTGGGCAGTGCTCAAAAACCTCACGTACTCCGTGTACGCTCCGGTTTTTGCGCGCTGTCCGCGTTCAAACGCTCTGCGCCGATGGCGCCAACCGGGCCTGATTCTGAACGCTCTTTCATTCACGGAACTATCCTGCAGGCCCGTTTTTCATTACTCAGTATCTTTAGATAAACGCAGGGTAAATATTTTTATTAATCGTATGACAATTATAATTGTCATTAGCAGCCTTAGTATATATAACTATATAAAGTGTTAATCCGCGCCGTAATTAATAACGTATTAAAAATGATACCTTAAAAATATATTAAAACCCCGGTGTTATTTTTGATACTTTAAAAGTCCCTCAATAAATCAGGTTATGTGATCGCTGTTAGTAACTCAGCATAGTTGCATTTAATAAAATAGCCAAATAAACACAGCGCTTTTATTACCTGAATCAGAGCCAAATAAAAATGGCTCTAATCTATATTACTGAGGCCATATTATGGAAACCGTTCAAAATACCCTCGTCGCTCGCGAAAGCAGCGGCTGGAGAAAAAGTGATACCGTCTGGATGCTGGGCCTGTACGGTACTGCGATTGGCGCAGGGGTCCTTTTCCTGCCGATTAACGCCGGGGTTGGTGGTTTAATTCCGTTAATCATCATGGCAATTCTCGCATTCCCGATGACCTTTTTCGCCCACCGTGGTTTAACCCGTTTCGTTCTGTCGGGTAAAAATCCGGGTGAAGATATTACCGAAGTGGTTGAAGAACATTTTGGTATCGGCGCTGGTAAACTCATTACGCTGCTTTATTTCTTTGCTATTTATCCAATTCTGCTGGTGTATAGTGTTGCAATTACTAACACGGTCGACAGCTTTATTACTCACCAGCTTGGGCTGGTGTCTCCGCCGCGCGCCATTTTGTCGCTGATTCTGATTATCGGCATGATGGGTATTGTCCGTTTTGGCGAAAAAATGATTGTTAAAGCGATGAGCGTGCTGGTGTTCCCGTTCGTTGCCGCGCTGATGATGCTGGCGCTGTATTTGATCCCGCAATGGAACGGTGCGGTCCTCGATACACTTTCCCTGAGCAGCGCTGCGCCAAGTGGTCACGGTCTGTGGATGACGCTGTGGCTGGCTATTCCGGTAATGGTTTTCTCGTTCAACCACTCGCCGATTATCTCCTCTTTCGCGGTCGCTAAACGTGAAGAGTACGGCCAGGATGCCGAGCGCAAATGTTCCCGTATTCTGGGCTTTGCGCATATCATGATGGTGCTGACCGTAATGTTCTTTGTGTTCAGTTGTGTACTGAGCCTCTCCCCGGAAAACCTGGCGGAAGCGAAAGCACAAAACATCTCTATTCTCTCCTATCTGGCGAACCACTTTAACGCGCCGGTGATTGCCTGGATGGCGCCGATTATCGCCATGATCGCCATTACCAAATCTTTCCTCGGCCACTACCTCGGTGCGCGTGAAGGTTTCAACGGCATGGTGATTAAGTCTCTGCGCGGCAAAGGCAAATCCATCGAAATCAACAAACTGAACAAAATCACCGCGCTGTTTATGCTGGTGACGACCTGGATTGTTGCGACCCTGAACCCGAGCATCCTGGGCATGATTGAAACGCTGGGTGGCCCGGTTATCGCGATGATTCTGTTCCTGATGCCGATGTATGCCATCAACAAAGTACCGGCTATGCGCAAGTACAGTGGTCACATCAGCAATGCGTTTGTGGTGCTGATGGGTCTGATTGCCATCTCCGCCATCTTCTTCTCTCTGTTCAGCTAAGTTTTCAGCGCCGCCTGTTAGAGGCGGCGCATCCGTTCTGCTTTGTAACCGCATGGGTGCCACATGATTAGCGTTTTCGATATTTTCAAAATCAGCATCGGACCGTCCAGCTCACACACTGTTGGGCCGATGAAAGCAGGAAAACATTTTGTTGATACCCTGCAGGAAAAAGGCCTGCTGCATAAAGTGACTCGTCTGGTGGTGGATGTGTACGGCTCCCTGTCATTAACAGGTAAAGGCCACCACACCGATATCGCGATCATTCTTGGGTTGTCCGGGTATTTACCGGATACCGTCGATATCGATGCCATTCCCGGAATTATTCGCGATGTAAACACCATGCATCGTCTGTTCATTGAAGAAGGTCAGCGGGAAATTGAGTTCCCGGTGGCGGAATGCATGCGTTTTCACAATGAGTTTCTACCGCTGCATGAAAACGGCATGAGCATTACGGCGTTTTGCGATGGCAAAATTGTCCACTTCCAGACCTATTATTCGATCGGTGGCGGTTTTATCGTCACGGAAGAAAACTTTGGTAAGAATCAGGACGCGGATGTCGATATTCCGTTCCCGTTCTATTCTGCCCGCAACCTGCTGGCACATTGCCACGACAACTGCCTGTCGATTTCTGCGGTGATGATGAAAAATGAGATCGCCCGCCACGGCAGGGAGAACGTTGAGCAAAATATGGCGAAAATCTGGGAGACCATGAGAAACGCCATCAACCGTGGTATGAACACGGAAGGCATTTTGCCTGGCCCGCTGAAAGTACCGCGTCGTGCCTCTGCGCTGCATCGCGTACTGGCGCCGCAAAGCCAGTCAATTACGCCGTTAAGCGCAATGGACTGGGTCAATATGTTCGCCATGGCCGTCGGCGAAGAGAACGCGGCGGGCGGGCGAGTGGTTACCGCGCCGACCAACGGTGCCTGCGGTATCATCCCGGCAGTACTGGCCTATTACGATCGCTTTATCAAAGCGGTGACGCCGGAAATCTATATGCGCTACTACCTGACGGCGGGCGCGATTGGCATTCTGTATAAGATGAATGCGTCGATTTCCGGTGCAGAAGTCGGCTGCCAGGGTGAAGTGGGGGTTGCCTGTTCTATGGCTTCTGCCGGGCTGGCGGAACTGCTGGGCGGCAGCCCGGAGAAAGTGTGCATCGCGGCGGAAATTGGCATGGAGCATAACCTTGGACTGACCTGCGATCCGGTGGCCGGTCAGGTCCAGGTGCCGTGCATTGAGCGTAACGCGATTGCGGCCGTGAAGGCGATTAACTCGGCCAGCATGGCGATGTACCGCACCAGCGATCCGAAGGTCTCACTGGATAAAGTCATCGAAACCATGTTTGAGACGGGCAAAGACATGAACGCCAAATACCGTGAAACCGCACGAGGCGGTCTGGCGATTAAAGTCGCGGTATGTGAATCCTGAGTCCTTTCTCTCCCCGGTGGCGCTGTGCTAACCGGGCCTATAGTTGATAGCCCGGATAAGTGTCAGCGCTATCCGGGCTAACCTTTTTTCTCTGTGTCAGGCGGCAGGAAAGACCACACCACACTGTGAGATGCCGATGAGGTATACCATTCGTTAATGGTGGCGTTCGCTTCATTGGTCTGCGCAGCGGCGGCAAATTTTTCTTTTGGCTGATGCGTTTTTTTCCGGATACGGATACGGGAAGGGGTCGCGGCATTGATTTGCGCGTTAAAGGTGCGAATGTGCGAATCGAATAAAACCGACTCCAGTTGATGCAGACGATCCAGACCGCGCAAAATACCAATCAGCGTACTCAGGGTAACGGACTCGCCTAATTCAACGCGTTTGATGGTTGCAGCGCCGACTTGTGCACGCTCGGCCAGCTCAATCTGCGATAGCCCGAGCTGCATACGCGTTTCTTTAATTCTGCGGCACAGTTCAGAAATAATTTCACTGTCGGACATAGTACTGAAACGCATCTTAATTCCCCTACTGCGTAATAAATCATGACAGATTATTTAGCATATTAAATTATAAATAAAGCGGATAATTTCTCTTTTGCGAGAGTAACAACATTGTTTTTTCTTTAACAAAGTTTCTACAGAAGAAACGATAATTAAAGACAAGCCGCTGAATATGAAAGTTACCGCAGTTGTCCATTTTATTATTCCATCCTGGATGGATAATGCAGTTTACTCCGTTTTCTTTATCTCTTTATTACGCCTTTGCCTTTATACTGATAAAAAGTGTTATGCATAACAGGGAAGCGGTAATGGTATGAGTTACAAAGATAAAATATTTACATTCTGGGGTGCGATGGATCTGCTGGCTATCGGGAGCTACCTTTTTTATTCCCTAAAGATGGGTCACGTACCGATCTGGTCCGATATCCAGCTTTTTTACGCTCAGCTAGCGTTAATGGAAGTCCGGGGTGCTGACCGTATTTTTCTGCAATCCCTCTTTTTTATCCATTCAGGGTTATTGTTATCGCTCTGTTTTTCGGCATACGCCTTTCTCGCGAAAAAGAAAATACGTTTCCTGCTCATTGGGTTGCAGGAAGTGATGCGTATTTTATCTCTCACCTGCTCGGTCGCACTTTTTCCGTTGCTCCTGCAGGTTATGCGAATCGATAACGTCTTCGTTGGTCTTTTTTTATTTATCCTTTCCGAAACGCTCAAGGTTGGTTCGCTGCTGTGGCTGAGAAGACGGGAATTGTTAACGTAATGTTGAATTCGTCTGTCTCTTTATGGCGCGTAAGACTTTATACTTAGATTCAATGAGCCTTGCTCTGACCTGTTTAACAGAGTTTTCCCCCGACACGCAGGGTAAAACCGGGTCGAGGAGAAACCGAAAGGAATCGACAACGATAAGGAGAACCAGAATACGTGTTAATTTTGCTTCACTTACTCTCTTCTGTTGCCCTGTTAGTGTGGGGCACGCATATCGTACGTACCGGTGTCATGCGCGTTTTCGGCGCGCGACTGCGCACGGTACTGAGTCGCAGTATTGAAAAGAAGTCCCTCGCTTTTAGCGCAGGGATTGGCGTGACCGCACTGGTGCAAAGCAGTAACGCCACCACCATGCTGGTGACGTCGTTTGTTGCCCAGGACCTCGTGGCGCTCGCGCCTGCGCTGGTGATCGTGCTGGGGGCCGACGTGGGGACCGCGCTGATGGCGCGTGTTCTCACCTTCGATCTCTCATGGTTATCACCGTTGCTGATCTTCATCGGCGTGATTTTCTTCCTTGGGCGTAAACAAACACGCGAAGGCCAACTGGGGCGTGTCAGCATTGGCCTTGGACTGATTTTACTGGCGCTTGAGCTGATTGTTCAGGCGGTAACCCCTATTACCCAGGCCGATGGCGTGCAGGTGATCTTCGCGTCGCTGACGGGCGATATCATGCTGGATGCGCTGATTGGCGCGGTGTTCGCTATCATCAGCTATTCCAGTCTGGCGGCTGTATTACTGACCGCCACGCTGACCACTGCGGGGATCATCTCCTTTCCGGTGGCGCTCTGCCTGGTGATTGGCGCCAACCTCGGTTCCGGCCTGTTGGCGATGCTTAACAACAGTGCCGCCAACGCTGCCGCACGCCGCGTGGCGCTGGGCAGCTTGCTGTTTAAGCTGGTGGGGAGCCTGGTGATCCTGCCGTTTGTGCACTTACTGGCCGATGTGATGGGCAAGCTGCCGCTGCCGAAAGCGGAGCTGGTTATCTACTTCCACGTCTTCTACAACCTGATTCGCTGCCTGGCGATGGTGCCTTTTGTGGGCGTGATGGCGACCTTCTGTGAACGTTTGATTCGCGATGAGCCGGAACTGGATGCGCGACTCAAACCAAAACACCTCGACAGTTCAGCGCTGGATACGCCAACGCTTGCCCTGGCGAACGCGGCCCGCGAAACATTACGGATGGGCGACGCGATGGAGCTGATGCTCGAAGGGTTGCATAAAGTGATGCACGGTGCGCCGAGGGAAGAAAAAGACCTGCGTAAGCTCGCCGATGACATTAATGTGCTGTATACCGCCATCAAACTCTACCTCGCACGTATGCCAAAAGAAGAACTGGCGGAAGAGGAGTCACGGCGCTGGGCTGAGATTATCGAGATGTCTCTTAACCTTGAGCAGGCCTCTGACATTGTGGAGCGCATGGGCAGTGAAATCGCCGATAAATCACTGGCGGCGCGGCGGGCTTTTTCCGGTGAAGGGCTGAAAGAGCTTGATACGTTACACGAACAGTTGGTCAGCAATTTGAAACTGGCGATGTCGGTCTTTTTCTCTGCCGATGTCACCAGTGCGCGCCGCCTGCGTCGCAGCAAACATCGCTTTCGTATCCTCAACCGTCGCTACTCCCATGCCCATGTTGACAGGTTGCATCAGCAGAACGTGCAGAGTATAGAGACCAGCTCGCTACACCTGGGGCTGTTGGGCGATATGAAACGCCTTAACTCGCTGTTCTGTTCGGTGGCTTACAGCGTGCTGGAGCAGCCGGATGAAGATGATGAAAGGGATGAGTATTAACGTGGAAAACGCTTCGCACAATGGATGTGTGGAGCGTGACTCTGTCCTGGAAAATACTTTATGTTAGGCACTCGATAACCACGGATGGAGAAATAGAAAATGCTCGTTCACTACGCTAATCTTAGACAATTCATGCGCATTACTATGGGGGTTCTCATGCGCAGTGCATCGAACGTAAAAAAATCAGTGAATGTTTCGCTGTCGCCTGACATTCTTACCCAGGCGCGCGAGCTCAACCTCAATCTGTCAGTGGTGTTAACCGAGGCGCTGATTGAAAAATTTCGTGAAAATAAACGTGATGAATGGCTGCGTGAGAATCAGAAATCCATTGATGCCATTAATCAGTGGGTAGATGAAAATGGTTCATTTAGCGATTTTCAACGGTCATTCTGATGGAGCAGTTCCACGTTTTTGAAAACAAGGGCAGCGGGAAAAGCGTCTATCCTTTTTTGATTAACCTCCAGCATCCCGTTGCAAATGTGCTTAAGCACGCTCTTGTTGCACCAGCAATCGAGCTTACTCTCCTTGCCGGTATGTCGCCGCCAGCGAAAATATGCCCCGTCGTGGAAATCAATGACAAACCTTATGTCGTCATGATGCATATGATGGCTGGCATATCGGTCAAAGACCTGGGTAAACGTGTTGCGGATTTGACAAGCGCGAGAACGGTATTGCGTGATGCCATTGATTTTCTTGTCAATGGATATTGAGCTCCTTCCTTGGTGCTTTTTCAGTGCCATCAACCCGCTTCGGCGATAAGCGCCGCGTCCGTGCGCACGCCGGAGTACATCGCGAACTGTTCACGGCCTGCTGCGCAGTCACTTCTGCGCCGCTGATGTTTTGCCACGCTGCTGTGCCAGGCGAATCACCGGGGTTTCTGGCGGCAGGGCGACCACCTCAAAGACCACGCTGGCGTGATTTACCATCGCTTCGCTAAAGGGCAGGGCCTCACTCTCTTTGGACCCTTGCATATTTGTGCAAACCACGATTGATGTTCCTTGATTTGATATAACCGCATGCAGGGGCATATTCAAAGGAATTTTGTTCTATTTCAAGGCGATGGAACGAGGGAATATCTTGCACAAATGATTATGCGCGTGGCTGACGTCTGCACGCTATGCTGTAGTGTCTAAGTGGTTGATTCTGCTATTTTTCGCCACAGAAAGTTGCACGCGTGGTAAGACGTCACTTTTGTGTAGAAAGACGCTGTGGATCACATTTAGCACCGGGATGCGAGAAAGCGCAGATTTCCTTAACCTTCTGATAAGATATATTGCGCTTTTACAGGAGAATTTATGCTGCCAGACTCATCAACCCGATTAAATAAATACATCAGCGAAAGCGGAATTTGCTCGCGCCGCGAAGCCGATCGCTACATAGAACAAGGCAATGTTTTCCTCAATGGTAAACGTGCCACCATTGGCGATCAGGTTAAGCCTGGCGACGTCGTAAAGGTAAACGGTCAGTTGATTGAGCCGCGAGAGGCCGAAGATCTGGTCTTTATCGCGTTAAACAAACCCGTGGGCATTGTCAGTACCACGGAAGACAGTGAAAAAGACAACATTGTTGATTTTGTTAACCACAGCAAACGCGTTTTCCCCATTGGTCGTCTCGACAAAGACTCCCAGGGGCTGATTTTCCTCACCAACCACGGCGACCTGGTGAACAAGATTTTGCGTGCCGGCAATGACCACGAAAAAGAGTATCTGGTGACGGTGGACAAACCCGTGACCGACGAGTTTATTCGTGGCATGGGAGCAGGCGTACCGATTCTGGGAACCGTGACGAAAAAATGCAAAGTCAAAAAAGAGGCGCCGTTTGTTTTTCGTATCACCCTGATTCAGGGGCTGAATCGCCAGATTCGCCGCATGTGTGAACATTTTGGCTATGAAGTCACGAAGCTTGAGCGTACCCGGATTATGAATGTGGGGCTGGCTGGCCTGCCGCTCGGGGAGTGGCGCGATCTGACCGATGATGAACTGATTGCCCTGTTTAAGCTTATCGAGAATTCATCGTCCGAAGCGAAGCCAAAGGCAAAGAGTAAACCGAAAACGGCGACGACTGCCGCGAAGAAACCCGCCGCCAGTGGGGCGAAAAATATGGCGAAAACCCCGGCGGAACTGGCTTCGCGTAAACGCTTTACCCAGCCGGGGCGCAAGAAGAAGGGGCGTTAACGCCTGCCGCGCGTCGACGTACTGGCCGACCAGGAAAAGGTGGCCGCTTCATCTGGTTTGTAAGCCTGCTTTTTCTTTATCTGGCGGGCTTTTTTTGCCTCTGCTTCACGCTCAACCATCAATTTATCGATGTACTCTTTTTTGATGCTGTTGGTTTCGGCGTTGGTCAATACACGCCCGTGCGCAATGCGCGCGCGGTCGAGCAAGGTTTTCAGTTCACGCTGCTCGCGCTCGGTCATCTCTTTTTGGGTAATGCGGGGGAGTGCCATGTGGGTGCCCTCGGTCAGGAAGTTGAACCAGTGTACGGCATAGGCGTGGGGTGCTCACAGTAAATTGTCATTTGTTACAACATCTATCGCACTGACGTGTAGCCCCGGCAGGCGAAGCGCCGCCGGGGAAACCCGGATCTGACGCATGCCGACCGGGCTACGGCTTATCAGCTCTCTTTTGCTGTTTCGCGTGGTTTATCTGAAATAGGCTTACCGGACCAGTAACCAGCCAGCAGCGAACCGGAGAGGTTATGCCAGACCGAGAACAGCGCGCCTGGCAGAGCGGCCAGTGGCGAGAAGTAGATTTTACCGAGTGCGGCAGCCAGGCCAGAGTTCTGCATTCCCACTTCGATGGCCAGTGTGCGACAGGTGGATTCGTCAAAACCGAACAGACGCCCGCCCCAGTAGCCACCCAGCAGGCCGATACTGTTGTGCAAAATCACCGCGACGATAACCACCATGCCCACGGAAGCAATATACGAGGCGGAACCCGCTACCACGGCGCTGATGATCGCCAGAATACAGACCATCGAAAACGCGGGAAGATACGGCTCCACGGCGTTCACCACGCGTGGGAAGAGATGGTGCACCACTAAACCGAGGCCAATGGGAATCACCACAATCTGCAGAATGCTCAGCAGCATGCCCATCACATCTACCTGAATATGGGCATCAACATACAGACGCGTCAGCAGCGGTGTCGCCACCACGCCAACCAGCGTTGAGACGGACGATATCGTCACCGAGAGCGCTACGTCGCCCTTCGCCAGATAGATCATGACGTTGGATGCCGTACCGCTGGCTACGCTACCCACCAGTACCATCCCGGCAGAGAGATCCGGCGGCATCTTGAATAGCATCGCCAGCAGCCAGGCGGCCAGCGGCATCACCAGATAGTGCAGAAAAATACCTGCCGCCACCGGCGCCGGGCGGGAAAGCACGCGTTTGAAATCGTCAATTTTCAGGTGTACGCCCATGCCGAACATAATCAGCATCAGCAGCGTAGTGACCCATGGGCCTACAGGGGTAAAGGTTGAGGGGGTGTACCAGGCAATAACAGAGAGCAGCAGCGCCCATAACGGGAACAGCCGGGTGAGTACAGCGAGCATAGTGTTTTCCTTTAACGCGTTGTGTTGTGTTTCGTTATAAAAAGGCCGGGTTCGAGCCCGGCCATAGGTATTGTTTATCGCGTGAGGAAATTTTATTCAAACAAATTAAGGTGAGAGGATTCATGTCGCCGGGCGGACGTTTTCCCAGTTCAGACCGAAGCGAGCGAGGTATTTACGCAGACGGTCAGCATCATTCGGGCTGGCTTTTTTCAGGCGCGAAACGGCAAACAACTCGCGCCCGGCATCGGAAAGAGAGTGGTGACGACGACAAACCTCCAGTACGGTTTCTAACTGGCGTTGGTCAAACAGATCGACCTCCTCTGCTAAAGGGGGAAGTGCGGAAGGCGTCTGCCAGGCGTGCTGCAAACGGCCGATTTCTTCGTCGGCGATAGAAAGGGTAATGCGCCCCTGTTCGGCCAGCGTCGCCATACGAGCAATCGAGGAACTCAGTTCACGAAAGTTGCCGCGCCACTGCGCCTGCCCGGAACAGGCAAATGCCAGATAACGTTCGCGTGCGTCTTTGTCGAAACGGATGTGCGTCTGGGCTTCGCTACTAAAGCGCTGGAGTTCGAATTCAATATTCGGCGCGATATCTTCCCGTCGTTCTGCAAGCCCCGGCAGGGCAAAAGTCCACATATTGATACGCGCGTAAAGATCTTCACGGAATTTTCCTTCCATCACCCACTGGCGCATATCGCGGTGTGTTCCGGCGATAAGCTGGAAATCACTGTGAACCTCTTTATCTGAGCCAAAGGGGAAGAACGTTTTTTCTTCAATGGCTTTCAGCAGCATGGCCTGCTCATCCAGACCCAGTTCAGCGATTTCATCCAGAAACAGCACACCGCCATCGGCTTCGCGCAGCAGCCCCATTCGCGGCGTTAGCGCGCCGGTAAAGGCCCCTTTGACATGACCAAACAAGGTCGACATGGCGTTATCGCCGCGTAGTGTGGCGCAGTTAACGGCAACAAGTTTGCCCGCGACGCGGTGGCGCGACTGGCGTAACTGATAAATACGTTTTGCCAGAAAAGATTTACCGGCGCCGGTAGGCCCGGTGAGAAGAATGGGGGCCGTTGAGCGCAAGGCTACCCGTTCAATTTGATCGATGAGCTTATTAAACGTTGTGTTGCGCGTATCGATACCGGCTTTCAGCACCGAGACCGACTGTTGTTGCTCGCGTTGAAAGCGGCTGGTTAAGGTCGCATAGCGGCTTAAATCAAGATCGATAACCGAGTAAACGCCGGCGGCAACATCCTCCTCAGAAGCCCCTTTGGGTGCCGGGCTGGTTTGCAGCAGGCTGGCGGGCAGGTAGCGGGCCTCCGTCAGCAAAAACCAGCAGATCTGCGCCACGTGTGTGCCGGTGGTGATATGCACCAGATACTCTTCATTTTCCGTATCGAAATCGTAGTGGCTGGCGAAATCCAGAAACGCGGCGTACACCTCTTCAAAATCCCAGGGATCGCGAATATTCACCGTATGAGGGCGCACAGTGGTTTGCGGTGACAGGAGCGCGATATCTTCCGCCAGTTGTTGAGCCATGCCTTCGTCGCGCGGCTGGTGGAGCAGCTCCAGTCGATCAACCGGAAAATCCGGCTGCTGGCATAACCCAACGGTTGGTCGCCATTTGCGAAAACGATGTGATCGCTTGCCGCGTTTATCCAACACCGTTCCCAGTACGCCAATCACCACTCTGCGCTTTTGCATTTTTATCCTTAAAGATAAACAACGATAACTAAATATAAAAAAGGCGTGGTGTCGCCAGCAAGCGATCAAAGTGCGTAAAATTTAAAATCATTAAATATCAATAAATTAAATTTTTTATTTTTCATTTCTTAGCACCTGGCACACTTCTGGCAATACCTGATACGTCACGACGCTGAACACGCAGGGGATTATGCCCCGCCAGCGCACCCGGAACGGTAAGACGTTATCCGCGGGGCGTTCTGTCAGCAGAGAGACACCATGAGGGTTCGATTCCCAACTCACCTTTCCGGTGAACACTGGTTGTGTTCGTAAACGCGCCGTCGGGTGGTAAACGATGGCAATGAACCGGCGCCGATAAGGGCTCCGGGTCGCAGGCAAAACAGGCTGGCAGTGAGGGTCTGTTTCCCTCCGGCTCCGATCCTGCATTCGTGCCGGTACGTGAAAATGTAAGGATGACAAATGAATAAGAAAATCACGATCCGTAAGGGACAATTGGGCCTGCTGGTGAAAGCGGGCGATTACACACATATTCTTGAGGCAGGCGAGCACCGTCTTTCCTGGTTTGGTAAGCAAGAGGTCACGATCGTTGAGCTCAATGGCAGCGATGTAGCGGAAGATCTGGCGAATTATTTGCGCCGCTTCAGACCTGAATGGGTCGACGCGTACTGCCTGGTCGTCGATACCGCCGGGCATGATGTAGCCGCGCTCTACCGTAACGGTATCCTGGTGGAAATTATCCCTCCAGCGTCACGCCGCCTGTTCTGGCAGGACGGTAGCCTGAGTGTGGAGTTGATGGATACCCGGGATGTGCGCGTACCTGAGAGCATCATGAATGCCGTGTTGCAGCCGCGTAGCGGCGCAGCAGTAAAAGGCCGGGATGCCATACTGACGGTAAATGTCGCGGCATGGCACGTCGGTGTATTAAAAATCGATGGCGTAACACAACCTCTGTTGCCGCCGGGATTAAGCGCTTACTGGAAAGTGAACCATCTGGTTGATGCCGACGTTGTCGATACGCGCTTGCAACTGATGGAAGTGTCCGGCCAGGAAATTCTGACCAAAGACAAAGTGAACCTGCGCATCAACCTGGGCGCGAACTGGCAATACAGCGATGTATTACAGGCGTTTAGCCAGTTAACCAAACCGCTGGACCACCTGTATCGCGAATTGCAGTTTGCCCTGCGTGAAGCGGTAGGGACCCGTACGCTGGACGAACTGCTGGAAGATAAGCAGATCATCGATGAGGTGGTCAGCGCCCAGGTGAAAACCCGCATGGCTTCCTTTGGTATGGATGTCGCCTCGCTGGGCGTGCGTGACATCGTGCTACCGGGCGATATGAAAACGATTCTGTCGAAACTGATAGAAGCAGAAAAATCGGCGCAGGCGAATGTGATTCGTCGGCGTGAGGAGACGGCGGCGACTCGTTCACTGCTGAACACCGCGAAGGTGATGGAGAACAACCCGGTAGCCCTGCGCTTAAAAGAGCTGGAAACGCTGGAAAGAGTGGCTGAGCGTATCGATAAAATCTCGGTATTCGGTGGCCTCGATAACGTCCTCAATGGACTGGTGAGTATTAAAGGATAATCAAATGCAGCATAACGAATTTCAACTGCTGACGGCGCAGAACAGTGCGCCGATAAAAATGTGGACGCACGGGGTCCCGGTCGAGCCAGAGGCGCGTGAACAGTTGCAGAACACCGCGAAGATGCCGTTTATTTTTCAGCATCTGGCGGTGATGCCGGATGTTCATCTCGGTAAAGGTTCTACCATCGGCAGCGTGATCCCAACCAAAGGGGCCATTATTCCGGCGGCGGTCGGCGTGGATATTGGTTGTGGGATGATCGCTGTACGCACCTCACTGGTGGCAAGCGATCTGCCCGATAACCTGAGTGGGCTTCGCAGCGCAATTGAACAGGCGGTACCGCACGGACGCACCAGTACCCGTTCCGGGCGTGATAAAGGCGCATGGGAAACGCCGCCGCAAGAAGTGGATAACCACTGGTCAATGTTGGCGGCGCGGTTTAAACGTCTGACGGATAACTATCCGCAGTTGTTGAAAACCAATAATTATCAGCACCTGGGAACGCTGGGGACGGGTAACCATTTTATTGAAATCTGCCTGGATGAGCAGCAGCGCGTGTGGGTGATGTTACATAGCGGTTCGCGCGGCGTGGGTAACGCCATTGGTACGCTGTTTATCACGCTGGCCCAACAGGATATGCAGCAGCATATTGCGAACCTGCCGGATAAAAACCTGGCCTATTTCAAAGAGGGAAGTAAACACTATGACGACTATATGGAAGCCGTGTCGTGGGCGCAGGATTTTGCCCGTCATAACCGGGAAGTGATGATGTCGCGCGTACTGGCGGCGCTGTCGCGCATCGTGACAAAACCGTTTATGACCCAGCAGGAAGCGGTGAATTGCCACCATAACTACGTGCAAAAAGAGACCCATTTTGGCGAAGAGGTGCTGGTGACGCGCAAAGGCGCGGTCTCGGCGCAAAAGGGCCAGATGGGGATTATTCCCGGTTCGATGGGAGCGAAAAGCTTTATCGTGCGTGGGTTGGGAAATGAAGAGAGTTTCTGCTCCTGTAGCCATGGCGCAGGGCGCACGATGAGCCGTACGGCTGCGAAAAAGCGCTTTACCGTTGATGACCAGATTCGGGCGACTGCGCACGTTGAGTGTCGTAAAGATAGCGACGTGATTGATGAAATTCCGATGGCCTATAAAGATATCGACGCGGTAATGGCGGCGCAGGCGTCGCTGGTGGAGATTGTCCACACTTTACGTCAGGTGGTCTGTGTAAAAGGATAAATGAGATGTCTTATAGCGGAGTGGATGCCGCAATGCGTGAACGCGTGCGGCAGCAATTAAAAGAGGTGGAGCAGCGTTACGGTGTCAGAGTGCTGTACGCCTGCGAATCTGGCAGCCGTGGCTGGGGTTTTGCCTCGCCGGACAGCGACTACGATGTGCGTTTTTTATATGTGCATCCGCCGGAGTGGTATCTGCGCGTAGAGGCGCCGCGTGACGTGATCGAACTGCCCATCGATGATGAGCTGGACGTGAGCGGTTGGGAGTGGCGTAAAGCCTTAGGCTTACTGAAAAGCGCAAACCCGACCCTGATCGAGTGGCTGGATTCGCCGGTGGTCTATCAGCAAGACGATGCCACCGTCTGTGCGCTTAAGGCGGAGATGCCGAAATGGTTTTCCGCCGTGCGGGCGCGCTGGCATTACTACTCGATGGCCCGCCGAAACTTTCACAGCTATTTGCAGGGCGATGAGGTGCGGTTAAAGAAATACTTTTATGTGCTGCGCCCATTGCTGGCGGTGCGTTGGGTAGAGGCGGGAAAAGGTGTGCCGCCGATGCGCTTTGCCGAACTGCTGGCCGGAAGCGAGCTGGATGCGCAATTGCGTCAGGAGATCGCTGAATTGCTGGCACGTAAGCAGCGTGCAGGAGAAGCGGAATACGGCCAGCGTCTGCCACGTTTACATGCATTTATCGCAGCCGAGATCGAAAGGGGGACCATTCCCCCCGCGTTACCGGAGAGCCGGGAAGGCGACGTCAGGACGTTGGACGCAATGTTGTACCGGACGGTCATGGGGCAGATGTAGGCCCGGTAAATTACGGTTGCCCCGGATGCGGCGTAAACGCAGTCCGTAGCCCCGGTAGCGCAGCGCCACCGGGGGAACAACGCCTGCGATTACTCGAACAAATTATGATGCAGCTTCTGCACCACTTGCTCAGCTTCGGCGCCCGGCACCAGGAAACACAGGTTGTGGCTGGACGCGCCGTAGCAAATCATGCGGATATTGAACGGGTCCAGCACGCCGAAGACCTCTTTGCCAACACCGCAGGCTTTCGACAGGTCATTACCAATTATCGCTATCAGCGCGAGGTTCTCTTCCACTTCCACACGACAGAGTGACGAAAGCTCGGTCAGCAGACCCTGCGTGAGCAACGTATCGCCGGTCGATGTGGACCCGGTGGTATCCAGCGTCAGCGCCACGCTCACCTCCGACGTGGTGATCAGGTCAACCGAAATGCTGTGGCGCGCCAGAATGCCGAACACCTCCGCCAGGAAGCCACGGGAGTGCAGCATATTCAGGCTGTGTAGCGTCAACAATGTCTGCCTGCGACGTAACGCCAGCGCGCGGAACAGCGGCGGGTTACTGGTTTTGTTGCACACCAGTGTACCGCCGGCTTTGGGATCTTTGCTGGAACCGACAAACACCGGGATATCGCTACGAACGGCAGGCAGCAAGGTTGCCGGGTGCAGAACTTTCGCGCCGAATGTCGCCATCTCAGCCGCTTCTTCAAAGGCAATCTCGTCAATGCGTTTGGCGGCAGGCACCACGCGCGGGTCGGTGGTGTAAATGCCGGGGACATCGGTCCAGATATCAACGCGGGTCGCATGCAGCGCTTCGCCGAGCAGCGCGGCGGTGTAGTCACTACCGCCACGTCCCAGCGTGGTGGTGCGGCCTTTCGCTTCACTGCCAATAAAGCCCTGCGTAATAACGATGGTGTCGGCCAGGCGCGGCGCGAGCTGCTGGGTCGCCAGTTCTGACAGGGCTGCCACATCGGGCTCTGCGCGGCCAAAGCGATCATTCGTACGCATCACTTTACGCACGTCAAACCACTGCGCCTGCACATTGCGTTCACGCAGGATTTCAACAAACAACAGGGTGGACATCAGTTCGCCGTGGCTGACCAGTTCATCGGTCAATGCATTAGAGGTCGCCAGCGAAGCGGCCTCTGCCAGAGTGGTGATGTTTTCCAGCAGACGTTCGATCTCTTCACGAATAACGTTTGGATTCGCCAGACGCTCCAGAATATCGAACTGAATTTTGCGAATCGCATCGAGCTTAACGAAACGCTCGCTAGCCTCAAGCCCTTCGGCAAGCGCGACCAGCAAATTGGTAATACCGGCAGAGGCGGAAAGAACGACCAGACGTACGCTCGCATCGGAAAGCACCACGTCCGCACTGTGGTTCATTGCATCAAAATTTGCCACGCTGGTACCGCCGAATTTGGCGACGACGAGCGGGGAAACGGAGTGACTCATTGTTATAACCTCGTGTCAGGGAAGCCTGGCGTGTGACGTCAGACAACATTATTCAGCCATGGCACAAGGGAAGAGCGAAAAGGGGTAGGCGCAGAGCAAAAGACAACTACGATTACACCCAGAAGTGCTCCACCACTTGTGAAACGCCCGACTGCGAACGTTTCTGGTGACAACTCAAGGGATTCAGCCCCTGTAGCCGATGATGAATGCCGCCATGCACTTCACCACCTCGGCGTTACTCCCCCTCAGGTGTTTTCTTTAGATTGGCTCTTCCAACACCGTACCTGGGTAACGCGCCTCTTCTGGCCCGCGCACGCGCGGGTAGCGCCCTAATAAATAAAGGCTAGCGGCACCGCTGTCAATGTTACGATTATGCGGATTTTTCATGCAGACGAATCGATTAGAAAAACGTCTTATGTTAGACATATTTATCGCGAAAAAAAGGCCGTTTTAGCAGCGCTGCTGGACAGCGACACAAAAACCATCACAATTTTCATTCGCAGGCGCTACAATCGACCGCAGTCACAATTCTCAAATCAGAAGAGTATTGCTAATGAAAAACATCAACCCAAAGCAGACCGCTGCCTGGCAGGCATTACAGAAACACTTCGATGAAATGAAAGACGTTACTATCGCGGATCTGTTCGCGAAAGATGCCGATCGTTTCTCTAAATTCTCCGCGACCTTCGATGACTTAATGTTGGTGGATTTCTCCAAAAACCGCATCACCGAAGAGACCCTGAGCAAACTGCAGGATCTGGCGAAAGAGACCGCTCTGGCAGATGCGATCAAGTCCATGTTCTCCGGTGAGAAAATCAACCGTACCGAAGATCGCGCCGTGCTGCACGTGGCGTTGCGTAACCGTAGCAATACCCCGATTATTGTTGACGGCAAAGATGTGATGCCGGAAGTCAACGCGGTGCTGGAAAAAATGAAAGCGTTCTCTGAAGCGATCATTTCAGGTAGCTGGAAAGGCTACACCGGCAAAGCGATTACTGACGTGGTGAACATCGGTATCGGCGGTTCCGATCTCGGCCCGTTCATGGTGACCGAAGCGCTGCGCCCGTACAAAAACCATCTGAATATGCACTTCGTTTCTAACGTCGATGGTACCCACATCGCCGAAGTGCTCAAGAAAGTAAACCCGGAAACCACACTGTTCCTGGTCGCGTCTAAAACCTTCACCACTCAGGAAACCATGACCAACGCCCACAGCGCGCGCGACTGGTTCCTGGCAACCGCGGGTGATAACAAACACGTGGCAAAACACTTTGCCGCGCTCTCTACCAACGGCAAAGCGGTTGGCGAGTTTGGTATCGACACGGCGAACATGTTCGAGTTCTGGGACTGGGTTGGCGGCCGTTACTCTCTGTGGTCGGCGATTGGCCTGTCTATCATCCTGTCCGTGGGTTTCGACAACTTTGTTGAGCTGCTCTCCGGCGCGCACGCGATGGACAAACACTTCTCCACCACACCGGCTGAGAAAAACCTGCCGGTGCTGCTGGCGCTGATCGGTATCTGGTACAACAACTTCTTTGGTGCGGAAACCGAAGCGATTCTGCCGTACGACCAGTATATGCACCGCTTTGCCGCTTACTTCCAGCAGGGCAACATGGAATCCAACGGTAAGTACGTTGACCGTAACGGCAACGCGGTGGATTACCAGACGGGCCCCATCATCTGGGGTGAGCCGGGTACTAACGGCCAGCACGCGTTCTATCAATTGATTCACCAAGGGACCAAAATGGTGCCTTGCGACTTTATCGCTCCGGCGATTACCCACAACCCGCTGTCGGATCACCATCCGAAACTGCTGTCTAACTTCTTCGCCCAGACCGAAGCACTAGCGTTCGGGAAATCCCGCGACGTGGTTGAGCAGGAATATGCGGACCAGGGCAAAGATCCGAAGTCGCTGGAACACGTGGTGCCGTTCAAAGTGTTCGAAGGCAACCGTCCGACCAACTCCATCCTGCTGCGCGAAATTACCCCGTTCAGCCTGGGCGCGTTGATCGCACTGTACGAGCACAAAATCTTTACTCAGGGCGCGATCCTCAACATCTTCACCTTCGACCAATGGGGCGTTGAGCTTGGCAAACAGCTTGCTAACCGTATCCTGCCTGAACTCGGTGATGATAAAGAAGTCAGCAGCCATGACAGTTCCACGAATGGCCTGATTAATCTTTATAAAGCCTGGCGTTAATATCGTTCATCGATAAGGATGAGCGAAATACGCAAATTAAAATGCCGACATAACGTCGGCATTTTATTATCGGATAATTCTTGTTGTTCAGGCATCGACATAATTCTTCATTATGAGGTTATTCTGAAAAAACAGAATACCCGGTTAATTCCTCAGTGTTATTTTCAGATGTTACGTATACTTCCAGGTTGTTTATGTAATTGTAAATAAATGAAATACAATGATTTTATATTAAATTAATATCGGCAGTTTATCGTTTTTATCCAATTTTCTTAAAACTTCCCGCTGCGTTTCCCATTCGACAAATAGCCTGCTTTAGTTGTGTATACTCGTTCTCGCCTGTTTATTTTCAGGCAAATCTCCATTCATTCAATGAAGGGAAATTGATATGAAAAAAGCACTGTATGGCATTTTTGCCATTACCGCGCTTGCGGCGACTTCTGCTTTTGCGGCACCGATTGAAGTCGGTGACGCGGCAGGGTCGGCAGCGACGACAGTTTCTGCGGGTAGCTCCTCAGCAACCAGCGTCAGCACCGTAAGTTCTGCGGTAGGTGTTGCCCTTGCGGCAACCGGTGGCGGTGATGGTTCCAATACCGGAACCACGACCACCACGACCACCAGTACTCAATAACGGCGAGTACTTTAATCATAACCACACTTCGGTGTGGTTATTTCGTCCCCCTCTGGAGAAGAGTCGTGAAGCGACCCGCAATCATCCTGATTTGCCTGCTGATTCAGGCCTGTTCATCCACTACGAAAGGGCTGGGCCATTCGCTCTGGAATAGCGTGTTCGGCACGCCGGGCGTCCAGTTAACCGATGACGAAATCCAAAACATGCCCTACGCCAGCCAGTATGTGTGGCTCAATGGCGGGCCGCAGCTCTTCGTTGTGCTCGCCTTCTCAGAAGACGGGCTGCAGAAATGGGCAACGCAGGATCAGGCCATTTTCGTTACACAGCATTATCGCATTGTGAAAACCCTGACCAACGGCGACAACTTGCTGGAGGTGAATAACCTGGCGGCAGACCCGTTAGCCAACCCGAATCAAATTATCGACGGCGCGAGCTGGACCCGCACGATGGGCTGGACAGAGCACAAACAGGTGCGTTACGCGACGGCGCGCTCGGTCTTCCACTGGAATGGCTCTGACTCGGTCACGCTGGGCAGCGAATCCACGCATGTGCGCATTCTTGATGAAGAGATTACGACGGACCAGACCCACTGGCGTAACCGTTACTGGGTGGATGAAGACGGATTAATCCGTCAGTCGGAACAGTACCTGGGGGCGAACTGGTTCCCGGTCAGAACCACGCTTATCAAGGCGGCGAAATCATGAGGCTCTTATCCGCTACCGTGCTGTTACTCTGCTTTGCCTCTTCACTGGCGCAGGCCGCTGGCAACGTCAATGTCTACATGGCAGGCGACAGTAAACCCAAGGTACTCACCAACGCGGCACGTCTGATTGATGTCGTGGGGCAGCCTCGTCTGGCACAAAGCTGGTGGCCGGGGGCGGTCATCAGCGAGCGGCAGGCTACGGCTCTTGAAGAGCAGCGCCAGCAGGCATTACTTGGCCGCCTTAGCGCGTTGGCCGCCGAGGAAGAGGGCGACGATGCGGCAGCGATAAACAGCATGCGTCGCCAGGTTCAGGCGCTGCGTGTGACGGGGCGGCAATTGATCAATCTCGACCCGGATTATGTGCGAATTAAAACGCGTGCTAACCCTCCGCTGGAGGGCGAATACAGCTTGTGGGTGGGACCCCGGCCTGCGACTGTCACCGTGCTGGGGCTGGTGAGCCAGCCGGGTAAAAAGCCCTTTACGCCAGGACGTGACGTGGTGAGTTACCTCGATGAGATGAGTTTGCTGAGCGGGGCGGAAAAAAGCGACGCCTGGTTGATTTATCCCAATGGTCGGACAGAGAAAGTGCCGGTGGCGTACTGGAACCGACGCCATGTTGAACCTATGCCGGGCAGCGTGATTTTTGTCGGCTTCGCTCCGGCGTTATGGGGCGATCGCTACGAAGTGCTGAACGCTGACATTCTTCGCTTACTGACGCATCGGATACCGGAAGAATAATGAAAAAATCGTTTGTCATCAGTGTCCTGGCGCTGAGTGTGAGTGCCGCCTGCCAGGCTGAAACGTATCCGGCACCTGTTGGACCCTCGCAATCGGATTTTGGTGGCGCAGGGCTGTTGCAAACCCCGACGGCTCGTATGGCGCCTGCGGGGGAGATCAGCCTTAACTATCGCGATAACGACCAGTACCGCTACTATTCAGGCTCGATGCAGCTTTTCCCGTGGCTGGAAACCACACTGCGTTATACCGATGTGCGTACCCGGAAATACAGCAGCGTGGAGGCCTTCTCCGGTGAGCAGTCGTATAAAGATAAAGCCTTCGACCTGAAAGTGCGTTTATGGGAAGAAGGATACTGGTTGCCGCAGGTGGCGGTTGGCGCGCGCGATATCGGTGGTACTGGCCTGTTTGACGGCGAGTATGTTGTGGCGAACAAAGCCTGGGGACCCTTTGATTTCTCCCTCGGGCTTGGCTGGGGATATCTGGGTACCTCTGGCAATATCAAAAACCCGCTGTGTACCTATAAGCAAAAATTCTGCTATCGCGATAACAGCTATAACCAGGCGGGCTCTGTGGATGCCAGCCAGATGTTTCACGGCCCGACCGCGCTTTTTGGCGGGGTGGAATACCAGACGCCGTGGCAGCCGCTGCGTCTGAAACTGGAATATGAAGGCAACAACTATCAGCAGGACTTTGCCGGTAAGCTACCGCAAAAGAGCAAGTTTAACGTCGGCGCGATTTATCGGGTGACGGACTGGGCAGACGTGAACCTGAGCTATGAGCGTGGGAATACCGTGATGTTCGGCTTTACCCTGCGTAATAACTTCAACGAGTTGCGTCCGAATTACAACGATAACTCACGTCCTAAGTATCAGCCACAGCCCCAGGATGCCATTCTTCAGCACTCTGTCGTGGCCAATCAATTGACCTTGTTGAAGTACAACGCCGGGTTTGCCAATCCACAAATTCAGGTGAAAGGCGACACGCTCTACGTGACCGGGGAACAGGTGAAATACCGTGACTCCCAGGAAGGCGTGGTGCGCGCAAATCGTATCATCATGAACGATCTGCCGGAGGGTATCCGCACGATCCGCGTGACGGAAAACCGTCTGAATATGCCGCAGGTGACCACCGAAACCGATGTTGCCAGTCTGCAACGTCATCTTGAAGGTGAGCCACTGGGCCAGGAAACGCAGCTCGTGCAACAGCGTGTTGAGCCGATTGTGCCGGATAAGCCGGAGCAGGGCTGGTATATCGAGAAATCGAGCTTTGATTTCCACATCGACCCGGTATTAAACCAGTCTGTTGGGGGGCCGGAAAGTTTCTACATGTACCAGCTTGGGGCGATGGCGACCGCCGACTGGTGGCTGAGCGATCACCTGCTGACAACCGGCAGCCTGTTCGCCAACATTGCCAACAACTACGACAAATTTAACTACACCGATCCGCCGCGAGACTCGAAACTGCCGCGTGTGCGTACCCGCGTGCGTGAGTATGTACAAAACGATATCTACGTGAACAACCTGCAGGCCAACTACTTCCAGTACATGGGTAACAATTTCTATGGCCAGGTGTACGCCGGTTATCTGGAGACGATGTACGGTGGTGCGGGGGCTGAGGTGCTGTGGCGGCCGGTTGACAGCAACTGGGCCTTCGGTATTGACGCTAACTACGTGAAACAGCGTGACTGGCGTAGCGCGCAGGACATGATGAAGTTTACGGATTATAGCGTTAAAACCGGGCACTTAACGGCCTACTGGACACCCCCGTTCGCCCAGGATGTGCTGATCAAAGCGAGCGTTGGGCAATATCTGGCGGGCGATAAAGGCGGTACTCTGGAAGTGGCTAAACATTTCGACAGCGGGGTGGTTGTCGGGACGTATGCCACGATCACCAACGTGTCGCCGAAAGAGTACGGAGAGGGGGATTTCACCAAAGGGGTGTACGTGTCTATTCCAATGGATCTCTTCACTTCTGGTGCTACCCGTAGCCGTGCGGCCGTGGGCTGGACGCCACTGACGCGTGATGGCGGACAGATGCTGGGACGTAAGTTTGATCTTTACAGTATGACCAGCGATAAGAGTTTGAATTTCCGCTAATTCCCGGATGCGGCGCAAACGCCTTATCCGGGCTACGACCGGTTTTCTCCCTCTTCCCCGGGGAGAGAGAGGGGGGGAGGGGAATATGCGGCTCAGGAGGAGGGTTCCGTTCCCCTTATGTTCATGGCGAAATGTCACCACCGGACACGTGAACGGGTAAAGGGGAACACCGCGTTCCCCTTTACAATCCCCGCGGCCCCGCAAAGAAATCGGTGCTTCGCACTGCGTTCGCCTCCCGCCCCGCTGCCTGCGGTCGG
>Ga0213876_10000401_pt1 | contig 36567 bp, 25 predicted proteins | sample BarmaccomBMRX_R9_FD_160113 | JGI IMG/M metagenome (GOLD analysis project Ga0213876, IMG submission 160113) | Root-associated microbial communities from Barbacenia macrantha in rupestrian grasslands, the National Park of Serra do Cipo, Brazil - RX_R9 | ecosystem: Host-associated > Plants > Roots... | reverse complement strand
AAGTCCTCGCGGTCGGGAGTCTGATTTGCCCCGCGCGTGCCGAAAGGTGGATTGGCGAGCACCACGTCGAAGCGTTCGCTCGTCGGCGTCTCGTATATCGTGTCGCCGAGCGCGATGATAGGTTCGATGCCGTGCAGGTAAAGGTTCATCAACGCGAGTCGGCGCGGGCGAGCCACAAGCTCCTGCCCGTAATATGTGCTGCGCCGCACGCGCTTCGCCGTCTCGCGGTCGAGCGCCCCGCCCGTCACATCCACCAGCCACTCGTAGGCCCCGACGAGGAAGCCACCCGTGCCACACGACGGGTCGTAGATTTTGAAGTCTCGGTGCTGGCGCGGGTCGGGCTTGAGGCAACGCGCAATAGACTGAATCAGCACGCGCGGCGTGAAGTATTGCCCCGCGCCCTTCTTGCCTTCGCTGGCTGCCCGCTCTAAAAGCCCCTCGTAGGCGTTCGCCTTTACGTCCACGTCGAGCGCTGTCCACTCCGTCTCGTCAATCACGCCGATCAACTTCTTCAGGTTGACGGGATTGTTGAAACGCGACTGCGCGCCCGCGTAGATGTCCCCGAGTAGGTTGGGCTCTTTGCCAAGGCGGCGGAGCAGGTCAGCATAATACTCTGTCAGCTCCGTGCCAGATTTGCGGCTGAGCGTGCGCCAGTCCCAACCCTTCGGTATCTCGACGCCGCGCTCGTCGGCCATCTTCAGGAAGAGCAGGTATGTGATCTGTTCGATGTAGTCGCCGTAGTCAATGCCGTCGTGGCGTAGGGTGTGACAGAAGCCCCAGAGTTTCCCGACAACGTCGCTCATGCAGCAATAGCCTCGTTAATGCGTGATAGAAGTTTAGGAAGCCGGTTGTTGAAAGCACGGTTCGCGCGGCCCCAGCCCCCGGCGCGCGAAAGCACAGGCAACTCATCAAAATCGTCCTTCTCGATGGAAAGAGTCTCGACGAGGGCCGTGCGGATGCGTTCGAGCCATTGCTGCTGCTCAGGCGTGAACGTCTCGCCAGCAGTGATCTTATCAATGGCACGGCTCACACGCTCCTCCGCGGTGAGAAGCGGCTGATCCTCTTCAATGGCGTGTTTGACCATCGAGATGATATCGACGAGAGCCTTGTGATGATGAATCTCGTGCGCGCGACGTAGATTCTCGACGGTGAATCGCTCACCGGCTGTCGCCAGCTTCTTCTGTAATTCGCTTAGCGCTTTCGTGCCCCAGTCCTTCGGCCGGTCGCGGAGAATGTTAATCGCTTCGATATGCGCCGGATTCTCGCGGACGAAGCGCGTAAAAGCCTGAATGTAATCTTCCGGCTTGTACTCTTTGCCAGTGCTGTCGCGGAAGAGGCGTTCGGAGCTTACCTCATCCTGAGAGTCGTAGGCCACAAGGAAGACCTTTGGCGGGCGCGGATACTCCGTCAGGAGTCTCTGGAGTCCAGGGTCGCGCAGGAGCTTCATCGTCCCAGTGAAGTTTTTGCGCAACGCCTGGGTAAGACCTTCCGCGAATGCGCCGACATCACCGTCAGGGATATAGGCTTCAAAGAGGGTGCGGGCATCTCCGGACATCTCCTTTTCGACGCGCCGCAGCCTCTTGACGAGGCAGCCAATGTTGTAGTCCCGGTCGTTGTTCTTCCAGATGTCATCAATGATTTCGCCCACCGTGCGCGAAGTCTTACGCGGCGGTTCTGCCGTGATTGACGTGGCCGAGTTGAAGTATTTGAGGAGCGTGCCGTCGAAACAGTCGAAGACAACGAAGTGTGACTTGTCGGAGAATCTTTCGCCCTTACGTGTTCCGCGCCCAAGCATTTGCTCGAACAGGATGCGGGATTTAACGACCCTGAGCAGGACGATGAATTCCAAGTCAGGAATATCTACGCCGGTCGAGAGCAAATCAACCGTCACGGCGATGCCGGGGTTCGGGCGGTTGCGAAATTCGCGGATGCGTTGCAGCGGGCGGTCAACCCGGCCGGTAATTTTTTGGACAAAGGAGTCGCCGCGCTCAAACACGTCGCGACAGATGTTGACGATCTGGTCAGCGTGGGAGATATGCGGTTGATCGTTGTCTGCGAAGATTAGAGTCTTAGGAAATCTGCCGTACTTCTGTTCGTGCTCGTCGGCGTACTTCTGCAACTCCTGAACAATTCTCTTATTCGAGTCAGGCGACGTGACCTTTTCCTCTACCTCATCGGCCTTAAAATCTCTCTCGTCTTCCAGATAATCGCGCTTTTCGGCCCCGCTCTCAGTATTAACAAGGCCGACCTCCTCACCCTCTTTAACGAACACTCCGTTAAGGCGCACGTTTGATTTGAGCTTTACAGGGTCATAGTCAACCAGATGCCCTTCGCGTACCGCCCGCTCGTATTCATAGCGGTAGACCACCTCGTTGAAGTATGTCGTCGTGTGGCTCGCCGGCGTGGCCGTGAGGCCGATCTTAATGGCGTCGAAATGGTCGAGCGCATTCCGCCAGACGGAGAGTTCGGACGACGTGTAGCCACGATGGCACTCGTCGGCGATGACAAGATCAAACGCATGAATCGGGATGTCTAACTGATTCGCGTCCTCCTCCTCCTCTTCAGATTGTGAAAGGGCGGCCTCCTTCCCGAAGAGATAAGTAGTCATTCGCTGGATGGTGCACACGTAGACGAATGAGTGCTGCGGCTGCGGATCGGTTAAATAAGATTCGGGAATCGTCTTAGGGTCAAACGGCGCATCGTCGAGGAGATCATCACGTTGGAACTTTTGGCTGTAAACTTCATAAATGCGATCAAACTTCAACCCCGGTTCCGGCTCGAATGAAGCGAACGTCCTCACGGCTTGAGCGGCGAGGGCGCGGCGGTCAACAAGAAACAGGATACGCCGCGCCACGCCGGACTTCATCAGCCGGTACACTTGGTTGACGATCATAAAGGTCTTCCCGGTGCCGGTCGCCATTGCCACAAGCATGTTACGTTTCCGCTTGGCAATAGCTTTTTCTATTTCAGCGTTGGCCTCAATCTGGTAATCGCGAAGGCGCGGATGGTTATTAGAGTTTGCCGCAAGCCACTGGCACGCCGCATCAAAGTCGCGACCGAGAAACTCCCTCAGCGCGTTCGGCGTGTGAAAGTGAGAGACTTTTCGTGAGCGGTTATGAGGATGCCGGACATCGTGAAACCAGATGATCTCACCGTTCGTCGAATAGAGGAACGGCACCCGTAAACCGTCGAAGTTGAATTGACTGTTTATGACTCCGCGGGCGTACCTCTCTGCCTGTGTCAGTACGTTCTGCGGCCCGAGCCCCAACTTCTTCGCTTCTACGATCCCCGCAATTTGTCCGTCAACACACAGCCCATAGTCCGCCGGCCCGTGGCTTGTCGGAAATTCTTCTATTGCGGCGTCCTGATACCAGCTTAATGGCTTAGATTGGCGAAAGGGAGCTACTTGCCAGCCCGAATCTTTCAGGCGCGGGTCAATCCTGCTTCTGCGGGTTCGTCTCTCGGATTCCATGTTTACAAATGAAATGTATATTCGCCTAACGTGAGTTTTAAGGCTCTGGACTCGGGCACAGCGTTGAAGCTAACCACACATAAGATAATACTGTGAATTGCGTGGCGGCAAGCGTGCTAAACTCGGTAGTCAACTGCCATCAGCCTGTTCAATAGCGCCTGAGTGAATCCCTACCTCAAAAGCTCCCGTGAGGAATAAAGGACTTAGGACGGAGTGCAACATTTGAAGCGCGGGAAATTCTCCGCTGCTAAAACTATTGCATTCTAAGCCGCATGGGGTTACTCTCCCGCGTGTGGGCGTCACCTCCGCATTCCGCCGCCCACAGGACACACAGATACCTAGCCGCCAGACGGCAGCTTGCTCCGCCGAATTGACACGGGTTTAGAGAAGCGAAGGCAGAACCGCGAGCACGTCCAGCGCGATCTGCGTCAGGCTCTCCGACACGCCGGGCGTGTGCATCTCGCCGCCCGTCGGCTCTTGCGCGGTGCTTGTCGTCATTGGCTGTGGCGCGGGGGGAGTCAACATCTCGCCCGCATAGGTAGGGCCGACTAACGCGAGTAGCATCGCGGAAACTCTAATCGCTTTCAGCATTGTTCTTTGCCTCGTTGGCTTATGGAGTTACTGACAGGACTGGCCGTCACACTCGTCAAGGGGTGTGGCGGTCTTTTCGTGCCGCCAAAAAATGGGAGGCACAAAGAAAGGCTTACCTCACATGAATTTAGCAGATGAACGTTTGAAGGAACTAGATAACCCCTCGCTGACCGAGACGGAGCGCGCCTTACTGCGCTGCCGAGTAGCGGCTGACTTCATCCACAGAGGCCAGTACGAGGCTGCCGGCGAGGCTTTGGGCGAGTTATGGCGGGGCATAGGCCAGCGGCCGAATGTGGACGGGCTGGACGAAAGGACGACCGCCGAAGTCTTGCACCAGGCGGGAGCGCTGTCGGGCTGGATGGGTGCGAGTCAACCGGCACAGGGCGCGCAGGATGCGGCTAAAGATTTCCTCAGTGAGAGCGCGGCACTCTTTGAAAGGGTAAGTGAGACAGCTAAGGCCGCCTTCGCGCGCAGTGATTTAGCACTGTGTTACTGGCGTGAAGGCGCTTACGATGAAGCGCGCATACTACTAACCCGCGCCTCGGATGAACTGACCGACGCGGACGCCGAGCGGCGGGCGATAGTCCTCTTAAGGTGGGTTACTGTCGAGTGCGCGGCGGGCAGACTCCATAACGCGCTCGGCATCCTGAAAGAGTCGGAACGGATACTGAGCGGGAGTGAGAATCACGTCCTGCGGGGCAGCTTTCACAACCTCCATGCCGTGACTCTGCGGCGCCTGGGGGCGATGGAAGGGCACGGCGATTACTACGACCGGGCGATCATCGAATACACCGCCGCGGTCTTCTATTACGAACAGGCGCGGCACGAACGGTACGCCGCGCGCATCGAAAACAATCTCGCCTTTCTGCTCTACAAGCTCGGCCGGTACGCGGACGCGCATGAACATCTTGATCGTGCTCAGTCGGTTTACGTGCGGCTGAGGGATGAGGGCAGCTTGGCGCAGGTGGACGAGACGCGCGCCCGCGTACTCGTCGCGGAGAAGCATTACCGGGAGGCGGCGCGGTTTATCGCGGGCGCGATCAAGACGCTGGAACAGGGCGGGGAGTCTGCGCTGCTAGCGGACGCGCTCACGGTGCAGGGCGTGGTGTGGGCGCGGGTCGGGGGCTATGAAAGCTCGCTTCACATCCTGCGCCGCGCCGTGGCCGTGGCCGAAGAGGCGGGCGCGCTCTCCAACGCGGGCCGGGCGGCGTTGACGCTGATAGAAGAACACGGGGCGCGGCGCTCGACAACGGATGAAGAAATCTACGACCTTTACCGCCGCGCGGACAGGCTGCTTAAAGGCACTCAGAACGCTGAAGAGTTAGCACGCCTGCGGGCGTGCGCCCTGCTAGTCATGCGGAGGCTCACGGGCGTTCGGTTCGGGGAGAAAAACTTTACGCTGTTTAGCGCGGTTCAGGAGTTGGAAGCTAAGCTCATCGGTCGGGCTTTAGACGAGGCCGGGGGGAGCGTGACGCACGCGGCCAGACTGCTAGGCATCCGTCACCAGACGCTAACCTCTATGCTACGGACGCGGCACAAAGGACTTCAGCGCAAGAGGACGCCCGTGCAGAAAAGATTAAAAAGCATCATCAAAATGCCCAAAGAATAGGCGGCCAGCCAAGCCGAAGCACTCCTAGCCTTATTAACAGAGCAGGCTTTGGCAGAGGCGGAAGGCATCGTGACGCGGGCCGCGGGGATGCTGGGGCTGACTCACCAAACTCTAGGATACCTGTTGCAGTATGGACACAAGGGGCTGGCTGGTAAGAGGACTTCCGCGAAGAAGCGGCTGCCTAGCATCATCAAAGAACCTAAGAAATAGGGCAGCCCATAATATGATTGCCCTTAAAATTAGGTTTTAAGCGGTCGAAAGATATGTTAAAGTGCGCGCCTCATTTCCGTCACGGGGTAGATTTCTCAGACACGTCGAAGGTTTCCACAGTGTTCCTGTCTGATTCGGCTCTAAGCTAGACTTCATTTGGCACCTGCTTTGAAGCGTTTAATAAGATACCGGTGATGCCAACCACCTTGGCAAGCTTGCCGGTGTAGTCCTTTTGCCTCGCGATAAATAATCTCAAGGTACGTCAGTGCGACGTATGCGCTCGGAAGAGCGCGGTCTCGAATTTCCGGGGGAGCTTAATGGACTACCTTCTCGCTATCAGCCTCGGCCCGGTGCAAGAGTTCATCGCCACCGCGCGGCGGAGCCGTGACCTCTGGTTCGGTTCCTGGCTACTGAGCGAGCTGTCGAAGGCTGCGGCAGAGAGTATTGCCAGTGACGATGGGTTAGCCTCGCTTATCTTTCCGGCCACAGCCGACCCCGAAGATTTAAAGGCAGGCAGTCCATTCGCCGTCGCCAACAAGAGCGTCGCCGTGGTTAAAGACCCGGCGGCCTCAGCACAGAAGGCGAAGGAGGCCGTACACGGGCGCCTGCGTGTACTCGCCGAACAGGTTTACGCCGGGATTGCTGAAAGACACGCGCGCGAGGCAATCAAGGAGGGCATCGACTCATACCTTTACGCCAGCGCCGCGCGAGCACAGGTCGATGACCTCGTAGAGTTTTTCTGGGCCGCCTATCCTTGCCCCGACTCCTCAAATGAAGAGAAGTACGGCGAGGCGCGCGAGCGTGTCGAGTCGTTGCTGACCGCCAGCAAGGTTACGCGCGACTTCAGGCAGGTGCAGCCGCTGACTGAAGAGGGAGGGTGGGGGAGTAACGCGCCCAAGTCTTCTCTCGACGGGCAGCGCGAATCGGTTATCGACGACGACGCTTATAAGGAGGGGGCGTCGAGGCATCTATCGCCGGGGAAGTTGCGGCGCGTGTTCGGCGTGCGTCCGGGGGAGCGGCTGTGCGGCGTCGGCCTGCTTAAGAGGCTCGGCAACCGCGACAACGAAGAGAAGTTCTTCAGCACCTCACACGTCGCGGCGCTGCCTTTACTGGAGCGCCTGAAGAAGAGGGATTCGCCAAAAGTCAGCGAGGCCATCAATACATACATCGCACGATTGCGGGCTGCGCTGAACCTCAAAGACCGAGAACTCGGCGGGGTGCCGTCCTCCGCCCCGTACGTGGTGCACCCGGTCTTCTCGCGCGTAGTGGGGAGGGAAAGGGTCGGCTACGATGGTCACTTACTATTCGCCGAGCGGCTGGTAGATTACCTGGACGAGAAGCCGGAATCTCAAAAGGCGAAGGCCGACCTTGAAGCCGCACGCACGGCCCTGTCTGACTTCCTGCTAGCCGCGGTGGACGGCGTTCAACCCCTACCTTACTATGCGCTCCTGCTTGCCGACGGCGACTACATGGGGGCGGCCATCAGCACGCTGAAGACCAGGGAAGATCATCGCAACCTCTCGGAACATCTCACGGCCTTCGCGAAAGCCGCAAGCGAGATAGTAATCGCCGAGCACGATGGCTCGCTCGTATACGCGGGCGGCGACGACGTGTTGGCGTTCGTACCTCTGCATAGGGCTTTACAATGCGCGCGCGCGTTGTCCGAGCGGTTCCGGGACGAGTTGAAAGATTTTAACGGGAAGACCGAAGGCCAGCCGCCAACTCTCTCCGTCGGTTTGGTTGTCGCACACCATATGGATGCTTTGTCCGACGCCCTTGCCCTCGCACGCTCCGGTGAGAGGGAGGCTAAGAGGGTCAAGGGCAAAAACGCGCTCGCCGTCACGGTCAGCAAGCGCGGCGGCGAAGACATGACCGTGAAGGGAAGCTGGGGAGCAATCGACCGCCGCTTACTTCGGCTCGTTCAGTTGCATCTTGAAGACGCGGTGCCGGACGGCGCGGCTTACGAACTGCGTAACCTTGACCTGATCCTAAAGGTGAACTCCGAAGAGCATGCGAAAGAATACAAAACCCTCGGGCCGGCGGTGCGGGCGGAGGCGATACGCGTCCTGAGTCGTAAGCGCGGCAGGCACGGCGAGAGTGAGATCGCCGAATCAGTGTTGGCGGAGCTGACTCAATACATATCAGCCGACGATAAAGGCACGTCTCCTGCGAGTAACCCCAGGATTACAGTCGGGCAGTTGGCTGACGAGCTGATAGTGGCGCGCGTCTTCGCCGAAGCAATGGCATTGGCGGAAATGAAGGCGAAGGAACTGAATAAGTTCGTTGCCGACGACCTGGGAGAAAAGGCGGAGGGCTGAGATGGCCGTTTGGATCATAGAGCCGCGTGACCCTCTGATCGTGCGCGACGCACGGCCGTTCGGCAACATCGCCGGAACCCGCGCAACGTCGCTCGACTTCCCCTTCCCTTCGACCACGACGGGCGGGGCGCGCACGCGCGCGGGGTTGGTTGACGGCATATTCGATAAAGTGCTGATCGACTCGGTAAAACAAATTAGCGTGCGCGGCCCTCTGTTAGCAGAGCTTGGCGAAGACGGCGAAATCAAAGGCTTGCTTTTCACCTCACCCGCTGATGCGTTGTTACTCAAACCCGACCACGCACCGACGCCCGGCATAGGAGACGCGGATGACGAAGACCGCGCCCAACTCATACGTCTCTATCCGCTCGATCCAAACCCTGGTCTGACTAACATCAGCGACGTGGGACAGAACTTGATGCCTCTCGGCTCGGCTTCGCCAAGTAAGGGAAAGCCGCACGAAGGGGCACCGCGTTATTGGCATTGGTCAGTATTGAGAGATTGGTTACTGTCTCCGGAAGCGGAAAAGCCTGTAAGTTTACGCGAACTCGGACACGACGGGCCGTTGAAAGAGACCCGGACGCACGTACGAATCCAACGCGGCACGCAGACGGCGGAAGATAGCGCCCTGTTCCAGACCAGCGGCTTGGAGTTTCACCGCGCCGAATTGACGGCGCGAGGAGGCGGCCTCGGAGGCGGCAAAAGGCTCGCGCTTGTAGTCGAGGTGGATGAGAACGGGCGCGGGCAGAATATTGAAGAAGGACTCGCGCCCTTCGGCGGCGAGCGCCGCCTGGTTATGTGGCGCAAGAGTGCGGCCTCCTTGCCTACGTGCCCGGCAGAGCTACGCCGACAGATTGCACAAGACAGGCACTGTCGTCTTCTCTTACTCACGCCCGCATGTTTCGGGCAAGGTGTGATTCCGCAATGGCTGACGGAGGAGCTAGGGGGCGTGCGCCCGGAGTTGAAGGCGCTGGCGTCGGGCCGAATGAAGGTCGTTTCGGGATGGGACTTTGCGCGCGGTAAGAGTGGTGAACCCAAGCCCACGCGACGACTCGTCCCGGCCGGCGCTGTCATCTTCCTCAAACTCAAGGGTGAGGGAGACATCGGCCGCTGGGTTGAAGAGACCTGGATGAGCTGCGTGAGCGACGAGGTGATTGATCGCGCGGACGGTTTCGGCCTGGCCGTGCTCGGCACCTGGGATGGTGGGAATTTGAGGATGGAGTGAGACGCGATGAGACGCCCGCCTAAGGACAAGCAAGGCCGCGAAATAACGGCGCCGCCGACAGTGACCCCAAACCTGGGGAGCAGGCGGAATTCTGCCGGAGAGAAGGTCGAGTTAGTTCGGCAAGTCCGCGAGTACGAGCTAATCACTCCTCTTTACGGCGGCGGCGTCGAACCCGCGCACGCCGACCCGCTGACGACCGTCCGCGTTCCCGGCATACGCGGCCACCTCCGCTTCTGGTGGCGTGCCTGTCGCGCGACGCAGTTCTCAACGGTCGCTGAAATGAAAAGGGAGGAGGACTCGATCTGGGGAAGCACCGAACAGCCTTCCGCCGTTGTGCTCGAACTGAAGCTGGACGACAAGGCTGCGGTAAAGAAAGAGCCCGCCTACTGGATGGAGAGAAACCCGCGCACTGGCAGGCCCGCCTTAAAAAACTCTCACCAAGTACATACTTACGCGGCTTTCCCTCTACAGCCCAAGAAGGAAGAGCGCGAGCAGGCGGGCTGGAAGTCCGGAGACATTCTCACAGGGGTTTGCTTCTCTCTGCGACTCAGCTTCCCAGGTCATCTCATCATCCCGCGGGCCGGTTCCGCCGAGGGGCGGAAGGTGGATGTGAAGAAAGAGGTGGAGGCGGCCTTGTGGGCGTGGGAGACCTTCGGCGGTGTGGGCGCGAGAACGCGACGCGGATTCGGAGCGCTGGTGCTGCGAAGTATAGATGGGGAAAAAGTGCCGCCGACCCAAAGCAGGAACTTGGGGGAGACGATCAGCAGAAAGCTGGGAGGGCATGTGCTACGCGGCGACGCCCCCGAAGGCATCCCTCATTTAAAAACTGACATGTCTGTCTTCGGCCCGCTTGAGTTGGCCCAGGCGGGCGCGCGCGAAAGCGCGCCCCGGCCCCCGCATGACATGGCCGTTTGCCTTACGCCTCTCGCGCCGGGCGGCATTGATAAGCATCCGGAGTTGCTGGTGTGGTCTGAGCTGATAGAGAAGTTGAGAGACTTCCGGCAATGCCGTAGCGAAAAGGAAGCAGGTGAATACCCACCGCGCGGCCACAGTTACTGGCCGGAGCCGAGGATGATCAAGAAGCTTCTACGCAGGGAGAAAGAACCTCTGGACGTGGAGAAGTTTCCGCGAGCCGAGTTCGGCCTCCCAATCATCTTCCACATGCCGCGCCTCGGTGATCTTGAGGCTACCTTGAAAGGGCTGAGAGTCAAAGAAGCTGACAAGGATTTCGAGCGGCTGGCCAGTCGGCTGATTTTGCGGCCGCTACGTTGCGCCGACGGAGCGGTCGGTGTGGCGCTGATTCTCGAAGCCCCGCGGACGCCGCCCGGCGGCCTGATGTTGAGCTGGGTGAAGGACAGGGTGACCGCGCGGGAACCTGTTGACTCGCAACTGTCCGAAGATGAAGCTGCTGAGTTGACACACAGGTTGGAGCCGCTCGGCGGCAGAACGGATGTGTTGCAGGCGTTTCTTCAATACCTCACGGTAAGGAGGTCGCAGAGGTGATGAAAGCAAGACTACTTTTCGTGCATGCGCTTTCGCCGCTGCACGCCGGCACCGGACAGGGCGTAGGCGTGATAGACCTGCCCATCGCGAGGGAGAAGGCGACCGGGCTGCCCTACCTGCCCGGCTCTTCGATTAAAGGCACTCTGCGCGATCAGTTTGAGCCGGATGAGGATGCGGAGAGGAACCGCGACACGCTGCGCGTGCGCATCTTCGGGCCGGAAACTAACCGCGCGGACGAACACGCGGGGGCCGTGCAGTTCACAGATCAGACACTGGCTCTTCTGCCCGTGCGCAGCATGGCCGGGACGTTCGCGTGGGTCACGTCGCCGTACGTCCTGCGGAGGCTGGCCCGAGACGCTGGCGGGGCGGAGGTCACGGCGCCTCCCGACTCTGTCCCGGAGCCTTCGGCCGTCGAGCAGTGCGTCGTGACCGAAGCGTCCAAGCTCTCTTACAGAGATGACGGTAAGGTCTACCTGGAAGACCTCGACCTTACTCCCGACACGGGGCAGGCGGGGGGCGCCTCTGACTGGGCGCGCTGGCTCGGCGAGCGAATGTTCGTCGGTGACGAGCAGTGGCGTGAGATGCTCATGGGTCGCTTCTGCGTCGTGCACGACGATATGTTGTCTTTCCTGCTCAACACGACGACAGAGATTGCGGCCCGCGTAAAGATCGGCGACGACTCGAAGACGGTCGTAAAGGGCGGCCTTTGGTATGAGGAATCACTGCCGACGGAGACGGTGCTCTTTGGCCTGACACTGGCCTTCCCAAACAAACAGACCAGGCTCACCGATGACGAAATCTTCGAGCACATAGCGGGCGAACTCAAGCGCCCGTTGCAGTTCGGTGGCAAGGCCACGGTGGGTCGCGGGTTGTGTCGGGTAGTGCTGGCCGGGTAAGGGAAGCGTAAAGCCGGCAGAGGGGAGTGGCTTAAATGCTGACAACCGATCAGAAGTTCGCGGTGACCAGCTTCGAGCAGATCAAGGCCGACGTGGTGAGTCGCGGGGACGGCCCTTACCAGAAGAAGTACGGGTCGATGGCGCACAAGCTGCCCGTCCTGATTCGCACGGCGGGGTTGGCGCAGGCGCTTCAGTTCGTCGAGGCGCGGACTAAGTCCGACGACGCACCCGAGAAGAAACTTTTAACCCACCTGGCACAAGCGCTCGGCTTTACGGACGGTGACGGAATGTCCGCCAGGGAGCGACTCCTGGAGAAAAGCCGCACAGAGGGCCTCGGCGCGTACATGCGGCTCACGCAGCAGTCACTCGCCGCTTTGCTGTGGTACAAGCGCTTCGCGCAGTCAGTCCTGAACGTCGAGGCAGGAGAGGACGACGAAGGCGCAAGGTGATGGCGGGGGTAAGAGATGGTTACGAGGCGAGAACAACTCAGAGAACTCAGCCTGAGCGGAACAGAGTATCCTAACGCCGGATTGTGGCTGGATAAGCTCATGGTTGACCAGTCCCGCGAGAACAAGGTGGCCCGCCGCGCCCTCGTTACGGAGGTCGCGAGCATTCCTGAGCCCGAGAACTACAGGGACTTTTTCGGGTTGTGGGAGCGAAGTCTCAGAGAGCGCGACGTGCGGTGCGTGGTGGCGAAAGTCTCCGGGCGGATGATAGTGGGCCTCGGTGCGGAAGGTGTACTGGAAGCCTCGGTCGCGCTGCACCGTACTTACGGAGTGCCGTATATCCCAGGTAGTGCTTTGAAAGGCTTGGCCGCCTCCTTCGCGCGTCATCACTGTGGGGAGGAGTGGGGGAAGGGTTCTAATTTTTACCGGGTGATTTTCGGCGACACGGAGGACGCGGGCTACGTCACGTTCTTCGACGCTTTGTACGTGCCCGGTTCGGGAGTGAAAGATGGCTCCGGCGCGGCACGAGCCCTCTGGCCCGACGTGATGACCGTCCACCATCAGGAGTATTACCAGGAGAAGCCGGGGCGCGGCGACATACACCCGCCCGCCGACTGGGACGACCCGAACCCTGTGCCTTTTATCTCGGCCACGGGCGAGTATCTAATCGCCGTGGCCGCGCCCGCAGGCTGTGAGGGGTGGCGCGACCGCGCCTTCGAGATTCTTTGCAAGGCGTTGCGGCACGAGGGCGTCGGCGCTAAGACTTCAAGTGGTTACGGCAGGCTCGAAACGCCCGGCGCGGCGGACGGCCACGAGTCCACGCCAACGGCTGACGAAGGTGGGCGCAGGGCCGACGAGTTGATCGCACACGTCCGCGCCCTCCTGGATAGAGATGTCCCCGGACGCATCGGCGTCTACGTCGAGCAGTGGCGACGGCTTGAGGCCGGGGAGGAGCACAAGCGCCGCGTGGCGGCGGAGATAATCGACAGGGTCAGGCGCGCGGGACGCGAGAAGGCTTCGCGCGACAAGGATTGGTACAAGGAGTTGCTCGCGTACGTTTGAAGGGAAGGCTCTGATGTCTCGGCGCCGGAAGTCGAATACGCTACAACCAGTTTTCAACCCGCGATTCCCCTACGTCTTTATTCCGGGGGCGCTGGTGCTCACCCTGGCCGGCAACTCCCTGCATGACCTTTTGAAGAAAGGCTTGGGCGACGCTCCCTCCGGCCTTTGGCGAATCCTCGCGCTCTCCGCCGCCCTGATGATTCTGCTTTGGCTCGTGGCCCGCCGCGTCGGCGCTTTAAGTCTCACGTTGAAGCCGGAAGCGCCCGCGCCCGAAAGGGTGGCCGCGAAGCCCAAGCCGCCGCCAAGCAAAGGTCTCATCGCATTAGTCTCAAATCATGAGCCCGTGGAGAAGGCCATTGAATACCATAGCGAAATGCTTGAGCGCGTGTGGCTCATCGCCACCACAGCTTCAGAGAGTGTGGCCTACGAGATCAGGGAGAAGTATGACGGGCTTGGCATCAAGTTCGATATCGTTCATCTGGACGACGAGTTCGACGTGCAGAAGGCGCAGGCGGTCGTGGAGGGCATCTACGCGTCTCGGCTCGACGGGATGGCGGAGGAGGACGTGACGGCCGACTTCACGGGGGGCACGAAGATGATGACGGTCGGGATGATCTTCGGCTGCTTGAGTCCTGCGCGCAGGCTGCAATACGTTCCAGCGAACCGCGAAGGTGGCGGGCTCGTCCCACTAGAACCAATCGAGTACAACGTTAAGGCGCCTGGTGCCGAGGCGGCACGGGCGTAGCTTCCCGGCGAGAGTTCACGCAGGCATGAGCGAGAACGGCCACGTCCTCAATTTAGATTTGAGCAACGCGGAGCTTTACGCGGGCTGCGAGATTAGTGAGGTCGCGGGGCGGCTCGTGCTGATGACTCCCGTCGGCGAGGCGGTGCAGACTGTCGGGCGCAACGCGCGGAGGGCCGTCGAGCGCATGGTTTCGGAGGGCGTCGAAGAGGTGACGCTGACCGGTGCGATGGCGATCTGGGCGTACCTCCTTGTCTTTCACTCCGCAGTGCACCGCTTCCGCCGCGTCTACTACGACGACGGCAGGCCGGGCGGCAGGGTCTTGATAGCGGCGCATTGAACGGGGTGACTCATGCCACGGCCTGAAGCCAGGCAGCCTCAGCCGCCGACGCGGACGATCCTGGTCGCGGTCGCCGGCGGGAGCCCGGCCGTCATCACGGAGACCTTCTGGGCGCTGGCCCGCGAGAAGGGCGTGAGGATAGACGAGGTGAGGGTCATCACGACCTCCGAAGGGCGCGACGCGGTTGTGGGCGCGCTGCTCTCCTCCCCGCGAAGCCGTTTCTCGGAATGCTGCGTCGAGTGCGGCCTCGACCCGGAGCGCGTGAAGTTCGACGGCTCGACCATCGAAGTCCTCAGGGACGAACGCGGCGCGGAGCTTGCCGACATAAGAGATTCGCGCGAGAACGCGCTGGCCGCCGACCAGATTTGCTCCCTCATCCACCGGTGGGCCGGCGAGGAGGGCACGCGGCTGCACGCATCCGCGGCGGGCGGGCGCAAGACCATGAGCATCTATCTAACCATAGCGATGATGCTCTACGGCCGGGAAGAAGACAGCCTGTGGCACGTGCTGGTCGAGCCGGAGGAGGCCGAGCGCTGCGGAGAGTTCTTCCATCCTTACCGCGAGCCCCGCATGCTACCCGTGAGGGATCGTGACGGGAAGGTCGTCAAAGAAATCTCCACCGCGGACGTGCGCATAGACCTCGCCGCCATCCCCTTCGTGAGGCTGAGCGAAATCGGCGCATCGGGTGCGGCGCGGCAGAGCAGTTACCTGCAAATAGTTAAAGAGAGACAACAGCGCCTTCGTTTCCTGTCCGGCGCCGTCTCGGTGGAGATTCTTCACGCCGAGCGGCCCTACTCGCAAGTCCCGCTCGTCATCTCGGGGCGCACGTGCAGGCTGAAGCCGGCGAGCGGCCTCATCTACGCGCTGCTCGCCGAGCGCTGTAAGCGGGGGGCGGGCGGCGCGGGGCTGAGGGTGAAGGAGATCACGGCTGAAGACTTAAAGCGCACTTACCAGTTGCTGACGGGGAATGCCTACGGCGCCCTGGTCGAGGGCACGCACTTTGGCTTCCTGCCCGTCTGGGTGAAGGAGATAGAAGAGCGCGGAAAGGTGAAGAGCCAACGCAAAGCCGAGGACGACTTCGACAACCTGAAGAGTTCGGTGGAGCAGGCCGTGAACCGCGCTAACAAGTCGCTGACGCGGGCGGGCTTCCCCGAACGGTTCATGATCGCGAACGTGAACCGCGACAAGAGGCGACAGCCGGCGCGCTACGCCCTGCGCCTCCCGCCTGAGGCGATACAACTCCCCGATTGAATGCCTGCGGCAAGCTTGCCGCCGCGCGTCTCAGGAGGGCCGGTGAGTCGGATTGACAGGCGTGTACGAAAGGCCGACCCGCGATGACGTTAAGCGTCAGTCTTACCACCGCCGCACGGGTGATTTAGGCGGGCGGTTAAATTACGCAAACGTAAAGTTAAGGCGAGCCGTGACAACACTTGATGTGGCCCGGTTAAAAAAAAACATCCGTGCAGCCCGGCTAAGTGAAGTACCCAGAGCTTATGGGTTATGGAACTGATGCGCAGATTCATGCGGCTTGGGCCTGGGGCGGAGAATTTTTCGTCATCCGGGCGGACGCACCAACAAAACATGCTAAGATGCACACTTAGGATAGGCGCGGTTGAAGTAATGAAAGGCCGATAAGGAATTGAAACGTTCGTCGTTTTTCGACGCGCTGAGGCCGGTCTCCTGGATGTTGAAGTAATGAAAGGCCGATAAGGAATTGAAACTCTCGACGACAGAGCGGCAGCCCCTAAGCGCTTGAATACCCAAGTTGAAGTAATGAAAGGCCGATAAGGAATTGAAACCTCTCCATGAAGATGAAGTTCGTTATCCCCCTTTCGTACTCGAGTTGAAGTAATGAAAGTCCGATAAGGAATTGAAACCTGCTGTTGCTGTTGCTGGTTGATCGTGACGTTGTTGCCCTTGTTGAAGTAATGAAAGGCCGATAAGGAATTGAAACTCTGGCGGCGCTTGCCTTCGCCTGCGAACTTCTCGGCGACGTTGAAGTAATGAAAGGCCGATAAGGAATTGAAACTTTCTCCATCCAACAAACCGTACCGCCGATCCCAGTCCTTGGAAGTTGAAGTAATGAAAGGCCGATAAGGAATTGAAACTCTTGGCACTTGCGTGCTCTTGCCAGAGCCAGTCTCGGCTTCGTTGAAGTAATGAAAGGCCGATAAGGAATTGAAACTGTCGGCGAGTTTGCTGGGGTGGACGAGGATGACGTTGTTGAAGGTTGAAGTAATGAAAGGCCGATAAGGAATTGAAACTCTGGTAGACATAGGCGGTAGTCCAGTGCGGGTCGCCGGTGAGTTGAAGTAATGAAAGGCCGATAAGGAATTGAAACTCGATCATGGGGTCGTCGTCGCTGACCTGCTCGTTCCGCGTTGAAGTAATGAAAGGCCGATAAGGAATTGAAACTTCTGGTGGGTGGCCTGAATTACAACTTCGGTCATGCTAGTTGAAGTAATGAAAGGCCGATAAGGAATTGAAACTTACTCTCGTACTGCGAGTTCAGCACCGTCTCCTTGGTGACGTTGAAGTAATGAAAGGCCGATAAGGAATTGAAACTTCTTAGCGGACACAACGAGCAAAGCGCTCATGATCGTCATGGTTGAAGTAATGAAAGGCCGATAAGGAATTGAAACTTCGTCCTGCGGGATGTCAGACTGCGGGTAGAACCAGATGGTTGAAGTAATGAAAGGCCGATAAGGAATTGAAACTTCCGTGCGATTTCGCGAGGGCCAGAGTGCGCAGAAACGTTGAAGTAATGAAAGGCCGATAAGGAATTGAAACAAGGTTTTGGGCTGAGCCATCACCACGGGCACGTCCTCGCCGGTTGAAGTAATGAAAGGCCGATAAGGAATTGAAACTCTGCGGGTTGGGTGTGCATCGGTGTCGGCCTCCGGGGGTGTCTGTTGAAGTAATGAAAGGCCGTTAAGGAATTGAAACTCTTCTCGTTGCGGTAGCGCTCTGCTTCGAGGTAGGTCAGTTGAAGTAATGAAAGGCCGTTAAGGAATTGAAACTTCTTCGAGTTGGACTGTTCTGTCCACGCCCGTGGTGCCCGGTTGAAGTAATGAAAGGCCGTTAAGGAATTGAAACTCTGACCTCGAAGATGCGGTGGAAGCCGTCCGAGACGAAGGTTGAAGTAATGAAAGGCCGATAAGGAATTGAAACTTCCCTGCCCCTGTAGTTGCAGTCAGTGTCGCTGCTTGTGGTCATGGTTGAAGTAATGAAAGGCCGATAAGGAATTGAAACTCGGTGACGTTGACGTTCAGAAGGTCGAGCGTGGCCGCGTTCTGTTGAAGTAATGAAAGGCCGATAAGGAATTGAAACTTGTTCGCCTTGCCGCAGGTGTAGCCCGCCCGAATCATCGTTGAAGTAATGAAAGGCCGATAAGGAATTGAAACTTTCTTGTCGTTGGTGTAGTCCACGTCCCGCTGCGACTCGGGTTGAAGTAATGAAAGGCCGATAAGGAATTGAAACTCTGACTGATCGTCGTGCAGGACACCCTCACCCTTGTGTTGAAGTAATGAAAGGCCGATAAGGAATTGAAACTTCTGGAGGTTCTGCTTTGCGGACTTGGGCGTCCGGTCGGTTGAAGTAATGAAAGGCCGATAAGGAATTGAAACTCTCAAATCTCTCTCCTTGAGGTTGTGCACTTGGTACCCAGAAGTTGAAGTAATGAAAGGCCGATAAGGAATTGAAACTCTTTCCACGTCTTCGGCTTGGCCGCGGTCTTGGTCTGCTGTGTTGAAGTAATGAAAGGCCGATAAGGAATTGAAACTCTCGTGCGTGAAGCCCTCGCGCTTCTTCTGCTCGATGTGTTGAAGTAATGAAAGGCCGATAAGGAATTGAAACCATGGTTTAGAATCGCCTGTGGGAACCGGCCTGAAACTGAGTTGAAGTAATGAAAGGCCGATAAGGAATTGAAACCTTCGCGGTGGAGCTGACCCATGCCCTCGTAAATCTGGCCGGTTGAAGTAATGAAAGGCCGATAAGGAATTGTAACTTCAGGTTGATGTTGGCGAGCTGGTTCTCCACTCTGCGTTGAAGTGGCGAAAGGCCGGTTAGGGGTTGAGACCGGCGTTGGCGGGGCGGGCTGCGTGCCCGCCCGAGTGTTTTGGGGCTCAGAAGCGGGCGACCCTTTGAGGTTCCGGCGGGGCGGGTCATGTTGGAGTGCGGGTTCGAGAGGTATCTGGTGCGGCTGCGGCTGACGCGGCCGGCGCGGTTCCACTTCAACCACGGCGGGGCGCTGATGGGGCTCCTCTGCCGCGCGCTGGAGACGCACGAGCTGCACGCGGGCGCGGCCCCCTTCGCGTGCGAGTCCGGCCACGTCCGCTTCGAGCCGGGCGACGCTTACCACTTCGGGCTGACGTTGGCCGGGGGGGCGCGGGAAGGGTTCGACGCAGGGCGCTTCGCCGCGTCGCTCTCGCGGATCGGCTCGCGGCCGCTCGACCGCGGCGCGCCCGCGCCGCGGCTCGCGGGCAACTTCGAGGTGATCGCGGCCGAGCAGCTTCCACAGCCGAATCTTAAGGAAGAGACCGCGCGACTGAAGGGCGCCGACTCGCTGACCCTGCGCCTCCTCTCACCGTTCCGGCTGGCGCGCCCGCACGAGCTGAAGGCCAAGGGCGCCGGATTCCTCAACGGCGATTGCTTCCCACCACTCCACTTTATGCAGAGGCTGGCCTACCGCCTCTTCCTGCTTGCGCACGAACGTTACCCGGAGCCGCGGGAACGCGCAGAGTTAGAACAACTACTCGCGCGCGCGGCCGCGCCTGCGGTCGAGTTGCGCGGTCTCTTGTGGCTCGACATCCCGCTCGAAGGAGCGCCGGGTAAGCACGAGCGACAGCCGAAGGGCTACACGCTCGGCGGCGTGGTCGGCAGGGTGACGCTCCGCGGCGTGCCCGAGAGTTGGCTCGCCCCACTCATTCTCGGGCAGTATGTCTTCGCGGGCGAGAAGACGCACTACGGCCTCGGGCGTTACGTCATCGAAGAGTGCGTCCCATCCTGCGCGGACGCCTTTCCACCTGCGCGCACGCTTCTCGAAAGACTGTCTGACCCTGCCCTCCTGCAATCGTCTCTCACTCACGTCATCAGGCACTCCGTCGCCCCGGGCGTGGACGGCCAGGCGCCTTCGGACGTTTCCGGGGTGGAGGATTTGCTCGTGTCGCAGGTGAGCGCGGAGATCGAAGCGGGGTCGTACCGGCCCGCGCCTTTGCTCGGCTTCGTGGCGCGTAAGGACGACGCGCGCCTGCGGCCGCTCGCCGTCCCGACGGTGCGCGACCGGATGGCACAACGCGCCGCGTGCGAGTTGTTGACGCCTTCCGTCGAGACGCTTCTTGAGGATTGCTCTTTCGCTTACCGCAAAGGCTTCTCACGCGCGGGCGCGGCACGCGCCATCGAGCGCGCGTACGACGAAGGCTATCGCTACGTCCTCGACGCCGACATCGAATCTTTCTTCGACGCCGTAGAGTGGGAGCGACTATTCGCCAAGCTGGAAGCGTTGTATCCATTCGAGCCGCTCATGGGGTTGATAAAGGAGTGGGTGAAGGCCCCCGTGGTCTTCGAGCGCAGAGTCATCCGGCGTAACCGGGGGCTGCCGCAGGGTATCCCCCTCGCCCCTCTGCTCGCCAACCTCTACCTCGACGAACTCGACGAGGAGCTGTTAGGGCGTGACTACCGGCTGGTTCGATACGGCGACGACTTCGTGGTCTTGTGCAGGAACATTGAGGCGGCGCAGCGAGCGCGCGAGGACGCACGCCGAAAGCTGCGCGAGATGGGCCTGACGCTCAGCGAAGCGAAGACCTCCGTTCGCTCCTTCGATGAAGGCTTCACGTACCTGGGCTACCTCTTTTGCCGCTCGCTGGTGATGGAGAGCGGGCAAGCGCAGGAAGCGGATGCCCTCCCGGACGTTGCCCCCGACGCCGTCCCTGCCACATCGTGGCTCGCACAAGTACCTTTCGAGCGTGTGCGAGCCATCGTGCAAGGGCGGGTGCAGAGACAGACGACGGGGGCCACAGCCCCCGCCTCACGCGTCCAGGTCGTGCCGCTTGTCCCGAAGGTCGGAGGCAAGATCGCCATCCAGCCCGCCGCGCGCCCGCTGTACGTTACTAGCTTTGACACGACCGTACGCCGGGAGGGAGACACGCTGATCGTCGGCGCGCCGGAGCAGGAGCCGCTGACGATTCCCCTGAGAGAGCTGTCGCACGTCGTCTGTTACGGGCGAGTGCGAGTCACGCTCCCGGTGTTGCTCGCGCTGAGTGAGTGCGGCACGCCCGTCTATTTCTGCCGCCGCTCGGGGGAGTTGCGCGGCGCCTTCGGAGCGGCGGCCGCGGACTGGCGCGTGTGGATGGAGCAGGCGCGGATGGTCGCCGACGAGGCTTCGCGCGTGCGATTCGCGCGCGAGGTGGTTGCGGCGAAGCTGCATAATTACGCCGCGCTCGCCGTCCGCTTTAAGCTGTCGAGGGCGTCGGAGGTTGCGGAAGAACTGCGCGAGTTGGAGCGCGGGTGTGAGAACAAGACCACCGTCGAGGCTTTGGGCGGGCTCGAAGGGCGCGGGGCCGCCGTCTACTTCGCGTCGGTGCGTGAGACGTTGCCGGAAGAGTGGGGATTCGCAGGCAGACGCACACAGCCCCCGCCCGACCCTTTCAACGCGCTGCTCTCGTTCGGGTACACGCTTCTCTACCAACACCTCTCGACGGCGCTCGTCATCACGGGGCTGAACCCGCGCATCGGACTCTTTCACATGGAGCGTGGGAACTACAACGCGCTCGCGTGCGACATGCAGGAGGAGTTCCGACACGTCGTGGACGCACAGGCTTGGGCGATGGTCAACCGGCGCGAGATAAAGCCGGCGGACTTTTACGCCTCCGAAGACGGACGTTACCCGTGCCTCCTGAAGCAGGAGCCGCGAAAGAAGTTTATCGCCGCATTTGAAAAGCGCCTGTCGAGCGAGTTCACGCCACCGGGCGGGACTGCCGTCACTTACCGCGCGTTCATGGAGCGGCAGGCGCAACACTTAAGAGAGTTCGTCGAGGGGCGTGCCATGCGCTACTGTCCGCTACGCACACGCGGCGAGCGCGGTGCGCAGGAAGGGGCGACAGAAACGTGACGTACGTGGTCGTCTATGACATCGCGGCCGACGCTGTCCGCACGCGCGTCGCAGGCTTACTGGCGGGCTATGGTCGGCGCGTTCAGGAGTCTGTCTTCGAGTGTGAGGCGGGCGACGAGAAGGAGCTTGAGGAGCTGGCGGAGCGACTGAAGGGAGCGCTGGCGGACGCCGAGAATGGTCAGATACGGCTCTACAGGGTGTGTGACAGGTGCCTTCAAGCCTCAATCGGCGTCGGGCGGGTCGAGCCGCGCGATACTTCGTCATGCTTCATCGTCTAAGCCGGCTTTAACGTCATGAGCGCCGCGCCGCACGGATGATTTCAGGGTATCGAGAAATTCGGCCTCCAAAACCGCAACGTCTTGTGCGGTGGAAGTTACGGACTGCGAGTTAAAAAAATCATCCGTGCAACGGTCGTAATTGTTCGGCGGGGCGGGATTGAAGCCGCACGGAAGGGGGAATTTACGACCTGAAGGACGATATTTGGCTAACTCGACAATCATCCGTGCTAGACTGCCCGCAAGCTCAGCGCCAACAGCGCATTACGCAAGGCGCTGTAGAGGTAACGAAAGGCCGCTAAGGAATTGAAACCCACAGGACGAGGTAGTTGTCGGCGTCACCGTCGGGGTAGAGGTAACGAAAGGCCGCTAAGGAATTGAAACCGGGCATGTAGCGTCCTTGGCCGGGCTTTACGCCCCGTAGAGGTAACGAAAGGCCGCTAAGGAATTGAAACTCTTGTTGGTTGCCGTGGTCTGGTGCTTCCCCTTGCGGAGGGCGTAGAGGTAACGAAAGGCCGCTAAGGAATTGAAACTCTAGTTCCGCACGCGTGACATTAGGAAGTCGCGGACAAGTAGAGGTAACGAAAGGCCGCTAAGGAATTGAAACTCTGCCAATGCTGTCACATCTGCCTGAAGGACGCGCTGGCGGTAGAGGTAACGAAAGGCCGCTAAGGAATTGAAACCGGGTCGAAGCAGGCCACCGCGCCGTAGCGATGGGCGAGTAGAGGTAACGAAAGGCCGCTAAGGAATTGAAACTTCCAGAATGCGATTTCCTCATGTTCTCCGCATTGGACGGTAGAGGTAACGAAAGGCCGCTAAGGAATTGAAACACTAAAGCCGGACGTGGGGCTGAAGTGGGATGTGTTGAGTAGAGGTAGCGAAAGGCCGCTAAGGAATTGAAACTCTTGCCATGAACCTTTTCCCTAAAGAGACAGCCCTGAAGGTAGAGGTAACGAAAGGCCGCTAAGGAATTGAAACTCTTCTTCGGTGTACTGCCACCGGCTCAGTCCTTCCCAGGTAGAGGTAACGAAAGGCCGCTAAGGAATTGAAACCTACCGGGATCATGTCGGACTGCCTGGCGTTGTCGTGTTTGAGTAGAGGTAACGAAAGGCCGCTAAGGAATTGAAACTCTGCGCTGCTGGGCCGTAAAGGCCGGGTCGAAGGTAGAGGTAACGAAAGGCCGCTAAGGAATTGAAACTCTCGTTGTGGATGGCGTCCACGATGGACTTATCGCCGGAGAGTAGAGGTAAAGAAAGGCCGCTAAGGAATTGAAACTTTGGCGGCCGCCGCGTTCGAGTTGCGCGCGGCGGTCGGGTAGAGGTAACGAAAGGCCGATAAGGAATTGAAACTTTCTCCGGTGAATCGTGACCACCCTGACTACTATGTAGGTGTAGAGGTAACGAAAGGCCGCTAAGGAATTGAAACGTGGCGAAGGGCAGGTCGAGCAGGTAGGTGTACTCGGCGTGTAGAGGTAACGAAAGGCCGCTAAGGAATTGAAACTCTCACGGGCGTGACGAACGCGGGGCCGTGGTTCTTCTTGGTAGAGGTAATGAAAGGCCGATAAGGAATTGAAACTTCTTGTTGGCGTTGCGGTTCACCGGGCAGTTGACGTAGAGGTAATGAAAGGCCGATAAGGAATTGAAACAGGATGTCCTGTCCGATGTTGAAGACGAAGCGGTGGTAGGTGGTAGTAGAGGTAATAAAAGGCCGATAAGGAATTGAAACTCTGTCCTTGTCTTCCGCGCTCAACTGGAAGTCGGTCTGCATCGGTAGAGGTAATGAAAGGCCGATAAGGAATTGAAACGGCTCACACGTCTCCTTCCAGTTCTCGCGGCCGATGGGTAGAGGTAATGAAAGGCCGCTAAGGAATTGAAACTTCTTGTACCAGCACGCCTTCGTGCAGTCGCTGTAGTGTAGAGGTAACGAAAGGCCGCTAAGGAATTGAAACTCTGTTAGGGCGCGAGGGTTGAAGAGATTTCAGTGCTTGGTAGAGGTAATGAAAGGCCGCTAAGGAATTGAAACTTGTACTTCTCGCGAATCTCGTAGCGCTCATTCTCAGAGTAGAGGTAACGAAAGACCGCTAAGGAATTGAAACTCTTGTCGAGCGTCCTCGCGCCGTTGGTGGTGGCGAAGGTGGGTAGAGGTAACGAAAGGCCGATAAGGAGTTGAAACTCAGAAGAAACTCCCCTGCTCGACGGGCTCGCCCGTGCGGGTAGAGGTAATGAAAGGCCACTAAGGAATTGAAATTCTCACTCGGCCACGGTGTCGCTGTACGCGGCGAGCGCTTATAGATGTAACGAAAGGCGAATGAGGGTGAGGGCAGACTTCGCCGGCTTAGTCACGGTGGGTGTCTTGTAGTCCGTAGGGAGATAAAGGCCGTGAAGTAGTGTTGACTAGCCTCCTCACTCATTTCTAATCCTTAGCCACGTTAACCTGCTGGCCGCCGTTGTCGGCGATGTTAACCTGCTGCGGGTTGTTGATCGTCACCGGCGCGGTATACCGCCGTAGGTCTCTCATCGCCAGCAGCATCTTCTGGAACTCCCGCCCGTGGGCTTTTTCGCCATGCTGATGATTTGGGGGTTATAAAGTCCTGCTTTTCGGCCATACCAGCGACCAAACCTCTTTGCTGATTTTTTACCTTGCCAAGTCGAAATGAAGAAAGTTTTAAGTCGCCGTGTGAATGGTTTTCCTCATCGCCTTCTTTAACGCCTTGGCTATGATGCGTTGAAGCAGCAACTTATTTCTCTCGGGGCCTGCATAAATCTTCCGCATGTCTCGGCTGATAGTAGCCTCGCTAACGCCTAGCTCTCGGGCTATGCGTGCCTGCGTTCCCTGCACCCAACCCCAGCGAATGACCAATTCTGCCACGCGCGCGCGACGCCCTTCTGCTTCACGTCTGCGTCGTGCGTGGTAGCGCCTACGCCCGCCGGCTCTTCTGTACGCCTCTCCGGCGCTCTGAGGTACACGAATCTTGCTCATTTATACACCCGCTGAATTTCTTGAACTTGCACGTTTATAAATCTTGCCGGCCGCCGGGCTGATCGAGTACTTCCGAAGTGGCCTAACAAGGCGATAAAGGGCGGCAAATCTGTCGTCATGGGAAAACCTATAAACGTGCAAGGAAGTGTCTTGGAAACTTACAAAAAAGCTCTCGCCGTCATATTTTTGTCAGGGTGAGAGGGGGGATGTTGCCCCCAGCATTGAACGCCTTGGAACGTGTGAGTTGGAGTAGGTGGAGTCCGCGTAATTAAAGGAGAAGACGCGGACTCTAGCCGCGCCGGCTCAGATGAGATATTCCCGGATGATTTCTAAGTTGGAACTGTCTTGTCGAGGCCGGCCAGTTCACCGTCTGAGTCAGTAGGCAGAAGGCAGATGGCAGTAGGCAGTTAAGACAAACGAATAGCCCGGGAACATTCGGAGGCGGCGAGTGACGAATCTCGCCGCCTCCGACTCTTTTGGACGGACGTATGTTCTTAAGGACGCGCGCATCAGGAAAGACCTCTTGCCTTTCAACTGCCTACTGCCATCTGCCTACCCTCCTCCGCCCATTCAATAAATGTTATTGAATAAGAAAGTGGCATCCATAAAAGCCAAGTTCGGGCGGGCGCGCCCGAACCGTTAGTTTCTTAACCTCACGACCGTTCACAACTTACGCGGCGAGGCGGCGAGGCGGCATGACCGTTGCCCAGACGGTCGCGCGGCCGCGCTCTCCCCAGACGAGTCGGCGCCGGGAAGCTTGGGCCTGACCTCGCGGCGCCGGCGTGCCCAGGATGATTGACGACACGGCGGCTCACGGCCGCGCCCGCCGGGGTCGAACACAACGCGTAAGGAGTCGATATGGCAAGAATAAAATTCAAAGTCGTGGTTCTGGCCGCGCTGCTCTTCGCCTTCTCGGCGACGGCCTTCGCGCAGCTCGAGACCGGGCAGATCACGGGCCGCGTCAGCGACCCGAACGGCGCGGTCGTGCCCGGCGCGGCCGTCACCGTCAAGTCGGTCGAGACCGGCGCCGTGCGCAGCGCCACGGCCGACGAGGAGGGCGTCTACACGGTGACGAACCTCCTGCCCGGCCTCTACGACGTGACCGTCGAGGCGCAGAACTTCGCCAAGTCCACGCAGCGTGTGCAGGTCACGGTCGGCGCCCGGGCGTCGGTCGAGACGGCGCTCTCGGTGACCGCCATCTCGGGCGAGACCGTGAACGTGGTCGCGGGCTCGGGCGTCGAGGTCAACACGCAGACGCAGGAGCTTTCCAACGTCGTCACGGGCGAGCAGATTCGCGAGCTGCCGACCGTCACGCGCAACCCCTACGACCTCGTCAAGCTCTCGGGCAACGCGGCGACCGACGACCCCTCGACCTCGCAGAACGACGCGGCCGGCAGCGCCACCTACCGCGGCGCGGGCGTCTCCCTCAACGGCCAGCGCGCGGCCTCGACCAACATCCTGCTCGACGGCGCCGACAACAACGACGCCTACCGCGCCGCGGTCGGCAACAACATCCCGCTCGACTCGGTGCAGGAGTTCCGGGTCGTCACCTCGAACTTCTCGGCCGAGTACGGGCGCGCCACCGGCGGCATCGTCAACGTCGCGACCCGCTCCGGCTCGAACGCGTTCTCGGGGAGCGCCTACGAGTTCAACCGCATCTCGAAGCTCGCCTCGAACGGGTTCGACAACAACGCGCGCGGCCTGCGCCGCGGCGTCTTCACGCGCAACCAGTTCGGCTACTCGCTCGGCGGCCCCGTCGTCAAGGACAAAGCCTTCTTCTTCAACTCGACCGAGTGGATTCGCGTCCGCAGCACCGGCCCGCTCACCGCGCTCGTCCCGACCTCGGAGTTGATCGCGGCGTCTGACCCGCGGACGCGCGCGTTCTTCGGCAGCTACCAGCTCGCCGCCACCCCCCTCGGCCGCCGGCTCACCGCGGGCGACGTGGGCTTCGCGGGGCTCCCGGCCGCGACGCCCATCTTCCAGGAGGTGGCCTACAACGTCCCCGTCGATCTCGGCGGCGGCAACCCGCAGAACGCCTACCAGACCGTGACGCGCCTCGACTGGAACGTGAACGACAAGACGCAGGTCTACGGCCGCTACGCGCTTGAGAGCCAGGACTTGCTCTCGGGCGTCGTCGCCAACAGCCCCTACCAGGGCTTCAACACCGGCCAGCACCGCTTCAACCAGAACGCGCTCATCTCGCTGACCCGCACCTTCTCGCCGAACTTCGTCTCGGCGACCAAGCTGGCCTTCAACCGCGTCATCAACGACCAGCCGCTCGGCGAGCAGGCCCCCGGCCCGACGCTCTACCTGACCCTCGGCCGCGCCTCCTTCGGCGGCACGCTCGTCGCCCTGCCCGGCTACCTGCCCTACAGCCAGGGCCTCGCCATCCCGGCCGGCGGCCCCGTCAACAACACGCAGGGCTACCAGGACTTCAACCTCCAGAAGGGGAACCACCAGCTCCGCTTCGGCGGCCAGTACATCTACATCCAGATCAACAACTCGTTCGGCGCCTTCGAGAACTCCGTGCTCGACCTCGGCGCGACGAACAACGCCGGCCTCGCCAACCTTTTGGCCGGGCAGTTGCTCAGGTTCCAGGGCGCGGTTGACCCGCAGGGCCACGTCCCCGGCGAGTTCGTGACCACGCCGCTTTCGCCCCCGAGCTTCAGCCGCAGCTTCCGCTACCACGAGTGGGCGACCTACTTCAACGACTCGTGGCGCGTGCGGCCGTCCCTGACTCTGAACCTCGGCCTGCGCTACGAGTACTACGGCGTCCAGCACAGCAACCACCCGGAGCTGGACTCGAACTTCTACTTCGGCTCGGGCAGCACCTTGCAGGAGCGCATCCGCAACGGCCACGTCTTCAAGGTCGAGGACAGCCCCGTCGGCGCCTTCTGGAAGCCCGACAAGAACAACTTCGCGCCGCGCGTCGGCTTCGCGTGGGACGTGACGGGCGACGGCCGCACCTCCTTGCGCGGCGGCTACGGCATGTCCTACGAGCGCAACTTCGGCAACGTCACCTTCAACGTCATCCAGAACCCGCCGGGCTACGCGGTGGTCTCCATCACGGCCGGCGCCGAGGTGCCCTCCATCGCCCTCTCGGCGAACAACGCCGGGCCGCTCGCCGGGAGCGGCACCACCATCCGCCTGCCGGGCACCAGCCTGCGCCACGTCCGCGAGGACATCCGCAACGCCTACGCACACTTCTGGAGCGCGGCCTTCGAGCACGAGTTGGGCCGCGGCACGGTCGCCTCAATCGAATACTCGGGCTCGGCCGGCCGCTCGCTCTACTCCATCGAGAACATCAACCTGCTGGGCTCCGGCCCCGTCTACCTGGGGAGCAACGCGACGACGCCCTCGGGCGGCACCTCGTCGCGCCTCAACGGCCAGTTCACCAACATCAACTCGCGCGGCAACAACGGCTACTCGAACTCGAACTCGCTCGTCTTCGGGCTCGCGAGCAACAACTTCCGCAGCACCGGGCTCCAGCTCACCGCGCGCTACACCTACGGCGTCGTCAAGGACAACCTCAGTTCGACCTTCTCCGACGCCAACGCGCAGAACGGCAACCTCGGCATCCTCGACCCCTTCAACCCGTCGATTGATTACGGCTACGCGGACTTCGACATCCGCCACCGCTTCGTCGGGAGCTTCGCCTACGAGGTGCCCTACTTCAACAACTCGACCAGCGCGCTCAAGAAGCACCTGCTCGGCGGCTGGACGCTGACCGGCATCTTCAACGCGCGGACGGGGCTGCCCTTCTCCGTCTACGACTGCAACAACGCGAGCTTCATCTGCCCGCGCTACCTGCCCTCCGGCCCCGTCAGCTTCTCGGGCTCGGGCAACCCGCCGGCGGCCGACGCGACGACGCCGAACAGCTTCGTCTACCTCGACCTGCCGGCCCGCGTGGACTACAACAACCCCGTCGCCCACTTCTCGGACGTGGGGCCGTTCCCGGCCGACATGACGCGGCGCAACGCCTTCCGCGGCCCGGGCTACTGGAACGTGGACGCCGGGCTCTACAAGAAGATCAGGTTCACGGAGAAGTACAGCCTGCAACTGAGGCTGGAGACCTTCAACGTCTTCAACCACGCGAACCTCTTCTACGACCCCAACCAGCTCGACGCCAGCACGTTCAACTTCATCTCGGCGCGCCGCGGGGTCTTCCCCTCCGGCAACCTCGAACGGCGCAACGTGCAGCTCGCGGCCAAGTTCGTCTTCTGACTTTCGTGCGACCGAAAGTCACTGGCAAGGGGAGCCCCGCGCGGGTGGCTCCCCTACTTTTTATTAGCCGTGAGCCGGAAGGAGGCCGGCGGGGAGGGAGAGATGGGCAGCAACACTTTTATCCGCGCGTCGCTCGCGGCGCTGCTCGCGTTCGGCCTGTGCGCCGTCGCGGCAAGGGCGCAGGGTGACGAGGGCGGCATCGAGACCGGCGACCCCGGGACGGGCGGCCGGCACACGATACAGGGGCGGCTCTACCTGCCCTCGGGGCGGAAGCTCGACCGCCGCCTGCGCGTGCGCCTGTCCGGCATCCGCGTCGGCGACAGCTCGACGCTCGCCGACGACAGCGGCAACTTCACCTTCCGCCGCCTGTGGTCCGGCAGCTACACAGTGACGGTCGAGGGCGGGGGCGAGTTCGAGACGGCGACCGAGCGGGTGGAGATCATCGCCGCCTCGCGCGAGGCGGCGATGTCGGGGCAGACCTACACCGTCCAGATTCGCCTCGTGGAGAAGCGCGCCGCGGCCGACCCGGCGCGGCCGGGCGTCGTCGGCGCCGAGGCCGTCCCCGAAGAGGCGCGCACGCGTTACGAGAAGGCGCTCCAAGCCTCCGCGGCCGGCGACCACAAGAGGGCGGTCAAGGAGTTGAAAGCCGCGGTGGAGATTCACCCGCAGTTCCCGCTCGCCCTCAACGAGCTGGGCGCGCAGTACATGGGGCTCGGCCAGTTGAATGAGGCGGCCGACTCGTTCAACTCCGCCGTCAAGCTCGCCCCCGAACAGCCCGTGCTCCGCATCAACTACGGCACCCTCCTCATCCGACAGAGGAAGTACGCCGAGGCCGAAGCGCAGCTCGCGCGCGCCGTCGCGCTCGACGCGAAGAGCGCCGCCGCGCGCCTCCAACACGGCCACGCGCTCATCCGCCTGGGCCGCGGCGCGGAGGCGGAGGCCGAGCTGCTGCAAGCCGTCAAACTAGGCGGCCCCGCGGCGGCCCTCGCGCACCGCTACCTCGGCGCGCTCTACGTCGAGCGCGGCGACGACAGGCGCGCCGCCGCCGCGCTCGAAGAGTACCTCCGCCTCGCCCCCGACGCCCCCGACGCCAAACAGGTTCGCGACATCCTCGGGGGGCTCAAGCCCGCGAAAAGGAATTAACGGCAGAGGCTCCGCGGATTTGCAATTTCAAATTTGAAATTGCAAATCCGCGGAGCCTCTGCCGTTAATTCTTACTTGAGACCTTCGACGAGACGCTTGTACTCCGCGTCGCCGCGCAGCGGTTCGAGGGCGGGCTCCTTCTCCAGCGCGGCGGTGTCTTTGAAGCCCAGCTCGAACGCCTTGCGGAGCGCGGCGAGCGACCTCTTCTTGTCCGAGTTGGCGGCGTGCGCGACGGCCAGCTCGTAGAAGAGCTGCGGGCTTCGTGAGGCGACCTCGGAAGCGATCTCTAACGCCGCGACGACCTCCGCCGGGCGCGCGTGTTGCTGGCGCAGGCCGGCGGCCGTCTCGTAGAAGTGCGCCGACACCTGGTTGAGTGTCCGACGCGCCACGCGCCGCTCGCCCGTGTCGGCCTCCGCCTTCGACTTCACGCGCAAGCCTTCGACCTTCGCGCGGAAGTCCGCGGCCGCCTGCTCCCGCCCCTCGTAATCGCCGCGGCGCTTCTCCGCCAGGTCGAGGAGTTCCCCGACGAGCTGCCGCTGACGACTCGACTGCTCGGCCTCGTCCCTGAGCGCGGCCTTCACCTCCTTCGACGCGCCGAGCGCGGCGAGACGGCCGTCCGCCTCCGCCGTGTCGCGCAGGCCGCGGAAGTCCGCGGCCAGAGACTCGTAGGCCCTGTAGGCCGCGTACGACTTCGACTCCCCTTCGAGCCGACGTGCCTCTTCGAGCCGCCGCCCCCACACGCCGGCCGTGAAGGCTTCGTCCTTCTGACGCAGCCCCGACTTCAACGCCTGAAGCTCCATCCACTCGACGGCCGCCGCGGCGAGTTCGGGCGGCGGCCACGCGTGCCCGCCTTCGAAATTCTCGAAGCGGTGCGCGGCGCCGAGCCTTGAGAACTCTGCGTCGAGCGTCTTCACCTCGGGAAAGTTGAAGTCGTCGGTGCCCGCAGTGCCGAAGAGCGCGAAGGTGACGGGCGCCTCGGGTTTGAAGTTGATCGGGTAGCCGGCGCTGGCGGCGATGACGCCCGCGAGGCAGTGTTTGCAGAGGAAGTCGAGCAGGATGGCCTGCCGCGCGCCGCCCGAGAAGCCGGTCGTGTACGTCCGCGCGCCGTCCACGGAGAGGCGCGTCTGCACGTCCTCGATCATCGCCCCGGCCGCGTCGAGCGAAGGCTTGAGCGGGCCGTTGCGCGAGTTGTTCGACCCGGCGACGACCCAGCCGAAACGCTCGGCCGCCTCGGCGAACAACTTCACGGGCACGGCCCCGCGCGCTATCGGGTCGAAGCAGTAGAGCACCGGCCGGCGGCGCCCGGGCGTGTAGTCCGAAGGCAGGTAGAGTGCGTAGGTCTGCGAGGGGTCTTTGAGCGTGGCGACCCGCTCGACGACGCGGCCGCGCGGGAGTTCCTCCGCCGGTGTGGACGTGCGACCGGCCGTCGTGGGCGGGGCGGGCGCGGCGGCCGGCGCCTGCGGGGCGGCTTGCACGGGGCTGCCCGGCGCGACGCCGCAGACGACGCAGCACGCGACGAGCGCCACGGCCCGCGTGATGAAGTTCGACAGGTTCGGCCTCGACACGGCGACAGCTTCACTCACGACCCGCGCGGTTGGCAAATCCCCTGACGGCCTTGAGCAGCTCGATGCCGACCTCCCACGTCAGACCCCCCTCGCCGAGCGCGACGTGCGGCAGCGAGGCCAGCCCCGCGGGCAGCTCGGCCGGCGCGTCGAGCAGCAGCAGGACGCGCCGCTCGTAGAGCACGGAGGCGGCGCCGATCTCGACGAGCGCGCGCTGCGAGACGGCGGGCGCGCCCGTCCCGTCCGGCCGGCAGTCTTCTTCGGAGAGCAGCACGAGCGCGGCGTCGCAGCGCCGCATCACCTCGGCGGCCTCGTCCGCGACGAGCACCGCCGGGCCTTCGCGCGGGGCGCGCTCGCAGGCGTGGCTCTTGATGCCGGCCAGCTCGAAGACCGTCCGGAGCTGCGCGACGACGTGGGCGGGCTGTCCGCCGTAGGAGATGAAAAGGCACGCCTCCGACGGGGGCGCCCCGAACTCTTCGTCCTCGGACGACGGCTCGCCCTCCTCTTCACGGCCGCGGGTCGCGCCGCGGGTCACGTCCCGCCCCTCGACGTACTCGCCGAGACAGTCGCGCTCGACGCGCATGCGCGCGGGTTGGCCGCGCTTGCCTATCGTCAGCGTGCCCAGCTCGGCGGCCTGGCAGAGGTGGAAGAAGCAGACGACGCCCTCCTCCGCGCCCTTCGCGCCGCCCGCCGCGAGGAGCGGGCCGAAATCCTCTTTTAAGAAGGCGGCCACGTCGGCGTAGGTGACGAGGTCGAGGCCCTGGCGGTGAATCCAGGCGAGCGCCGCGCGGTAGAGCGAGTTCGAGTCGAGCAGCACGCGGTAGGCGCGCGTCTCCGGTTCGAGCGTGCGCGCGAACTCCCGCCCGCGCTGCGTCAGGAGCAGCCGCTCGCCGCGGCGCGCGACCATGCCCCAGGCTTCGTAGGCCGCGACCTTGCGCGGCTCGAAGACGCGCCGCCGGGCGTCGGCCAACGCCTCGACCACGGAGACGCCGGTCGGCTTTCTCTTTAAGTATTGCACCGCCTCGCGCAGGTCGCCGGGCGTCGCCAGCACGGGCAGCGTGGCGGCCCGCGGCTCGTCCTGCGGCGTCGTCAGCAGACGCAGCGCCGCGGCCGACCCGCGCCGCGCGGCGGGGCGGGACTCTCCCCTCTGACTCGTTGGTACTGACAGGCTCGGCATGTGTACCTCTTCGTGGCCGCCCGCCGATGGGCGAAGACTCGGGGGCCGGCGCACCTATACACACTACGTCAGGCTTAGACACTTTGATGCGAGTTGTCGAAGCGCGAAAAAATTTTGTGATGAAAGGGACGGCCGGAGTGATGAAGTGGATTCGGCGCGTTGTGTTGACGCGGTAGTGAGAAGGCCGTGGATTAAATACCGAGACGCGGAGGCTTTCATGATTTGAAATTTCAAATTTGAAATTTCAAATCGTGAAAGCCTCCGCGTCTGTGCGCTGACGACGTTCGCTTAGGGTTTACCTTTGCCCTTGCCGCCGCCGTGACCGCCGCCTCCGCCGGGGCCGCCGCCGTGACCTTCGCCGTGGCCCTGGCCTCTGCCGCCTCCGCCGCCGGACGGCGGGCCGGCCGCGGGGGCCTGTTGTTGATGACGCTCCTGTCCCGGCGGCGCCTGCATGGCCGGGCGCGGCTGCGGCTGCGGGCGCTCCATGTGCCGCTGCTGTTGCTGCGCCTGGCGGGCGCGCATCATTTCCATCTGCTGCGCGTGCTGCTGCTGCGCGGCCTGGCGTTGTGCCTGAGCGTTCGCTTCGGACTGACGCCTCGCCTCGAAGCGCTGCTGCTGCGCTGCCGCGCGCTGTTGTTCGTGGGCCGCCTGCGCCTCGCGGTCGCCGCGCGCGTGCTCTTCAGCGCGTGCGGCGACCCGCGCGGCCTGTGGACTCTCGGGGCTCGAAGGCCGCGAGCCGAAGTCACGCGCGCGTGCAGCACGCTCCTGCGCCTTCTCTTCGCCCTTGTTCCCGCGCGGGCGCCCGCGGACTTCTTCGAAGCCGCGCACGGGCGGCGGCGCCTGTGCGGACTCCTGTCGCCTGTCTTCGAACTTCAGCTTCTCGTGCTTCTGCTTGTCGGGAACGGGCTCGACGCGGAAACGGCGCGCGAGGTCTTCACGGAACTTCGGCGGCGGCGCGCTCGCGTAGACCTGCGTCGAGTCGAGCTTCTTTGCGAGGCCCGGCGGCAGGGCGAAGCCGCGGCGCTCGGCGGCGTGCGCGAGCGAAGCCTGCCGCAGCATCGCGTTCGAGAGCGGATCAATCAACGGCCGCGCGCCTTCGAAGGCGCGCGGGTCGTAGCGCGCGAGACGGCCGCGTTCGACGGGGCGGCCGAAGTCTTCGACCGAGACGACCGTCAGCGCGCCCGGCACGCTCATGTTGACGACGCGCTCGGGGGCGCGGTAGTCGCCGCCGACGTAGTGCGGCTGCCAGTTCGCGTCGTAGACGGCCGGCGCGTACGGGTCGCCGGGCGCGAGCGGCACCCAGCCGACCTGGTTCGCGCCCGTCACCGGCAGGAAGGCCACGAGCGCCGGCGCGTACGCGGGCTGCGTGTTCGCCGCGTCGGGCACCCAGTACCAGCGGTCGGCCGCGTTCACCCAGCGGCCGTAGTGGTAGGGCGCGTAGCCCCACGGCTCGTTCGAGACCCACGTCAGCCCGTACGGGTCATCCATCATCCAGTAGCCGTCGCGGTACGGCGCCCAGCCCTGCTCGACGCGCGGGCTCCACGCGTAGCCGTAGCCGTTCAGGTTCTGCCAGTCGCCGTAAGCGTCGAGGTCGTACGCGCCCGGCACCGTCGCCGGCACGTAGCGGTAGCTCGCGTAACGGTTATAAGGGTCGTAGTAGTCCGGGTCGTTCAGGTACGCGTTGTAGTCCGCGTAGCGGCCGTCGTAAGAGTCGGGGTAGCGATAGTCGTAGTAGTTATTCAACAGCCCGCCCGCGTAGTCCGGGCTCAGGCGCGAGAGCGCGACCTGCGCGGCCGTCTGGCCGAGCAGCGTCAACATCTCGCCCTTGCTGATCTGCCCGCTGCCCGCGAGTCCGGCGACCTGTGCGAGCCCGCTCAGCACCGAGACGGACGCCGAGCCGTCGTCGTTGTAGCCGACCTGATAGAGACCGGGCTGTTGGAAGTCAACGGCGCCGTAGGGCGTGGCGACTTCGAACAACTCGTCGGGCGCGAGCTGGCCCACGTCGAAGATGGCCGAGCCCTCGCGCAGTGCGAGCTGCGTGCGCCGGTCGGAGAGTGAGACTACGTCGAGCGCGGAGTCTGGGGCGATGGTGGCGAAGTTGCGCCCCGTGAAGGCGAGCGAGGCGCGCGAGTCGTCGCGCGCGTAGAGCCGGTCGCCCGTGGTGAGCGGCGTGTTCGGCGTCAGCTCGACCCAGTTGGACTCGTCGTTCGCGTTGGCGCCCAGGTCGCGGCTCAAGCCGACCTCGCCGTCCACGCGCTCGACGCGCGCGGCGCGCGGCGCGGAGAACGCCTCGGCCTTCGGCTCGTGCCTCATCCAGAGCGCGGCCGCGACCCCGCCGAACACGGCGCAGACGATAAAGACCAACGTCAGGTGAGGCCAGAGCTTGATGCTGTTATGACGAGCGTTCACGTTCATTACATCTCCGTTGCGGTTGAAGTCAGACCATTCTTATCTTTCGCAAAGGCCGTGCCGCCGGGCATCATTCATGCCTCATCGGGCTTAAGGTTCTGAGCAGGTGAGTTAAACTTAAACGGCCGCGCCCGCCCCCCTTCAGCCCATGTAATGAAACGGTTCCCGCGGCACCTATCGTGTCTGCATGTCACGATACGGGCCGGCGGCGCGGCCGCGAGTGTTGCGCGCGGGTTGCGTTCGCGGGCGCACTTGAAGCCTTTGAAATTGTTGCGGAGTCGTAGCGATTGGATAATAAATCGCGCGGGCGCAACCAATTTCCCCCATCGCTTAGTCAAACCGCTTGACTTGCTTTCCGCGGTTCGCTCAGAATTCGGCTCATTCGGGAATGATTCGGAGAACAACCTCGCAAGGCAGACAGACTCGGAGGGACTGAACCCAGGCGCTCCGGCCGCCCAAGAGTTTGGGCGCTGACCCGACCGGTCAGAGTGGGCGCGGTCGTTCGCCGACGGACTGAGGCGGCGGCCGCGGGGCGCGCGAAGTTTCCCGACGGACTTTCGCACGAACGGAGAGTGATAAAGATGAGCAACGTTTCGAAGAGGGTCAGGTTGATCGCACTTACTTTCGCGCTGGCGCTGGCGGCGGCCCCCGCGGCGCTCGCGCAGGGTGGCGGCGCCGGCGCCGGTAACGGCAACACGCGCACGGTGGCCTCGGGCCAGAAGATGAAGATCAAGGGCGTCGTCACCAGCCGCCAGCCCGACAGCTTCGTCGTGCAGGACGCCAACGGCGTGCAGACGACCGTCACGCTGACGAACGCCACGAGCGTCAAGACCGACGGCGGCTTCCTGCGCGGCGGCACCAACTACGGCGTGACCGCGATCCTGCGCGGCCTCAACCTCGAAGTCGAAGGCACCGGCGACGGCACGAACCTCGTCGCCAGCAAGATTCGCTTCAAGGAGGGCGACCTCCGCACGGCCCGCACGGTCGAGGCCAACGTGACGCCGGTCGAGAACCGCGTCGGCGCGGCCGAGGGCCGGATCGGGCAGGTCGAGCAGAACGCGCAGCGCCTCTCGGGGCAGTTGGACGAGTTGGCGGCCGTTTCGAACGCCGCGCGCGGCGGCGCCAAGGCCGCGCAGGAGACGGCGGACGCGGCCGTCGCCGGCGTGAACGCCACGAACGAGCGCATCTCGGCGCTCGACGACTACCAGGTGCAGAACAACACGAGCATCCAGTTCCGGGTGGGGAGCGCCGTCCTCTCGCCCGACAGCAAGTCGAAGCT
>Ga0213876_10000400_pt1 | contig 36581 bp, 34 predicted proteins | sample BarmaccomBMRX_R9_FD_160113 | JGI IMG/M metagenome (GOLD analysis project Ga0213876, IMG submission 160113) | Root-associated microbial communities from Barbacenia macrantha in rupestrian grasslands, the National Park of Serra do Cipo, Brazil - RX_R9 | ecosystem: Host-associated > Plants > Roots... | reverse complement strand
GCGGGCGCTCGCGGAGAAAATTGCCCCGCGGCTCCAATCGCGGGGCGTCGCGAAAGTCGAGCTCGCAGGGCCCGGATTCATCAACATCACGCTCGAGCCTGAGGTCTTCGACCAGGTGTTGCGGGTCAGCCTCGCAGAAGGCGCCAGATTCGGCGCAACGACGCTCGGCGAAGGCGTCAAGGTCAATGTCGAATATGTCTCCGCAAATCCCACCGGCCCGATGCATGTGGGGCATGGTCGCGGCGCGGTCGTGGGCGATGCCATCGCGAGCCTTCTCGCCTTTGCCGGTCATGCGGTCACGCGCGAATATTACATCAACGACGCGGGCTCCCAGGTCGATGTTCTCGCTCGCTCGGTGCATCTTCGTTATCGCGAGGCGCTCGGCGAGCCGATCGGCGAAATCCCTTCCGGGCTTTATCCGGGAGATTATCTCAAGCCGATCGGCGAGAAGCTCGCGCGGCTTCACGGACCGGTATATGCCAAGGCACCTGAAGCTGCGTGGATGCCCACGTTTCGGGACGCCGCCATCGATTCGATGATGGAGCTGATCCGTCAGGACCTCGCCGCGCTCGGCATCCGCCATGACATCTTCTTTTCCGAACGCAGCCTCGCGGGCGGCAGGGTCGAGGCGGTGATCGCCGATCTTGCGGCACGCGGCCTCGTATATCAGGGAAGGCTCCCACCCCCGAAAGGCCAAGTCGATCCGGACTGGGAGGATCGGGAGCAGACCCTGTTTCGATCGACTGCCTTCGGTGACGATGTCGACAGGCCGCTGCGAAAATCGGACGGCAGCCTCACCTATTTCGCTTCCGACATCGCCTATCATGCAACGAAGTTCGAGCGCGGCTTCAAGAAGATGATCGACGTGCTCGGTGCCGATCACGGAGGGTATGTGAAGCGCATGCAGGCGGCGGTGCGCGCCGTCAGCGGCGGCACGGCGTCGCTTGATGTGCGGCTCTGCCAGCTCGTGCGCCTGTTTCGGAACGGCGAACGGGTCAAAATGTCGAAACGGGCCGGTGATTTCGTCACCTTGCGGGAGGTGGTGGACGAGGTCGGTGCGGACGCGGTGCGCTTCATGATGCTCATGCGCAAAAATGACGCTCCGCTCGACTTCGACCTCGCCAAGGTCATTGAGCAGTCAAAGGACAACCCCGTCTTCTACGTCCAATACGCGCATGCCCGCTGCCAGAGCGTGCGGCGCCAGACACGAGAAGTCATGGGCGAGCTCGAAATCGACGCTGCGGCTCTCGCGAAGGCCGACCTCGCGCTCCTTTCGGACCCTTCGGAGCGTTCGATCCTGAAGCTCCTCGCCCAATATCCGCGCATCGTGGAACAAGCGGCCGCGGCGCGGGAGCCGCACCGGACGACATTTTATCTTTATGAACTTGCAAGTGAATTTCACGCCCATTGGAACAAGGGGAAGGATTTTCCGGGCTTACGGTTTGTTAATCAAACTTCGACAAATTTAACGACTGCCCGGCTTGCCCTGGTCACCGGAGTGCGCAACGTGCTTGCTTCCGGCTTAATCGTGATTGGGGTATCGGCGCCCGATGAAATGCGGTAAATTTCAGGAAACGCGTTGAGTTGAAACGTCTTGCAATCTGCACCTACGGATCAACTTAACGCCACATTCGCGGTGCTTTCGAATACACGAGAACGTGAAGCCGCGATGCGGGGGATAGTGTGAGGGCCGAAATGACCTCGTCAAACAACTCAGTTCAGCCTCTCGATCTCGACGATCTCGAACGTCAACTGCGCGAAGTGGCAGTCGCGTCGATTCCCAGGAAGAGCGATGATCCGCTCGCCGAGCTCGCAAGGATCGTGGGACGGGACAATCCCCCCCGGACTGCATCTAGCGGGGCGCAGAGTTCGACCGGCTCCTCGGAGAAACACTTCGACCTCGAAAGCTCGATCAAGGACGCTCTGCGCGCCGATCCTGCTTATGAGCCGCATGATGACGATGCCGAGGAGAGCGCTTTTGAGGAAGACGGCGCCGACATCCGGGACGAGGTCGACGATGAGGCTGACGGCGAAGCTCATTTGACCTCCCGAGATTGGGAAGAGGACGACTACGAAGGTGAGACCGCCCATGCGGGTGAGGCGGGAAGGTTCGATGATGTCGAAGACGTTCCCGGAATTCCCGAGGAGGGCTCTCACGACACTGCGGCGCGGCGAGGTTGGGTTTCTCCGCGCGCGCTTGCGCTCGCTGTGCCTTTGGTCCTGATCGGGGTCGGCGTCGGCGCCGCGGTCGTGATGCGCAGCGGGCCGATGGCCCGGATAAGCGGTGGCGAAGCTCCGTTGATCAAAGCCGATGACACGCCGATGAAAGTACTTCCGGCGAAGGTGGCGGGGGACCAGGAAACCCCTTCGGAAACCGCGCTTGGGGCCGCCGATCCTTCGGGCAAACCGAGCCAAGTCACTTTGACCCGCGCCGAGCAGCCCGTCGACGTCGTGGCGGCGGCAAGGGCTGCTCAGCCGCGCGACCCCGCGGCGACCCAGCCGCCCGCAGGCTCCGGCGTCGTCATTCTTTCGGGGCCTGGCGCGAACAACGCATCTGGGCCGGCCGACGCTGCGGTCTCGCCGGGACTCACGCCCTCGGCCCCCTCCGCCCAACCGCTCCCGACGAGCGCTGCCAGTGTGGTTCTTCCCGAGCCGCCGCAGCCTGCGTCTCAGAACTCCACTTTTGGCACCTTGCGCCGGGTTTCGACCGTCTCGATCAAGCCTGATGGGACACCTAACGGCAAGCCCAAAGCCGATCTCGCCGTGAAGCCCGATGCTCGAAGCGATTCGAAGCCGGAAGCAAAGGCGGATAACGCGCCAGCGCCTGCATCCGCGCCCGCAAAGCCCCCGATGGCCTTGGCGTCCGCCGAGACCACTTCGCCACCCAGCGTGGCTTCCGCCACGACGAGCGCAACTCCATCGGCCAAGAAGCCGGCCGATACGACACATTCGAAGCCCTCAGCCGCGGTCACGACCGACGATCAGCCGGACACGCAAGGCAGCAAACCGAGCAAGGCGACCGTAAAGCCCGTGAAGGCGAAGCCGGCCGAAACGGCATCCGTTTCGCAGGATGCGGGGAACGGGGCGCCCCTTTCGATCACGCCGGCCGGCAAAAAGGGCCGAACGACGGTCGCGAAAGCCGAGCCGGTCAATCCCGAGTCGGCGGCAAGCGCGATGAGCGCGGCCGCGACCCAGACCCCGAGTGCGGGCAGCGCTTTCGCTCAGGTTGCCTCGAGCCAATCGGAAAGCGACGCACGCGCGACTTTGGCTCGGCTGCAAAAGCAATTCCCCGGAGAGCTTGGTGGCGGCGCCATCCATCGCGCCGATCTCGGCAGCAAGGGCATCTATTACCGCGTGCAGGTTGGACCCGTGTCGCGCGAAGCGGCCGACAAGATCTGCACCCAGCTCAAGGCCAGCGGAGCCCAGTGCATACGCACGGGCGGCTGACCCCGACCCGTCCGTTGTGACGTCTTGACGTTCGTTCGGGACGGGCATCGGCTGGCCGACGCGGTGAATATGGCATCGCGAGAGGTTCATCACCCGTCTTCCGGAAGGCAGGTATCCGTCTTCTGGATGACCGTGTTTTGGCCCTAAACCCGCCCCTTCCCGCAGGTTCTCAGCGATGGCCGTTAAAGCCCTGATCCTCGGCTGCGCCGGCACGACGCTGACGGACGACGAGCGCGCCTTCTTCAAGGAAGTGCAGCCCTGGGGCTTGATCCTTTTCAAGCGCAATATCGCCGATCACGCGCAGGTAAAGGGCCTCGTCGAGGACTTTCGTGAACGCGTTGGGCGAGACGATGCCCCGGTGCTCATCGACCAGGAAGGCGGTCGTGTGCAGCGCCTAGGGCCGCCGGTTTGGCCGGCCTACCCTTCGGCGTCGAGCTTTGCACGGATCGGTGACCCGTTGTTGCGCCGATCGGCCATAAGGCTTGGCGCGCGGCTCATCGCGCATGACCTTCGCGCGCTCGGGATCACCGTGAATTGCCTTCCCGTGCTCGATGTTCCCGTTGCCGGGGCGGACGCGGTGATCTCGGACCGCGCCTATGGCACAAAGCCGGAAGAGGTCGCGATCGGCGGAAGAGCAGCGGCCGAGGGGCTTCTCGCTGGCGGCGTGCTCCCCGTCATCAAGCACATGCCGGGCCATGGGCGCGCCACGGCCGATAGCCACATGGCATTGCCTCATGTGGCTGCGGCGCGCGATGTGCTCGCGGCCCATGATTTTGCCCCTTTTCGCGCGCTCGCGGACATGCCGCTCGCCATGACGGCCCATATCGTGTTCACCGCGATCGACGAGCGTCACCCCGCAACACTGTCGCGCCGGGTGTTCAAGGAGGTGATCCGGGGCGAAATCGGCTTCGAAGGGCTGGTGATGACGGACGACCTTTCGATGAAGGCGCTTTCGGGCTCCTTCGCCGAAAGGACCCGTCGCGCTTACGCGGCGGGATGCGACGTCGTGCTGCACTGCAACGGTGTAGGCGATGAGATGGAAGCGGTGGCTCGTGCCGCGAAGCCTCTTGCCGGGAAGGCGAAGCAACGAGCCGCGGCGGCGCTCGCGCGAAATAGGCATTCGCCGGAACCTTTCGATTCTGTGGATGAACGTGCGCGTTTCGACGGCCTCCTTGCGGGAAAAGGCTGAGAGGTCCAGATTCCACGGGTGATTCGTGGGTGTGGGTGAGTGGATGAGCGAAGATCTTTTCAATGAGGATGTGGCCGCCCTCGAGCGCGGCGAGAGCGAGCCTGCCTTCGTGGTCGATCTTGGCGCCTTCGAGGGGCCACTCGACCTTTTGCTCGAACTCGCGCGGCGACAAACCGTCGATCTTGCCCGCATCTCGATCCTCGAGCTCGCCGAGCAGTATCTCGCCTTTATCGAGGGCGCTCGGCGCATCCGGCTCGAGCTCGCGGCCGACTATCTCGTCATGGCGGCTTGGCTCGCTTATCTCAAATCGCGCCTTCTCCTGCCTTCAGAGCCGAAGGCGGATGAGCCGGCCGCCGCCGATCTCGCCGCCGCGCTCGCGCACAGGCTTCGCCGGCTCGAGGCGATGCGTGAGGCCGCAAAACGGCTCACCGAAGGCTCGCTTCTTGGGCGTGACGTGTTTTCGCGCGGCGACCCCGAGCCCCTGTCGCCCCCGCCGGAGCGGCCCTTCGCGGACAATCTTTACGAACTCCTGCGCGCCTATGCGTCGCGTCGCGAACGCCAAGCGCTGGCGCGCGTGACGGTCACGAAGCGCTTCGTCTGGACACTCGCCGAAGCAAGAGAGGCGCTCACCACCATGCTTGGCGAAATCCAGGATTGGGCCGTACTCGACGTCTTCCTCGAACGCTATGTCACCCAGCCTCGCATGCGCCCGACCATCCGTGCTTCCGCGCTTGCGGCAGCCCTCGAAATGGCGCGCGACGGCAGCCTCGCTTTGCATCAGGACAGGGCATTCGGGCCGATTCACGTGCGCCGCGGCATGGTCGCGGGCGCGCTGGCGGTCGTTGCAACGGGAGCATCAGCATGAATGAGATCATCCGACTCGCGCGCCATGTCGAGGCACCCTTCGAGGTGTCGCCAGGGCTCGAGGAAGCCGTGAGGATCGCCGAAGCGCTGATTTTTGCTGCCCGTGCGCCGCTCACCGTCGAGGAAATCGCTTCCAAGCTGCCGGAGGATTGCGACGCCACGTTCGTCCTCGAGGAGTTGCGCAAGATCTACGAACGACGCGGCGTCAATCTCGTGCAACGAGCCGGAGGTTTTGCGTTTCGTACCGCGTCCGACCTTGCTTATCTGCTCGCCAGGGAGGATGCGGCACCGCGTCGGCTTTCGAGAGCCGGGCTCGAGACGCTCGCGATCGTCGCTTATCATCAGCCGGTCACGCGTGCGGAGATCGAGGACATCCGCGGCGTCGCCGTTGCCAAGGGTACGCTCGACGCGCTGCTCGAGGCTGGATTCGTGCGCATGCGCGGCCGGCGCAAGACGCCCGGCCGGCCGATCACCTACGGCACGACACAGGCTTTCCTCGATCATTTCGGCCTCGACCAGCTTTCCGATCTGCCGGGACTCGACGAATTGAAGGGGGCGGGCCTGATCGAGGGCCGCGTCACGAAGGGTTTCGTCATTCCGACGCCACGCGATGATGACGCGCTTCGCGATGACGAAGACCCGCTCGAGGACGCCGGGGCGGCCGAGCTGCTGATGCCCATTCCCGAGGACTGACTCGCCTTCTCGCGGGGCTGTGCGCCGGACGGGTCCGCATTCGCCAAGCCAGGCCAAGCCAAGCTGCCTCCGTCGTTTCTTGTTTTCGCCGCACCCGCGACCTACCTTCATTGGGCATGGTTGCCTTGCGACGATGCGGGCGCTAGAGCATGATCTCGAAAAGTGACGCCGCTTTTGCGGTGAGATCGTGCCTTAAAACACAGCGATAGGTTGCCGCGCCGTTTCTGCTTCAGGCGTGCGCGCGGCGCGGTACGAGGAGAATTCCCATGGGCTCATTTGGCATACAGCACTGGCTGATCGTGTTAGTCGTGGTCATGCTATTGTTCGGCAGAGGCCGAATTTCGGATGTGATGGGCGAATTCGCCAAAGGCATCAAATCCTTCAAGAAGGGCATGGCCGACGACGATCAGGCCGCCGAGGCTGCGAAGGCGGCGCCCCGCCCGGTCGAACATCAACCTTCCGAGCCGGCCTCCGTTTCACCGGTCGCACGCGACACGAAGACGGGCTGATCCGACAAACACCGCAACCGTTTGCGGCAGGCTTCACATGTTCGATATCGCCTGGAGCGAGATGGTTGTCATTGGCGCCGTGGCGTTGATCGCCATCGGCCCGAAGGATTTGCCCAAGGCGCTGCGGGCCGTGGGCGCGATGACTGCGAAGGCCCGCCGCATGGCGGCGGAGTTTCAAGATCATTTCCGCGAAGCGATGCGCGAAGCCGAGCTCGAGAGCGTCAAGCAGGAAGTCGCGAACATTCATCAAGATCTCTCATCCGCGACGAGCGGACTGCAGAACGACTTCAATTCGATCGGCTCGCAATTGCCGAGCTCACCGGAGCCGGCGAGCGAGCAGACGCCGAAGTTGGGTGAGCCCGCATCTCCTGTTTCGGCCGAGCCCTTCGCTTCCGGAAATGCTGGTTCGAATGCAGGCGAGGCGAGCTCGACGGGGACCACTCCGACCGTAAGTCCCACGCAGCCAGGCGAGCCCGGAGCCAAGCTGAGCGTCGAAGCGACGCCGACGGCGGTGATCGTCACCGAGACGGCCTCTCCCATTCCTGACGGGGCTGTCGAGGTGCCAGCTCCTCAAAAGCCCGTCCGAAAGAAGCGGGCCGCATCGAAGACGAAGGCCAAATCCGATGCTCCCGCGCAAGCGAGCCTCCTCGCGAGCGAGCCCGACGCGGCGGCCGAGCCCCGCGAGAAGCCGCACAAGCGCGCCGCCAAAGCGGGCCCGCCGGGAGATGACCGGGTCGCATGAACGAGGCGGTCGACGAACCTCACATCGAGGCCTCTCGGGCACCTCTGATCGAGCACCTGATCGAGCTGCGCACGAGGCTGATCCGTACCCTCATCGCCTTTGCGCTGTTGTTCGTTGCCTCCTTTGTATTCGCGACCCAAATCTACAACATCCTGCTCGTTCCTTATGTCTGGGCCGCCACCCAGCATGGCTACCCGCTGCCGCATCTCGTTTTCACCGAGCCGCTCGGTTTTTTGATCACCAAGATCAAGCTCGCTGCTTTCGCGGCGGCATTTCTCGCCTTTCCGGTTATCGCCACGCAGATCTACGGTTTCGTCGCGCCGGGCCTCTACAAGAAGGAGCAGCGCGCCTTTTTTCCCTATCTCGTCGCGACGCCGATCCTCTTCCTGATCGGGGCGGGCGTGGTCTTCTTCCTCGGCATGCCGGCAGTGATGTATTACTCGCTGTCGATGCAGCAGACGGGCGGTGACGGCACGCCTTCGATCGAGCTTCTGGCCAAGGTCGATTCCTATCTATCCCTTTTGATGACATTGATCTTTGCTTTCGGCATCTGTTTCCAGACGCCGGTGATCTTGACCATCCTGGCGCGCGTGGGCTTCATCGATTCCGCCTTCCTCAAGCGCCAGCGCCGCTACGCCGTGGTCATCATCTTTTGCATCGCGGCCGTGCTCGCACCGCCGGACGCTTTCTCCATGCTGGCGCTCGCCCTGCCGACGCTCATTCTTTACGAAGGCAGCATCATCGCGGTCAGCATGATCGAGAAGAAGAGCGCCCAGGCGAGAGAGGAAGCCGCGAAGGCTTGAAGCGAGGCTTGGGCGTTCTTTTCCGTTGGTCGCCAAACGCGCCGAGTGCGCAGGGTCCGGTAGCGACCGAATTGCGGTCCTTGACAAGGCGCTGAAAGCCGAACACCCAGAGGCTGCGGTCAATGGCCAAGGAGATGGTTGCCTCACGCGCCGTTTCGACCTGGCAAGGGCTTCGATCTCGATGCACGACATCCGATGGATCAGGGAAAACCCGGCGGCTTTCGACGCGGCCATCGCATCACGGGGACTGCCGGCGGAGGCAGAGCGCCTGATTGTGCTCGACGACGAGCGCCGAGCGGCCATCGCAACGGTCCAGGCCGCACAAGAGCGCCGCAACGCCTTGTCGAAAGAGATCGGTCAGGCAAAGAGCCGCAAGGAAGAGGCGCGCGCGCAAGAGCTGATGACCGAGGTGGCCGGGCTGCGCGAAATCATCGTCAGCGGCGAGGCGCACGAGCGAGCCGCGACTGCACTGCTGAACAAGGCGCTCTCAGAAATCCCGAACCTCCCTCTTTCCGACGTGCCGGTTGGGGAGGATGAGCGAGCGAATGTCGAGTATCGCCGCCATGGCGCGCCACGCGCCTTGAATTCGGCAAAGCAGCATTTCGAGCTCGGCGAGGCGCTCGGCCTCATGGATTTCGCTACGGCGGCGAAGCTCTCAGGGGCGCGCTTCGTGGTGGTGAAGAAATCGCTCGCTCGCCTGCAGCGCGCAATCGGCCAGTTCATGCTCGATTTGCACACAACCGAGCATGGCTACGCCGAGATTCAGCCACCGCTCCTCGTCAAGGACGAGGTGATGTTCGGCACCGGGCAATTGCCGAAATTTGCCGATGATCAATTCATGGCTTCCCGGACGAAAACGCGCGAAGAGCTCCTCCATGAAGCGCTCGCATTCGTCACGGAGGTCGATAAGGAACGCTACGTCAACGGCGCCATCACCTTGCAGCAACTCGTCGACGGCGCGGTCCATAAGGCGCCGGCGAAAGAGGATTTCTGGCTCATCCCGACCGCCGAGGTCCCGCTCACCAATCTCGTGCGCGAGACGATCACGCCGGAAGCGGAGCTGCCGGCGCGCTTCACGGCGCTTACCCCTTGCTTTCGCGCCGAAGCAGGGGCGGCGGGGCGCGACACACGCGGCATGCTGCGCCAGCATCAGTTCGAAAAGGTCGAGCTCGTCTCGATCACGACACCCGAGGCGTCGAACCAAGAGCTCGAGCGCATGCTCGCCTGCGCCGAGGAGGTGCTCAAGCGCCTCGATCTTCATTACCGGGTGATGACCTTGTGCACGGGAGATATGGGTTTCTCCGCGCGCAAGACCTACGACATCGAGGTCTGGCTTCCAGGGCAGGGTGCCTATCGCGAGATCTCTTCCTGCTCGGTTTGCGGTGATTTCCAGGCAAGGCGCATGAATGCGCGCTTCCGTCCCGCGCTGGCCGAAGGAAAGCCGGCCCCACCCCGCCTCGTGCATACGCTCAATGGTTCGGGCGTGGCGGTCGGCCGCGCGCTCATCGCGGTGATGGAGAATTATCAAAACCCCGACGGCTCGATCGACGTGCCGGCAGCGCTGCGGCCGTATATGGGTGGCTTGCAGCGAATCGAATAAGCCGGTTAACAGGGACCCTCATGTTCTCACCTGCGCGCGCGGGCGCCAAGCCGGCCTTTGCGGACATCACCGGTGAAGAGAAAGCTGACGGTTCTCGATGCGCATTCTGATCACCAATGATGACGGCGTGCACGCTGAGGGGCTTGAGATTTGCGCCGAAGTGGCGGCCGCGCTCTCCGACGACGTGTGGATCGTCGCGCCCGAGACCGATCAGAGCGGTGTCGCACATGCCTTGTCGCTCTCCGATCCGCTGCGGCTCCGTCAGGTCGACGAGCGCCGCTTTGCCGTCAAGGGCACCCCAACCGATTGTGTCATCCTTGCCGCGCGTCATGTTTTCAAGGGGGCGAAGCCGGATCTCGTGCTTTCGGGCGTGAACCGCGGCCAGAACGTCGCCGAAGACGTGCTATATTCGGGCACCGTGGCTGGCGCGATGGAAGGCGCGATGCTCGGCGTCCCGGCGGTCGCTCTCTCGCAAGCCTATGGGCCCGAAGGGCGCGGCCATATCCATTGGGATTGCGCGCGCAACCATGCGGTGCCGGTGCTGCGCAAGCTGCTTGACGCCGGCATCCCTCGCGGCACCTTGTTCAACATCAATTTCCCGCATTGCGAGCCCGGCGGCGTCACCGGGGTGGAAGCCACCTCGCAAGGCCAGCGCGACCAGACGCTGCTTTCGATCGATGAGCGCAAGGATGGGCGCGGCAACGCCTATTTCTGGCTCGGTTTCGCGCGCGGCATCACCAAGCCGAGGCTCGGGACGGACATGGCAGCGCTCGATCAAAAGCGAATTTCGGTAACCCCGCTGCAGCTCAACCTTACCAATCAAGGGCTGCTCGAGGATTTGGCCCGGACGCTCGCGTGACCGGCGCGAGGCCGATCGTCCCGGATGCCGGCCGCCCGCCCCCCGTGCCGTATGCGGAAACCCTGCATCTCCTGATGCGGCTTCGCGCACGCGGTGTCAGCGACAAGGCCGTGCTGCGTGCTTTCGAAGCCGTGCCTCGGGAATTCTTCGCCGCTCCCGCACATCGCGACCTCGCGCGGCGCGATGTGGCCTTGCCTTTGGGATGCGGCCAGAGCGTCGGCGCCCCCTCCGATCTGGCTCTCGCCATCGCGGCGCTCGAGTTACGAAAGGAGCATCGCGCGCTCGATGTGGGGACCGGCTCGGGCTACGCGGCTGCGCTCATGGGACATCTCGCGGGTTCGGTAACATCGGTCGAGCGCTTCCGCACGCTTGCCATCGAGGCCAAACGCCGCCTCGAAAGCTGCGGCCTTGCCAATGTCGAGGTTGTGCAGGCTGATGCGCTTGCTGAAGTGCCGGGGGACGGGCAATTCGAGCGGGCCTTCATTGATTTTGCCGTCGCCGAGCCCCCGGAGGCGGTGAAGCGCAGGCTCGCGGAGCGCGCGATTTGCGTCTTTGCCAGGCCGGCGGCCCCGTTGTGCCACATCGTGCGGGCCGAAAAGCTCGCCGAGGGCGTTTGGCGCGAAGAGCTTGTCGGGCTCACCCGGATCGGGCCGCCCATCACCGGCGTCTCCCGGCATCTTTGAAAGATGCGTACGACCCCCAGTGCGTAAAATCTTACGTATCTCAACCACCCTTTAACCTGAATCATGTTTTCATCCCCACGGTTGGGTAGCGTGGGAAGTGGGTAGTCCAATGCGTTGTGACACCATCAGGGGACCATCGAAGCCGTTTTGCCTCTCAGGCGCGATGCCCCGCTTGGCCTTTGCGATCCTCATCGGAACGCTCGCCGCGGCGTGCAGTTCGGAGGCCACCCGGCTCTCCGAAAATCCTTTCGCGAGCCCGTTTGGCGGAAAGACGGCTGATTCCACACCACCCGTCCCTGCGGTTCCGAGCGGCAAGGTGCAATCACACGCGCTGCCGCCCGTTGGCCAGCAAACGAAAGCGGGACCGGTCGGCGAACCCGACCGCCGCATCGTGACCGGTTCGATTCAATCTCAGCCGAGCGCGCCGCAGCCGGTAAGGTCCTCGGACGTGGGCAATTGGTCGACCACGGGGGGCACTTCGCTCACAGTCGGCGCGGGCGATACCATCGCGACGCTCTCGTCGCGTTACGGTGTGCCTGAGAACGCGCTGCGAGCCACGAACAATCTGAAACCCGGCGCCAATCCGGCACCCGGTTCGCAAATCATCATTCCCGTCTACCGCTACGGGCCGGCGGTCGGGCAAGCAAGCCCCGCGAAAGCGAGCTCCGAGCGGCTCGCCACGCAAAAGCGTGAACCGGAGCGTCTCGCGAGCGCCACGGAGTCAAAAAAGCCCGCCAAGCCAGAGCCGAAAGAGGCTGTCGCGTCCGAGCCGGCAAAGCCCAGAGCCACCGCGAACCCAGCCTCTCAGGCGCAGACAAAGGCAAAGCCCCAGGAAGTTGCGAAGGCTGAATCCGCCGACGAAGCCGGTGCTTCGAGCACTCCCGGTGGCAAATCGGACGCGCCCCAATTTCGCTGGCCGGCGCGCGGCCGCGTGATCAGCCGCTTCGGCGGCGACGGCAATGACGGCATCAACATCTCCGTGCCGGAAGGTACCTCGGTGCGTGCCGCGGAGGATGGCACGGTTGCCTATGTGGGCGATGAGATCAAAGGCTACGGCAAGCTGGTGCTCGTGCGCCACGCCGATGGCTGGGTCTCGGCCTACGCCAACAATGGCGACCTTCTCGTCAAGAAGGGAGACAGCGTGAAGCGCGGTCAGGTTCTGGCGAAATCAGGCCAGACCGGCAACGTGGCTTCCCCACAGCTTCATTTCGAGCTGCGTAAGGGCAAGACGCCCGTCGATCCGCAGCAATACCTCGCCGGCGGCTGAAGCCTGCCCGCCTCTCTCAGTTTTGCGCTGATCCATCGCTTCCGGCCGACGCGAGACATTGGCCGGTTCGTGCGGAAGGCGGCCAGGGGAAACCCTCGCCGCCTTTCGGCATGTTTTAATGGACCTCGCGGCGCCGCTCCGCCGCTCCGATGATCGGGCCAACCGGAGCAAAGCCGTCCAGGCGCCCAAGCGAGGGTGCGTACAGGCTCGATACCGAGCCGTCGAGAAAGAGGGCGTCGCGACAACCGAGCGCATCCTTGAACAGATGCGCAAATTCCATGAAGGTGACCGGCGAGTCGGAGATGGCAAAGAGCACGATGCGGCCGTCGCGCACTCCGACGCCGTTGCGCAGCTTGCGCGACGCGCTGTCTTGCGAAAAGCCCGGATGGATGCGCCCATCGATGACGAGCATCGGCCCCGATTGCGTGGCGATCTCAGCATGCGGCCTCGCCGCGAGATACCGCCCCGTCTCGATGACGCCCGCATTCTCTCCAGAAGCGTAGAAGATGCCATTTGGCTTGAGATGGAAATTGCCGCTTCCGCTCGCGGTGTTGGCGGCCTTGATCATGCGGCCGTTCTCCACGTAGAGGCCAACCGGCATGCGGTCGGTGCCGTACATCCCGCCATTCATGGCAAAGACGATGTTGTGCCCTTCGGGCGAATCGGCGAGGCGGGCAAGGCTGCCATAAGGCTTGCCCTCACTGTCTTGCAAAAACATCCGCAACGCATACTGCGCAAGATCGACAGTGCAGACCACGTAGTCGGCGCCCCCATACACGAGCATCTGGCAAAGCTTCGCGTGGGCGCTCGAGCTTTCCGCCTTTGCGGCGTGAGCGCCGCAAGCGAGCGCGACGAAGATGATCCAATATCGAAGGGTGAAGGTGCGAAGCCTTGCGCGACGCTTCGCGGGCGGGCGCGGGCTTTCGGCGATGCGCGAGACGCTTGCGCTCAACGAAATGGAGGACCGCAAGCTCAAGCGGCGAGAGCGCTATCGCTCGGCTTTCGCAGGCGCACAACCTTAAAGAAGCCTCCCGGAAAGGCATCCCTGGCGGAGACGCGCTCGATCATGCCGCTTGCCTGTGCCCAGTTCTCGATTCGCGACAGCTTGAACTCGGTCGACCAGCCGATGCGCTTGGCGATGCCGGCGCATTTCTCCTCGATTGCGGCCTGGAGGCCCTCCTCGGCGCCGAGATGATTGGCGAGGATGATCTCACCGCCCGGTCTCAGCACCCGCGCCATCTCCTCGAGAGCGACCTCCGGTTGAGGAACGAGCGTGATCACGAATTGCGCGACGACCGCGTCGAAAATTTCATCGGCAAAGCCCAGCCGGCAAGCATCCATCGCCGCGATCAGCCTGACATGCCGCAAGCGGCGTCGCGAAATCTTCTCGCGTGCGCGAACGAGCATGCCGTAGGAAAGGTCGACGCCATAAACCTCGGTATCGCGTGGATAGTTGCGAAGCGACAATCCGGTGCCGACTCCGACCTCCAGGATTCGCTTCCCATTGGACAAAGCCGCCCTCACGGCGGTGCGGCGCGCCGGTGCCGTGAGCCCGTCATAGACCAAGTCGTAAATCGGGGCCCATTTATCATAGGCCTTGCGCATCTGGTCGAGATGATTGGACATAACGCCTCCCGCCGCGCGTTTCATCCATCAAGACGCCAATGCCCTCTCGCGCAGATTCGCGCAAGGGGAAGAAGTGGTGGACGCAATGACGCCACCGCCGAGCAGCCGCGCGCCGGGCAGGAAGCTGTCGTAGATCACGCATGCCTGCCCTGGCGCGACTCCCTCTTCGGCGGCATCGAGCTCGACTTTGAAAACATCGCCGTCACGTCGAAGCGTTGCCGGGCGAGGAGGGCGGGTGGAACGCACTTTGACCGCCACGCCGAAGCCCTCGCGAGGCCATTGCGCCACGGGACGATCGCCGAGCCAGTTGAAATCATCGAGCACGATCGACCCCACCTCGAGGGCTGGACGCGGACCCACGATCACTTCGGAGTTTTCGGCATCGAGCCGCAGGACGTAGAGCGCCTCGCCGTCCGCCACCCCGAGCCCTTTGCGCTGCCCGACGGTGTAATGCATGACGCCTCGGTGCTGCCCGAGCACTCGGCCATCCACATGAATAATATTCCCGGGCCGACTGGCGCCTGGCCGCAGCTTCTCGATCACGTCGGCATAGCGGCCTGCGGGGACGAAGCAGATGTCCTGGCTGTCCGGCTTCTCGGCGACCGGCAGTCCGAAGCGCGTCGCAAGCTCGCGCGTTTCGACCTTGGACCGCTCGCCCAGGGGGAAGCGCAGCATGGCGAGTTGCGCGGGCGTCGTGGCATAGAGGAAATAGCTCTGGTCGCGGCTTTCATCCGAGGCCTGGTAGAGCGCGCGACGGCCGTTCGGAAGCTGGCGTGAGGAGAGATAATGCCCCGTTGCCAGCGCGGCGGCGCCCAGATCTCGCGCCGTGCCGAGGAGATCGCGAAACTTGATCGATCGGTTGCACTCGACGCAAGGGATCGGCGTCCTCCCGGCGAGATAATCGTCCGCGAATCGATCCACCACTTCCATGCGGAAGCGATCCTCGTAATCGAGCACGTAATGGGGAATGTCGATCTTCGCGGCCACCTTGCGCGCGTCATGGATGTCCTGGCCGGCGCAACAGGCCCCACTACGATGCGTCGCGGCACCATGGTCGTAAAGCTGAAGGGTCACGCCGATCACGTCGTAACCCTCTTCCTTCAGCAAGGCGGCGACGACAGAGGAATCGACGCCGCCCGACATCGCGACGACGACGCGGGTTTCGGAAGGGCGGGTCGGAAGGTCGAGCGAATTCATTTTCATCTGACGCGAAAAGCGGACGCAATGCGCCCTCGGCGAAAACCTCTCATGTTTTATCTATAGCTTGGATGCCTTTCGCGCCAGGGCTGGCGCAAAGCAAGCTCGAATCACCTCGTCGTCGCGATCGGCGAAGGAACGCGCAAAACGCCCTAATCGCGAGGATCGATCGGGGTCAGCCTGCCGCAACGGGCCTCGATGACCTCGCCTGCCGCGAAAAGCCGCTCTTCGTCGTAACGAGCGCCGATCAGATGCACACCCATCGGTAGTCCTTCGGCGATCCCGGTCGGCACGGAAAGTCCAGGCAAGCCGAGGAGAGGCAGCACGAAAAGGGGGCTGTGCGCCTCGAATATCTTGCGCATGCCATCGGCACCCTGCTGGTCGGCGCCGAGAGGAAGCGCCTTGAGCCAGGAAGTCGGAGTGAGGATGAGCGGATAGCGTTCGAGGAAAAGCAGCCATTCGCGCAGATATGTCGAGCGGCGGGCCATTCCTGCGCGGAAGCCGTCGTAATCGGTTGGCGGCGTGACCTCCATCATCGCTCGCGCCGCCCGCTTTATCGCCTCGTCGCCGTAAGCCTCGATCGAGGGCATCATGGCGTAGCGGGTCTCGTTGAGGACGAGGAGGGCCCAGAGCTCGGCTGCCTCGTTCCAATGGGGTGGGATGACCTCCTCGACCCGATAGCCGGCATCCTCCAGCCAGGCGCCAGAACGGCGCACCGCGTCGCAGACCATCTTGTCCGCCTCCACGCCTGGAAGCGCGGCGAGCATGGCCACACGGCAGGGGCGGCGCTCATCTCCGCGTTCATGAGGCGCTGGCACCCACCACGGATCGCGCGCATCGCGCGCCGCCATGGCGCGCAGCCCCACCCGCAGATCGCCGATCGACCGGGCAAGCGGGCCTTGCACCGACGCGAGTTGAGCGACCACGGGCCGCTCTTCCTTGCTCGAGGCGTTGAAAGCCGGGACGCGGCCAAGCGTCGGGCGAATTCCCGCAACACCACACGCATAGGCGGGGTAGCGGATCGAACCTCCAATGTCATTGCCGTGCGCGAGGGCGCCCATCCCGGCGGCGACCGCCACTGCCGCCCCGCCACTCGAGCCGCCCGGCGTCACGCCCCGATCCCAAGGGCTCAAGGTACGCCCATGCAGGTCGTTGTCGGTGAACCAGCGCCAGGAAAAAGCCGGCGTGTTCGTGCGCCCGATGATGATGGCGCCCGCCTTGCGCCAATTCGAAACAATGGGCGCGTCGCTTTGCGCGATCACATCCTTGAAAGCGACGACACCATTCGTGGTGGCGCGTCCGGCGTAATCGACATTGATCTTCACGGTCACCGGAACACCGTGGAGCGAGGCGAGCTCGTCACCACGCTTGACCGCGGCGTCAGCCGAATCAGCGCTCTCCAAGGCCTCTTCGGTAAGCACGTCGACGACCGCGTTGAGGCGCGGATTGACGGCTTCGAGTCGTCTCAGGCAGCTCTCCACGGCATCGCGGCTCGATATCGCCCTCGTCTTGATGGCTCGCGCGAGATCGAGCGCGTCCCAGCGCCACAATTCGTCTTTCATACCAGTCATTTCCTTGGGGGGCTCAGGGATCGGAGTCAATTCAACACGTCGACTACGCAAATCATTAACCGACCTCGGTTAGAAGCTGAACCGTTGGTCTGTTTTGTGTGAGCGTATCATGACCGATGCCCATCGACCGCGGGTAAAATATGTTATCGGCCCCGACGGAAGCCCGCTGACGATAGCCGATCTCCCCTCGGTTGCCACGAGAAGATGGGTGATCAGGCGCAAGGCCGAAGTCGTCGCTGCCGTGCGCGGCGGATTGCTGAGCCTTGAGGAGGCGTGCCGGCGCTATGCCTTGACCGTCGAGGAATTCCTGAGCTGGCAAGCCTCGATCGACGAGCACGGGCTTGCCGGCTTGCGCACGACGCGCATTCAGCAATATCGCGCGTGATCTAGCCGTCCTTTCCATCGCTGCCGATCGTTGCCGACGTGGCCTGCGGGCAGGCCACGAGAGAGGCCATGCGCCGTGCGCGATCCGTGCCCTGCGCCTCGAGACCATCGACCACTCCTTCGCGATCGGCCTCGGGGCGGTTCTGGCTGGCTTTCACTTTCCCCTCGATGCGCGTGATCGGCACCTCGATGCCGACGATGGCCTTGAGCTGGGCGGCGATGAATGTTTCGGGCGCATCCGTCACATCCCAAGGTTCGACGTTCCTCGCGATGCTTTTCGCTTCGTGCAAGGCAGTGAGCGCGCCGACCTGCTCGCGCAGCCATTTTGCATCCTCGAAGACCTGCAACGGTCCATAGGCGTGCACGGCCACGTAGTTCCAGGTGGGTACGACCTTCCCGCTTTCCCGTTTCGTGGCGTACCAGGATGGCGTGATGTAGTGATCGACGCCCGCGAAGATGACGAGGGCTTCGGTGTCGCGCGGATGGGTTCGCCACAAAGGGTTGGCGCGCGCGACGTGGGCGCGCAACACGCCTTTGTCGCCGCGCGAAGTGTCGATCATGAAGGGAAGATGGTTTGCGACGATGCTCTCGCCCGATCTTGTGATCAAGGTCGCGAAGGGATGGCGTTGGATGACGCCATGCTGGTCGGCAAGTGTGTCGAGACGAAAGGCGGGAGGAAGATACATCTGAGCGCTCCACATTCGTGCGAGCGTCATCGCATGATTGGAAATCGCGGTGAAGCTCGACGGTCGGGTCCGGTTTCTTCTCAGCCTTGCGTGCCGCCGCTTTTGCGAACCCTCCTGGTCGCCTCGTCGAGACGGACCACGTTGGATGAGTGTGAGTTTGGCGCTTCGGAGGTATCGGGCGCTTGGTCAGCGTCGACATTGGGTGCTGCGCGCAGCGCCTCGGCCCGGCGCCCTTTTTCGAAGACCGTGACGACGATGAGCCCCAGCGCAAGGGGCAAGATGAGGTAGAGAAGGCGGAAAACCAAGAGCGCGATAAGCGCCGGCGCTTTCAGCTCTTTCGGCATGGCTGCGGTGAAGAGCAATTCGAGGACTCCGAGCCCTCCGGGCGCGTGTGACGCAAGCGCCGCCGAGAAGGACGCGAGGAACACGCCCAGAACCACGAAATAACCGGGGTTTCCCTGCGCCGGCATGGCAAAATAAATGATGGCCGCGGCTCCCAAGAGCTCGAGCGGCGCGGCGATCAACTGGCGAAGAACGATCGGCGGACGCGGATAGTTGAGCCTGTACGAGCCGAGCTTCAGCGCGGGGAAATCGAACAAGGAACCGGCGACATAAAACGCGACCGCACCGAGCATCAGAAAGCCCACCGTGCGCGCGAGATCGCGGTTTACGTGCAAAAGCCGTGCGACGAGCTGCGGCTCGGCCACGAGCACGAGCCCGCCCAGCAGGGTCGTGCCGAGCGCGAACGTGAAGGCGGTGAGCACGACGAGGACGCCGACCTCGGTCGCGGTCAACCCTTTGGTCGAATAGGCGCGGTATCTCACCGCCGCCCCCGAGAAGACCGACGCGCCGATGTTGTGGGAAAGCGCATACGCCGTAAACGAGGTGAGCGAGATGAAAAGCCAGTTCAGCGGCTTGCCCAGATAAAGCAGAGCGATCCGGTCGTACCAGGCGAGTGCCGCATAGGCGACGAGCGTGCCGCATAATGCCAAAGCCCATCTCTCAAACGGAATATTCGCGAAACCGCGCGAGATTTGCGCCGGAGTCATGCTCGGCAGGTCCTTGTAAAGGAAATAACCTGCGAGCAGGAAAGCGATGATGCCGACACCCGACCAGGCGTAGTCGGTCCATACCTTTGCTTTGCGCAAAGGAGCCGGCGCAATCTCGGCTCCGACATCCTCTTCAAGTTTCGCCTCACACGACATCGAATTGTCCTTGGAAGTGTCCCGGAGGCGATGATTGCGTGGCGGCTCTTGCATGGGATCGGAGCAATGCGAAACGGGCTTGTCCAAAATACGAGGTTTCATGCATGCGACGCTTCATGCCACAGCTTTGCGGAGCATCGCAAAATCCGCGCGTTGGAATGGTGAAGAACGCTTTGGCGAGCAAGCACTGATGTGGCGAGGGCGCCCTCCAATCGCGCTTGCGGTTCCCCACCACCCAAGCATCGATGCGAGTTCGACGCTTACGAGGTAGGGGAGCGAATGCAAGAATTGGCGACGGAATAATGACGCTCGCGCGTTTTCGGCGCCCCAATTTGCGGGCGAGCGCCAAATAGCAAGGTGAGACCATCGCCTCGCGGCCTCGATTAATTGTAGCCACGGATCAGAGCCGGAAGGAGCGCCGCCGCCCTCCTATTCGGCCGGCACCGCGTGGCCCGCCATTTCCATTTTCTTGTCGTGCCCGATGATCAGCGTCAGCACGCCGGCGAGAATGGGAAAGGCCGCAAGTGCCAAGACCGCGTAGCTGTCGGAGCCTGTCACCTGCTTCACGTGGCCAACGATCGAGGGGCCGACGAAGCCACCGAGATTGCCGAGCGAGTTGATGAGAGCGATGCCCCCCGCCGCCGCGGCACCCGTGAGGAAGCCGGTCGGCAGCGTCCAGAAGGTACACACGGAGGCATAGATGCCGATCGCGGCGAGCGAGAAGGCGATGAGCGCGAGACCGAGCGAGTCCGCGAATGACGCACCGATGAAGGCAAGCCCCGCGAGAATCAGGGGGCCCGCTACGTGCCAGACGCGCTCTCCGGTCGCATCGGAATGGCGGCTCCAAAGCACCATGGCGACCATGCCGATGAAATAGGGGATGGCGACGTACCAGCCGACATCTGCTGTCGCGATGCCGAAACGCTGCAGGATTTGCGGGATGAAAAAGGTGAGACCATAGTTGCAGGTCACATTGCCGAAATAGATCGCGGCGAGCGCCAGGACGCGCGGATTTGAGAGGGCTTGGCCCAGGCGGTAGTGGCGGATCGCTTCCCGCTTGGACCTCTCCTCGGCGAGGCTTTTGGCCAAGGCGTCCCGCTCGGGGGCCGTAAGCCAGCTCGCCTTCTCCGGGCGGTCGGTCAGGTAGCCGAAGGTGATGAAGCCGAGAATGACGGTCGGCACGGCCTCGATGATGAAAAGCCATTTCCATCCGGCAAGACCGAGCACGCCATCCACATGGGCGAGAATTTGCGAGGAAAGAGGCGCGCCGATCACCGTTGAAAGCGGGATCGCCGCCATGAACAGGCCGACCATCTTGGCGCGGTCTTTCGCGGTGAACCAATAGGTGAGGAAGAGAATGATCCCAGGGAAGAACCCGGCTTCGGCGAGGCCGAGAAGAAACCGGATCGCGATCAACATCGCCGAGTTCGGTGTGAGGTCGACGAAATGGCTAGGTGTGCCGATGAGCCAGAGCAGGCCGCGATAAACCGCTGCGATCGGCGCTGCGATAGGCACGGCGAAGCTGTTCCAGCTCGCGTCCTGAAAGATCATGCAAAAGGAAATGATGCCCCAGGTGATCATGATGCGCGCGATCCATATGCGCGCGCCGACCTTCTCGAGAATGAGGTTGCTCGGCACCTCGAACAAGAAGTAGCCGATGAAGAAAATCCCGGAGCCGAAACCGAAGATCTCGGCGTTGTAGCCGAGCTCCTTGTTCATGCCGAGCGCCGCGAATGAAATGTTGGACCGGTCGAGATAGGCGAAGAAATAGCAGAGCATCAGGAACGGCATGAGCCGCCAGAAAGCCTTGCGTGATGCCATCTGCGCAATCTCGTCCATTGCCTTCCTCCCCGGCCCCTTGCCGTCCCTTGTTGGTCGGCGGCTTTCCTGCCGCTGTTGGGGCAAAGCTTAGGCGAACTTCATCCGGCGTGGCAATCTTGGGCAAAGCACGATCGCGTGCCCTCGCGCGAACCCGGAGCCTCCCGACTTTCGCTCGCTCCCCTGCGGAGAGAGGTCCGAGCCGCGGTCCTCGGACTTCTCGACGCGCAGGCGGGAGGGGCATGTGACGGCCCAATTTTTCGGCAGGTTCCAACCTCATCCGCTCCGCGCCCGACCGGCTCGGATGGGCTTCGCTCTTATAAGCGAGCGATGCTGCGGTTCCTGGGCGCAAAGCCCGCCGTCCAGCCTGGATAGGCGGGCTCGCGGGCTTTGCTTCTATTTGGGAAAGAGCGTTGCGGTCAGGCCCGGGCCATGGCGAAGCCGCTGCTCGTCTCGCCGCGCGGCGTTTCGAGCGTGCGCTCGCGTTCGTCGAGCGCTTCCATCTTCTTGAGATCGGCGAGTGCGTCCTCATATTCGGCGCGCGCGTCCTCGAGCTGGAGCTTGAGGTCCTCCACCGATCGGCGCAAATTGTCGCGGCGCTGCGTCGCCGCCTTGGCATAAGTGGGGTAGGCGAAATGCTTCGGGTCCGTGATTCCGGCCCGAGCCTCCTCGGCCGCTATCTCCCGATCGAGCTCGGCCGAATCCTTCGAGAATTCACGGATCATCGTTTCGATCCGGGTGAGATTTCGGCTCATCTCCTCGACCGCGAAGCGTTTGAGGCGAATGAGGGACCCTCGCGTTTTCATCGATAGCCTACTCCTGACACATGAAAGGCGCGCCGAGGCCAGGCCAAGGCGCCAAGTGAATCCACGCGAGACGAGGTAACGTTACCGGCTCGAGGTTGCCGCTTCGTTACCCGTTTAGGTTGCTATACGGTTTACATCGAGGAAAAGCCCTCGAAGGCTTCCACCAAGAATCAGTTTTTGTTAACCAATGGTGATTAGGTTCGCGAATCAGGTGAGATGGTGTGAAGCTTGTGCCATCCGCCAAAGGACAAGCGGTCCGGTGCGTCCGCGCGGCGGAGCTGATTAAGGTCGAGGTTGGGGATACTTCATGCGCATTCTGCTCATCGAAGACGACAGCGCCACCGCTCAGAGCATCGAGTTGATGCTGAAATCTGAGAACTTCAACACCTACACTACCGATCTTGGCGAGGAAGGTGTCGATCTCGGCAAAATTTACGATTACGACATCATTCTTCTCGACCTCAATCTTCCCGACATGTCGGGTTACGACGTGTTGCGTTCGCTCCGCGTCGCCAAAGTCAAGACACCGATTCTTATCCTGTCTGGCCTCGCCGACACGGATGACAAGGTGAGGGGGCTCGGCTACGGCGCCGACGACTATCTCACGAAGCCCTTTCACAAGGATGAGCTCGTGGCGCGCATCCACGCCATTGTGCGCCGTTCCAAGGGCCACGCCCAATCCGTGATCAACACCGGCGATCTCACGGTCAATCTCGATCAGAAGACGGTTGAGGTCGGGGGCGCGCGCGTGCATCTCACCGGCAAGGAATACCAGATGCTGGAGCTGCTTTCCTTGCGCAAGGGCACGACCTTGACCAAAGAGATGTTCCTCAATCATCTCTATGGCGGGATGGATGAGCCCGAGCTCAAGATCATCGACGTGTTCATCTGCAAGCTCCGCAAGAAGCTCGCCAACGCCTCGAGCGGAAAGAACTACATCGAAACGGTTTGGGGGCGCGGCTACGTGTTGCGCGAGCCGAGCGAGGGCGAGGCCCGCCTTACTGCGTGAAAGCGAGCGCCGAGTTGCGCTCTCGGCGGCGGCATCAAGTCTGACCTGCCGACATCCGGCCCCGATCGTGGAAGAAGCACTTCCTGCGGTTGGTCTCGTTTTCGTCCCAGCGCCAGATGGCGCGCGCTCAGCCGTGCGAATTGCCGAGCGTGGGAGGAGCCGCGGAAATCTCGCGGATGAGCTTCGCGACGATCGATTTTCCGAAACTGTCGAAATTCTCGGCCACCATGACGAAAGCGTTGGTGCCGCCGATGACGTTCTCACGATAATAATTATCGAGACCGCCGGGCGGATTCGTATGCTCGGGGTTGTAGGGAATGGGCGCGTCGCTGAAGATGACGAGCCCGTTGATCGTCGTCACGTCGTTGCTCACGGCCTCGTCGCGGGCGGAGCGCACGTCGCGTCCGCTGTTGTTGGTACCGTCGCCCGAGACGTCGATCACCCGCCGGTCGCTCGTGTAAGGGGCTTTCGCAAATTGCGCGCGGGCGAAATCGATGCCCGCGCCGATCGCCGTGCGGTCGGCGAAGGAGCGCGGCTGCTCGAGAAGGCGGCTCGTGAAAAGCTTTGTGTCCTCGACGTCTTTGATCAAGGTCCAGTCGATGAGGAGCTTTTGCGAATTCGCGCCCGCCCATTCGACGAAGGCGATCGCGATGCGCCCGTGCGGACCTGCCGCGATCGCTTGCAGCACCCTCGGATCGCCCAGCGCCGCCGCATAGCCGCGACGCTCGAGCTCGAATTTCTGATCGTCGATGCTTCGTGACACGTCCGCGGCGAGAACGAGCAGCAGGTCGACCTCTTCGGCCGCGCGCGCGAGGGAATACGGAAAGGCGCCGAACAGGAGCGAAAGCGCCACAAGCACCAAGGCTGCCCATCGCGACATGCGGCCTCCTCCCTGAAAGCCTCTTCGGTTTCAAGTCCCGACAGGATAAATGGGCGCAGCTTCGGCGTCGAGCAAGAAGCTCTGCAAGTCACAGCATCGTGCGCGCCGATCCTTCAGGCCCGCGCCTCGCAAGCTGGACTTCCGTTCAGTGCTGTTCCAAGAAGCGCGCGCTGCCGCAACCCGCGTGAGAGCCGCCATTCATGTCCAAAAAACGCCTCGAGGCGCTGCGGCGTTTTCTGGACCACGTGCACCGTGTTTTGGCCCTGGAATTCGGGTTCCTCTTGTGGGACGGATCGACCGTTCCCGAAACCTGGGAGCGAGACGGGCTTTGCGTCTTCATCGCCGACGAAGGGGTGGTGGCAGGCTTGGTGCGGCAACCGAACCTGCGAACCTTCGCCAACCTGTGGGCTGCGGCCAGGCTCGACATCCGTAACGGCACGATTTTTGACCTTGTCGCCCGCCGTCCGTCGGTGCGCACGCGCGATTTGCGCAAAACGCTCAAGAAATCGCTTCTCTTGCGCACCGCCTTGCGCTTCCTTTTCGTTGCGCGTGGCGGGCCCTGGCCTCTCGAGGACATCCGCGCGAGCCGAGCGAGCGGCGGCGATGCTGCCGAGAACAAGAAGAACATCTCCTACCATTACGATGTCTCGAACGCCTTCTACGAACTCTGGCTCGACCCCGAGATGGTATATAGCTGTTCGTATTTCACGAACTGGGAAAACGGTCTCGCGCAAGCACAGCTCGACAAGCTCGAGATGTGCTGTCGCAAGTTGCGCCTTCAGCCGGGCGAGACCCTGCTCGACGTGGGGTGTGGCTGGGGCGCCTTCTTGATCCACGCGGCAAAGCACTACGGGGTGCGCGGTTATGGCGTCACCTTGTCCGAGCAGCAGCTTTCCTACGCGCGCGAGAAGATCGAGCGCCTCGGGCTCGAGGACCGGGTGCGCATCGAGCTCAAGAATTACGCCGCCATTGATGGCGTGTTCGACAAGGCCGTTTCGATAGGCATGGCCGAACATGTCGGCCTCGACAATCTCCCTGCCTATTTCGAGATGGTCCATCGCGCGCTACGCCCCGGAGGGCTTTATCTGCATCATGCGATCACGCGGCCGGGCAAGAGCCGGCAGGCAGGCACCCGTCGCAAGCGGCCCGAATTCGCCGCGCTCACGCAATACATATTTCCTGGCGGAGAACTCGACACGATCGGCCGGACCGTGACCCGTCTGGAAACTTCAGGTTTCGAGATTCACGATGTCGAAGGCTGGCGCGAGCACTATCAGCGCACCTGTCGGAATTGGCACGATCGGCTCCTTTCACGAATGGAGGCCGCAATCGCGGAGGTTGGCTCGGTCAAGGCAAGAATATGGCTCTTGTATCTCGCGGGGTGCTCGCTCGCCTTCGAGCGCAACAGCGTCGGGATCTATCAGACGCTCGCCTCGAAACGAGTGAAAGGCGCAAGCGGATTGCCGCCGACGCGTGCCGACCTCTACCGGTGAGCGCTGCAGCAGAATCCCGAGTTACGACCGAAGCACCAACCAGGAGGAAGGGGGCATTCCATGACGTGGTCGATCATAGCACGTGACACGCACACGGGTGAGATGGGAATCGCGGTCGCGACGAAATTCTTTGCCGTGGGCAGCCGCGTTCCCAACCTTCGCGCCGGCATCGGCGCGCTGGCGACGCAGGCCTTGACGAATCCGCTCTACGGCCGGCGCGGCCTCGCGCTTCTCGAGGCCGCGGTGCCGGCTGAAGATGTCGTTCGCCTGCTCACCGATGCCGATCGTGGGGCAGCCTCGCGCCAGGTTCACGTGATGGACGGAGAAGGCCGCATCGGCGCCCACACCGGAAAGGACTGCGTCGAATGGGCGGGCCATCTCGAGGGCAGAGATTGCTCTTGTGCCGGGAACATGCTCGCCGGACAGCGGGTCGTTGCCGATACGGTCGCCTCCTTCGAGCGGAACTTTGCGTTGCCGTTGGCGCGCCGCATGATCGAGGCGATGAAAGCGGGAGAGGCAGCCGGAGGCGACAAGCGCGGCAAGCAATCGGCCTGTCTCGTCATGGTCTCGACGGAAGAATATTCCGATCTCGACCTGCGGGTCGACGACCATCCAGATCCACTCGCCGAGCTCGAGCGACTCGAGGCTGTGAGCCGCGAACGATGGGTGCACTACCGCAAATTCCTGCCCCGCAAGCATGACCCGGTAGGCGAGCTCGATCGCGATGTGATCAATGCCGGGATCGAAGCCGCATTGGAAGCGAGTAGAGAACAGTGACTAGTGACTAGTGAATAGTGAATAGTATAGCGATAGCGATCGCGATCAATAGATCTATTATGATAAGATGTTTACTACACGCTACTCACTTCACTCTTCCTCCTCACTATTTCAGTCACGTCGGATTCTCCAAGCTGAACGTCCCCGTCTGGTCGTCATAAGCGAAGACCTCGCCGAAACGGCCCCAAGCCACGACGGCGTGAAGCGTATCGCCGGCAAATTCTGGCGACATGTAGTCCTCGAGCTCCTCTTGAAAGCGTGTCGCCGGCGCCCGGTGACTTGGACGTTCATCGAGGACGCGGCGGATATGCGCCGCGATCGGCACATAGCTCATGAGGTGCTCGCCGAAGAGGCGTTTGCGCTCATCGACCTCGCCGTGCGCGAAGCGGCGTCCATCGGGCGTCAGGCGAATATCGCCCTCCTCGAGTTCCGCGAAGCGAAGGAGCTGCAAGGTCTCCGCGATCGGGAAAAGATCGTCGATCTCCATCTGCAGGCCTTGCGCCAGATGGGGAAGATCGGCCTTGCCGTTGTAGGGGTTGGCGTCGACAGTCTCGAGGAGACCCGCAAGCGTGTTGCTCGAAACGTATTTGAGCGCCATGCCAAGGCCGGTGCCCGGAAAGACGCCTTCGCGCGCAGGCTTGCCGGCGCGCTTCGTCATGATCCCGTAAATTCGATCGACAAGCTCGCGGAAGGCTGCCTCCGTGCGGGCTCGGGGACGGGGCAGGTCGATCTTGATGTCCGCGTCGATCCGGCCGGGGTTTGACGAAAAAACGAGCACGCGGTCGCACATCAGCACCGCCTCTTCGATGTTGTGGGTCACCATGAGGATCGATTTGATCGGCATGCGACCCTCTGACCACAGATCGATGAGATCGGTGCGTAGCGTCTCGGCGGTGAGCACATCGAGGGCCGAAAAAGGTTCGTCCATGAGCAGAACCTGCGGATGCACGACGAGCGCACGCGCGAGCCCGACGCGCTGGCGCATGCCACCGGAAAGCTCCTTGGGGTAGGCGTTCTCGAAGCCGTCGAGCCCGATGAGATCGATGGCGGCGAGCGCGCTCTTGCGCCGCTCGGCCGCGGAGATGCCGCGCGCCTCGAGCCCGATCTCCACATTCTCGAGCACGGTGAGCCAGGGGAAGAGCGCGAAGGATTGGAACACCATCGCCACGCCCTCGGCGCATCCGACGACTGGCGCGCCACCGAAGGTGATGGTTCCCGAGGTCGGCTTGATGAGGCCCGCGATCGAGCGCAGGAGCGTCGACTTGCCGGAGCCCGAGCGCCCGAGAAGCCCGACGATCTCTCCTTCTCGCAAGGTCATCTCGACGCCGTCGAGAACGACGAGATCGGGCGTGGAACCCTTGTGGTAGAGATGGCGCAGACCCTTCACCTCGATCAGGGGCGCGCGCGCGGATGTCTGCGCGGTCATGAGCATGGGGACCTCGTATGAACGCAGCGGTGGGAAGCGCAAGCCTCTTCGGCGTGCCTCGAAGAGGCCCGATCAGTCAAGGCGCGTGCGCTCGGCTGCGAAGGCATAGAGCCGGCGCCAAACGAGCCGGTTGAACACGATCACGAAGATCGACATCGCCGTGATGCCGAGCACGACGCGCGGATAATCGCCATCCGTGGTCGCTTGCGCAATGTAGGCGCCGATGCCCTTGGCTTTCAGCGTCGTGTCGCCCCATTTGACGATCTCGGCGACGATGCTGGCGTTCCAGGCGCCGCCCGATGCCGTCAACGCGCCCGTCACGTAGTAGGGGAAGATACCCGGCAGGATGACGCGGCGCCACCAGTGCCAGGAGCGCAAGCCCAGAACGGCCGCGGCCTCCTTGAGGTCGTTGGGGAAGACGCTCGCGCCGGCGATCACGTTGAAGAGGATGTACCATTGGGCGCCGAGCATGATGAGGAAGGTCAGCCAGACATTGGGGTCGAGGTCGAAATGCACGATCCCGATCACGGCAATGGGGTAGAGAACATTTGCCGGAAAAGCAGCAAGGAATTGGGCCAAGGGCTGAATTCGCTCCGTCCACGCCGGCCGTAATCCGACCCAGACGCCGATCGGCACCCAGATGAGCGTCGAAAGCACGATGAGCGAGATCACCCGTAAAAGCGTGATGCTCGCAAGCCCCATGGCGGACGCGGCATCATCGAAGGTGAGAGATTTGCTCACATAATCGTAAATCGTCCAAAACCCCCAGGCGGCGGCGGAGAGTACGATCGCGACCCAGACGAGATCGAGCGCCTTGGCAAAACCGGCCGAGAAAGGTTGTCTCTTGGTTTTCGAAGGCGATCTTTGCGCAAGCTCTGGAAACCGCGCCATCGCAAAGGCGCCAAGCGCGGCGCCGATCGGCGCGGTGATCGCCTGGACGAGCCTCGTGCGGCGCGCGAGGTCGTACACCCAGGATTTCGGTCGGGCTTGGCTCGCCGTGGTCTCGACGCGAAATTTGTCCGCCCAGGCGACGATCGGGCGAAAGATGAATTGGTCGTAGAGGAGAATGACGATCGCCATTGCCACGACCGCGTAGAGCACGGCCCTCACATCGGCCTGATCGATGGCGAGCGAGAGATAGGCGCCGATCCCGGGGAGCTTGATCGTGGTGTCGCCGACCGAGATCGCTTCGGACGCGACGATGAAGAACCAAGCGCCCGACATCGAGAGCATCGTGTTCCAAACGAGACCCGGCGTGGCGAAAGGCACTTCCAGGCGCCAAAAGCGTTGCCACCCCGACATGTGGAAGGAGGAGGTCACATCCTCGAGGTCGCGCGGCACGGATCGCAATGATTGGTAGAAGCTGAAGGCCATGTTCCAGGCTTGCGCGGTAAAGATCGCGAAGATTACGGCGAGCTCGGCCCCGAGCTGGCTCGATGGAAAGAGCCCGAGAAAAAAAGTCACCGTGAAGGTGAGGAAGCCGAGAACCGGGATCGATTGCAGAATGTCGAGTGTCGGAATGATCACGATCTCGGCCTTGCGGCTTTTCGCGGCGAGCGTGGCGAAGACGAAGGTGAAGATCAAGGAGGCGATCACCCCCGCAAACATGCGCAAGGTTGTGCGCAGCGCATAGGCTGGAAGATTTGCCGGCTCGAGCGAGATCGGGAACGTGTCGAGCCTTGCCATGGGCGCCGTCATCTGGCGCCCCCCAGCTACGACGAGCACGAGTGCGGCGAGCACGAGAGCGATCGCCGCAAGATCGTATTGATTGGGAAAGAAGCCCCCACGTTCGACGGCTCCGGTCGCGCGATACTCGGATAATCCTGCGGCCTTGGAGAACAATCTCATCGTGGATGCCCATGCGCTGGCCGCGCGCGACCGTTCAGATTTGCGCTGAACCAAAGCTCCAGCAATTGCAAGCACTCCGGGGACAGGCCTCGACCGACGCGACGCGTCAGAAAGCCGCAGCAGGCGAACGACCTTTTAGCCTGCATGCGTGTCGCGGAAATGACGAGGGCGACCTCCTTGAGGTGAAGGTCGCGCAATACGCGGCGAGAAGGGCTGCGCGACGAAAGCGCAAGAAGACAACAGGGGCTCGGCCGGGAGTGGCTGCTCTTGGGTCGCGCCACCGCGCGTTACCATTCAAGCCCCACGTTGCCTGAACTGGCGTGGAAGATGGGCTCGCCTCCGCCGGGGCCCTCATCCGGCTCGAAGCTCGCCGGGTGACTGCGTGGAGGGAGCGGAGGCGGGGACCTTGAATGCGAATATCGTAAGATATATATCTTAAAACATATCGAAGGAGGCATATGATGTATCATCGCTACTTCCAGGAGTGGGTCCGGCAGGGCGAATGCGGATTTGGTCCGCGACGATTCGGAGCGCATGGACGTTTCGCAGGCGGTTTTGCCGATGAAGGTGAGATGGGCGGGCGCGGTTTCCGAACGGGCCGCAAACTTTCCGGAAGCGATCTCCAGCTGGTCATCCTCGCCCTTGTGGCGGAGAAGCCGCGGCACGGCTACGAAATCATCAAGGAGCTCGAGGAGAGATCGAGCGGCTTTTATGCGCCAAGCCCGGGTGTCGTTTATCCGGCGCTCACGTACCTCGAGGAGATCGGCTACGCGTCCGTCGCGTCGGATGCCTCGCGCAAGCTTTACAGCCCGACCGAGGCCGGCCTTGCATTCTTGAAAGAACGCAAGGATGTCGCCGAGGCCATCCTCTCGCAAATCGAGCGTGTCGGACAAAAGATGGAGCGCGTGCGCCGCGTTTTTGCGCGCGAGGATTGGCGTTCGCCTGAGATGATGGCAGCGCGGCGCCTTCTGCGTTCGGCGCTCGACGACAAACGCGACGCTTCACTCGAGGAACAGCGCCGCATGGCCGAGATCCTGGCGCGTGCCGCAAGAGAGATCAGCGGCAATTGAGGAGATCGGCGCGACCTCTTCGGTTGCGGTCGCGCTATCGGATCATCCGCGTCCCTGCTATTTGCCTCCCGCTTGGGCGACTCGGATCGCTCATTGAGGTGCGCCGTGGCCCAAGGGGAGAACAGGATGCGGTCGAAGGCTCTCGTCGCGCTTGGATGCGCGGCAGCACTCATGGCGGCGGATGTTTTCTCCGGCGATGCTCCCGGTTCGGCGAAGGCCGCCGAGGCGCCGGTAAAGATCGGCGTGCTGACGGATCTTTCCGGCTTCGCCGCCGATTCGGGAGGGGCCGGAGTGGTGGCGGCGGTGAAACTCGCGGTGAAGGACGCGGGCGGCACGCTTCTCGGGCAGCCCATCGAAATCGTGCAAGCGGACACGTTGAACAAGCCCGACAGCGCGGCTCAGACGGCGCGACGCTGGTTCGAGACGGAGGGGGTGGACGCAATCGTCGGTCTACCCGTGACGCCGGTCGCACTCGCCGTGCAGAATGTGGCGCGTTCGGAAAAAAAGATCTTGCTGATCAACGAGGGCGCCTCGACCGAGCTCACGGGCAGGCAGTGCTCGCCCTACACGGTGCATTTCGCCGATGACACCAACGCGCTCGCCGCCGGCACGGCGCGCGCCCTCATGCAGGAGGGGCGCAAGGACTGGTTTTTTCTCACGGCCGATTTCGCCTTCGGCCACACGATGGAGGACGCGGCCAGCAAGGTGGTGACCGAGATGGGCGGGCGCGTGGTCGGGCATGCGCTGCACCCGTTGAACGCGACCGATTACGCCTCCCCCTTGCTGCAGGCGCAGCAATCGGAGGCCAATGTGATCGCTTTGGCCAATTCGGCCGGAGATACCATCAACTCGATCAAGCAAGCGGCGGAATTCGGCGTGGGGCGAGATGGTCGCCAGAAGCTCGCGGGCCTTCTCTTGTTCATCAGCGATGTGCATTCGCTGGGCCTGCCGGTGGCGCAAGGCCTCTTCGTCACAACCGGCTTTTATTGGGATGAGAACGATGCGACGCGGACATTCGCCAAGCGCTTCGCGATGGAGTTCGGCGGGCGCATGCCGACCAAGGCGCAAGCCAATGCCTATGCCGAGGTGAGGCACTACCTGGCGGCAATCGCGACCGCTGGCACCAAGGCACCTGAGCTTGCGATGGAAGCGATGCGCAGGATGCCGATCGACTATTTCGGCCAAACCGCGAGGCTTCGCGAGGATGGGCGAGTTCTCTACGACGTCGCGCTTTATCAGGTGAAGAGCCGAGCCGAGAGCAAGGCCGCCTGGGACTACTACAAAAAAGTCCGCCCCATTGCGTCCAAGGACGCATTCCTGCCCGCCGATCCGCAAGCCTGCGCCTTCCTCAAGAAGTGACGAGAGGGGTCGCCTCAGCTGTTGGGCGGCTGGCCTTTGCTGTGAACGGCACAAAAAGAAAAGCAGAGCCGCAGCTCTGCTTTTGAGGGCTTTTTGTTCGCCGATTCCGTCTGCCGCAAAGCGGTCGAGGCCAGCGTTCCTCCCAAGACTTGGGCCACTGGCCTGCTGAACGCATAGCCAGTCTGCACAAATGCATAGCATCGCCTCCGCGGCTTGTCACGCTGGAGATGTGGTGTTTTGCGAAATTTTTTTTGCAATTTTTGCAATCGCGAAATCACGATTTCGCGCGTTGGATCGAAAGCGTATCGGTTCCCTTTCACGCGCTCCGCAGAAAGGAACGGCTTGTGTTTGAAACCCGCTTGGGGTTTGTGATTTTGCGGCTCGCGGCTCGATTCTCCAGCAGGCACCAGGCCACTATGCATCTTTCCCGTTACTTTCTGCCGATCTTGCGTGAAACGCCCAAGGATGCCGAGATCGTCTCGCACAGGCTGATGCTGCGCGCCGGCATGGTGCGCCAGGAGAGCGCCGGCATCTATGCATGGTTACCGTTCGGCCACCGCGCGCTCGCCAAGATCACGGCTGTCGTCAGGCAGGAGCAGGATCGCTCCGGCGCCCTCGAATTGCTGATGCCCACCATCCAATCGGCCGAGCTATGGCGCGAAAGCGGGCGTTACGACGCTTACGGCAAGGAGATGCTCCGGATCAGCGATCGCCACGAACGAGAGATGCTCTTCGGCCCGACGAACGAGGAAATGATCACGGAAATTTTCCGCGCCTCCGTCCGCTCGTATAAGCACCTGCCGCTCAACCTCTACCACATCCAATGGAAGTTTCGCGACGAGGTCAGGCCACGCTTCGGCACGATGCGCTCGCGAGAATTCCTGATGAAGGACGCCTACTCTTTCGACCTTGACCAGGAAGGCGCGCGGCATTCCTACAACAAGATGTTCGTCGCTTATCTGCGGACCTTCGAGCGCCTCGGCCTCAAATCCATTCCCATGCGGGCCGAATCCGGCCCGATAGGCGGAGACATGAGCCATGAGTTCATCATCCTCGCCTCGACCGGAGAGAGCGAGGTCTATTGCCACAGGGACTATCTGGACTTTCCCGTTCCTGGACCCGGCACGAATTTCGACGATGCCAACGCCCTCGAGAATATTGTTTCGAAGTGGACCTCGCTCTATGCGGCGACCTCGGAAAAGCATGATCGCGACGCATTCGCGGCGGTGCCCAAGGACAAGCAGGTGACGGCGCGCGGCATCGAGGTCGGCCACATCTTTTATTTCGGCACGAAATATTCCGAGCCCATGAAGGCCGTCGTGGCGGGGCCGGACGGAACCGAGCGGCCCGTGCACATGGGCTCTTACGGCATCGGGCCTTCGCGCCTGGTCGCGGCAGTGATCGAGGCCTCTCACGATGAGGCCGGCATCATCTGGCCCGAAGCGGTCGCGCCCTTCGACGCGTCCATCTTAAATTTGCGGCCGGGCGACAGCGCCTGCGACGTGGCTTGCGAAGAGATCGAGCGCGCGCTTGTGGCGAAAGGCAAGGAGCCTCTCGTCGACGACACCGAAGAGCGGCCCGGCGCGAAATTCGCCACCGCCGATCTGATCGGTCTGCCATGGCAGGTCATCGTGGGGCCGAAAGGCCTGGGCCAGGGGCAGGTCGAGATGAAACGGCGCGCGACGGGCGAGCGTTCCTCGGTCTCGATGGAGGACGCCCTACGGATGCTTGTCGGTGCATGAGCGGGTCAGGCTTGAGACGCCGAGGCGCCCGCCTCGCGACGCGCGATTCGAGGTGCGGCGCAAGGGAGCAGTGAGACGCGCATGGCCGCCGAAGCCGTAAGCTCTCCACGCGCGTTTTCGGCGATCGAGCGCATGCTGGCGTTTCGCTATCTGCGTCCGCATGGCGAGGACGGCGTCATCTCGGTCATCGCCATTTTTTCTTTCTTGGGCGTGATGCTCGGCGTCGCGACGTTGATCGTGGTGATGTCGGTGATGAACGGCTTCCGCAAGGAGCTCTACTCGAAGCTTCTTGGTCTCAATGGCCATGTTTTAATACAGCCGATCGAATACCCGCTCACCGATTACAAGGACGTAGTTGAACGCATCTTGAAGGTGCCGGGCGTGGTCTCGGCCAAGGGCTTCATCGAAGGCCAGGCGCTTGCCTCATCGCCTGTTGGCAATTCGGGCGTATTGGTGCGCGGCATGGCAGGCTCCGACCTCGCGAAGGTGCCAGGTGTCGCAGATAATATTCGCGGGGGTGGCCTCGAGGATTTCGACGAGGGGGCAAATGCTGTGATCGGCACGCGGCTTGCGGTGCAGCTCGGTCTGAACGTCGGGGACAAGATCACGCTCATCCAGCCGCGCGGCTCGGCAACGCCGATGGGGGTCGTGCCGCGCCTGAAGGCCTTCACCATCGTCGCCGAATTTGAGATCGGCATGTCTTTGCTCGATTCCTCGTCGGTCTTCATCCCCTTCGAGCAGGCCGACAGCTTCTTCGACAAGCATGGCGAGGCGAGCGTCATCGAAATCTACATCGACGATCCCGGTCGCGTCGACGAGATGCGACCGCTCATCGAGAAGGCGGCCGGCAGGCCCGTCCTGCTCACCGATTGGCGGCAGACGAACCGAACCTTTTTCAGCGCGCTCGAGGTCGAACGCAACGTCATGTTCCTGATCTTGATGTTGATCGTTCTCGTAGCCGCGCTCAACATCATCTCGGGCATGATCATGTTGGTGAAGGACAAGGGCTCGGCCATCGCGATCTTGCGGACGATGGGCGCGACGCAAGGCACGATCCTGCGCGTCTTCCTCGTCACGGGCGGCGCGATCGGCGTCGTGGGCACGCTCGCCGGCTTCGTTCTCGGGCTCGTGCTCACCTTGAATGTCGAGACGATCCGTCAATTCCTCTCGCGCCTCACGAGCACCAATCTGTTTCCGCCCGAGCTCTATTTCCTCTCGCAATTGCCCGCCGAGCTCGATTGGCGCGAGGTCGCGACCATCACCGTGACCGCGCTCGCACTTTCCGTGCTTGCCACGCTCTACCCTGCCTGGAAGGCCGCCGCGCTCGATCCCGTGGAACAATTGCGCCGTGGCTGAGGCAGCCGAGGGAGCGCCACTCGCGCTTGTCGGGGTCGAGCGGCATTATCGCCAAGGCGATGCGAAGCTTCACATCCTCACCGGTGCCGATCTCGTGCTCGCGCCTGGTGAGATGGTCGCGCTCGTCGCCCCGTCCGGCGCCGGCAAATCCACGCTTTTGCACATCGCGGGACTGCTCGAGCGGCCGGACGGCGGCGACGTGATCGTCGACAATCTCTCTTCCGCCGCGCTTGACGATACCGCGCGCACTCGCCTTCGCCGAGAGGCGATCGGCTTCGTCTACCAATTCCATCATCTTTTGGGCGAATTTTCCGCGCTCGAGAACGTCATGCTTCCGCAGATGATCAAGGGGTTGCCGCGTCGCGAGGCCCGCGTCCGAGCCTCCGAGCTTTTGCGCGTGCTCGGGCTGAAGGAGCGCGAGGGGCATCGCCCGGCCGCTCTCTCGGGCGGTGAGCAGCAGCGCGTCGCGATCGCGCGCGCCATCGCCAACGCGCCGCGCGTGCTGCTTGCCGACGAGCCGACCGGCAATCTCGACCCGCCCACCGCCGAGCGCGTCTTCGCCATGCTGGGCGCGATCGTGCGCGCGACAGGCCTCGCGGCGCTCGTGGCGACGCACAATACCGATCTCGCCGCCCGCATGGATCGACGTGTGACGCTCCAAGACGGCAAGATCGTCGAATGCGGGTAAATTTAAGATCGGCCCCCAAAGGCAGCGCTCGTTAGGCTTGCGTTGACGGATCGTCAAGGGATATCTATCGTATGGTAGATATCATTGCCGTAGATATCATTGCCGAGGCGCGCATATGAGCACGACCGCCAAACTATTCACGCACGGGCGCAGTCAAGCCGTGCGCTTGCCCAAGGAATATCGCTTCGAGGGGCGGGAAGTGCGGATCACCAAGGTTGGAGATCGCGTCATCCTGGAGCCGCTCGCGCCCCTCGCCCCGATGCCCTGGGAAGACATCGATGGGCTTGGCGATACGCCTTTCATGCCTCAGGGCCGCGAGCAGCCTCAGATGCCTGATGACCGGCCGAGCTTCAAACGGTGATCCATCTCGACACCAATGTCGCGATTGCGCTCATCAATGGTGATCGGCCGAGAATACGAGCACAGTTTAATATGACGCGGCTGGCGGGAATTCCGCTTGGCCTTTCGATGATCGTCTATCACGAACTCATGTATGGCGCGGCATGCAGTGAGCGCCGTGCGGAAAACGAGAACAAGATCGCGTTATTCGTGGCGGCAGGCGGACTCGAACTCATTTCATTCGAGCAGGCGGATGGACGAGCAGCGGCGGATATTCGCGCGTATCTGCGTCGACAGGCAACGCCGATCGGTCCTTACGATGCGCTCATCGCAGCGCAGGCACGTCGCGCGGACGCCTCGTTGGTCACGGCCAATCGTAAGGAGTTCGAGCGCGTTCCAGGTCTAATCGTCATGGATTGGGCAACCTAAGTCTCACTCTTGCTCAGGCGTTACGGTCATGAGACGTGCGCCTTCGCTGACCTGCTCGCCTTCTCTCGCGAGGACCTCCGACACCACGCCGGCCATCGGCGCGGTGAGCGCGTGCTCCATCTTCATGGCCTCGACCACGGCGAGAAGCTGACCTTTCGCCACCTCGTCGCCCTTGCCAACGAGAAGCGCCACGAGCTTTCCGTGCATGGGGGATTT